>Ga0100380_10004181_pt1 | contig 15186 bp, 9 predicted proteins | sample CryGeymeta201504_FD_80417 | JGI IMG/M metagenome (GOLD analysis project Ga0100380, IMG submission 80417) | Groundwater microbial communities from Crystal Geyser aquifers in Utah, USA - Crystal Geyser metaG 2015-04 | ecosystem: Environmental > Aquatic > Deep subsurface > Groundwater | place: USA... | reverse complement strand
TTGGCACAGTAGGCGACAAGATTATTCCATTTGCTACAAAAATCAAAGCACTTCACAAGAGCAAGGCCGGTCCATTTCATCTCTGTTTTTGTGTGGGTTCTTTTCACGTACCCGACGAAGGAACGCCAGAATACGAAGCCTTGAAAGAATTGCCATTTCCTGTCTATCTTCAAGATGCCTTGACCACCACCATGAAATCACAGGAGCAAGAAAGTGACGAGATTCGAACGATTTTGGAACCCAATGTGAAAGCCTTTCCTACTACCAAATCCAATGTCTATAATATCACGGTCGATAGCCATCCTCACGTTCAGCTCGTAGTGGCATCGTGTCCTCGCAATCTTCGGATGGACGATCCAAGCAAACCTGACGGAAGCATAAAACCACTGATGGACAAAATCGCTCACGTCTCCTATGTTGGTTGCGATCTCTTGTTGACCAGTCACTGGCCACAGGGCATGGAAGGACTCGGCGATGCCAGCGTGGCTGCTCAAGCACGATCAAGCGCCACCTACGATGTTGCGGAAGTTGCCCTCCGAGCCAGAGCGCGGTATCATGTCGTTCCTGCAGCCACTAAGCAGAACACCTATTGGCAATCGCCTCCCTTTTTTCACTTGGCCAGTACGGCGTCCACTCAAACACCACAGCACACCGGACGTTTGGTAGCATTGGGTGCCGTGTCGGCAGAAAAGAAGGTCCCAAAACAGAATAAGTTTGTTCATGCTCTGGGATTGGTACCACTACACGCAATGGATGCCCAGGAGTTGCAGTCATCTTTGGGACAAGGCGTGGCGCCTTGTCCCTTTACCGATGCATCGTACAATAAAGATAGAAATACCAATGGTTCTGGTGGGACAGGTCATAGCATGATGCAGACCAATGCGGGACTTTCGGAGGCACAGGCTCGGCGATTGTTGGCGGAAGGAAATCAAGGTGGACCCGAGCGTTGGAATTTGCCTCAAAATCGAAAACGATCCAATCGTAACGACGACCAGAAACAAGAACCACAAGAAGTTGACCCCGCCAATACGACTCTTTTTGTCCATGGTCTTCACAAAGATGTCAGTGGTGACTTGCAATCCGCCTCGAATGTTACCTTGCTACAACATTTTCAACCATTTGGTGTGTCCAAAGTCAGACGACCTCCCAACGCTGCCACGACGTCGTTTGCTTTTTTGGAATTCGAAAGTCACGAACAAGCCAAGAACTGCTTGGAAACCTTGGGCGGCGAAACGGAGGTGTCAGGAGTGCGTTTGACAATAAAGTGGGGAACCCATAATGATAGTAATCGGCAGCAAGGACAGCAATCTGGACACTCTCACAAACGACCACGATTGACAGAAGACGAAGCCAAGGACTCGTCAACTCTCTATTTTCGCTTGCCGCGGTCATTGCCACCTAATCTGACGCTAGAAGAAGCCTGTGAACACGTACGGAAATGGATGGAAGATACTTTGGAGACTGCTTTAAGCGAAGAAGGCAATCGCATTTCTGCGGCGGAGGAACCGGCACTCCAAGTCCAAGTTCGTCACTCGGATGAACAAACGTTTGGATTCCTTGATTTTGCATCACACGCGGCAGCGAGTATGGCATTGGCCACCTTGACGGGAAATACCAATGGTGGCGTCGTGCAAAATCCTGACAAGAGCGACGAAGCAAAGGAGACAATGGAACCATCCGAGAATACAACAGAATTTGATGGAGTCAAAAAAGAATCGGTTGCCACGACAACCTACGAGGGAAACGAAGGAGCTACATTGGATGTTGACAAAGCAGAGGAAGCGACAAAGTCGGATGAGGCAGTTCCTGCTGGGTTATTGGTCAAGTTGTGGGGATTGGCCTTGCATTGGGCACACGCCAAAAAAGAAAAGTCGGAACACGGTCACACCCTCATCGAAGACGCTAATTGCGACTTTAAATTTCAACGGCAACATTTTCCTGCCGACTCACGAAAAGATTGTTGGTTTTGTTTGGCTAGTGAGGGATGTGAAAAACATCTCATAAGTGGTGTCTACCAACAGTGCTATGCAGCCATGCCGAAAGGGGCTATGCACAAGGGGCATGTGCTGCTTATCCCAGTGACGCATTCCAGTCAGGGAGCTTTTATGAATAAAGCTGTTTCTCGCGAGATTCAAGATCTTCAAAAAGCCTTGCGACAACACGCACAGGAAGAGTATGACATGGATCTCTTTGTCTTTGAACGCGCTATTCAAACTCGAGGCGGTTACCATACCCACGTTCAGTGCGTGCCAGTCCCGAAAGGGTTGGGCGTTCGGCTTGAATCTACATTGATAGCACAAGCCAAAGCTAACAAGATTGATATACGAGAAATTCAATCTCCCGATTTGGACATCTCTACGCTGTTGGGTCAGAACGAAGTCGACGAAGATGGTGGATACTTTTATGCGGAGGTACCAATGCCTGGACGACAACTGGAATACAAACGTTTCTTGTATCAAATGTCTCCACAAAATGGAGAAGGTACTAGAGGTCCAAAAGTGCCTCTTCAGTTTGGGCGTGAAGTCATTGCCGCTGTAATGGGAAAATCCGAGTTGGCGCATTGGAAGTCTTGTCAAGTCGACAAAGAGGAAGAGACGAAAATGGCTGCCGATCTTCGCCAGTCTTTTGAGAAGTATTACCATGCCTAATTAGATGTTAACAAACTGCTACACCCTGGTTTTCAGGCAAGGTATACAGCCCGTGGAAGGCTTTGCGAGAAACCAATTTTTGGCATTTCCGTGAAAATCTGAGGATAAACATTGATTTGTCGCATTTTACGAAATTTTAGACCAGTATTGTGGCGCCATAAAGATAAGCATTCGCGTTGCTTCTGACGACTTGCTTTGCCATGTCTTTTTTGCTCTCTTGTAATGCTGATAAAATAAAACTGTAAAGGCAACACTCAGGCAAGATTACGTTGGTCTCGAGATGAAGGTTTAATCTGTCTTTAAAAAGAAGACGAGATATTAATCATCTTTATTTTTACAAGGCTCGAAAGAATTTGTTTAGCTGTGTGTAGTACAGAGTACTCCGAGTAGTAGACTACTCTAAGTTGTTTGGTGTATGGGCTTCGAGTGTCATCCTAATTTTATGGTGGTGCCAAAAAGTAGGATCTGTTATGGTACCACCAAACTAGAGATTTGGAAATCATGAGATTTCCATCCAAAATCTTAGATTTTCATCCAAACTCTCAAGATTTTTAAAATTTTATTGTTGTATTCCAGTGATGAGTATTTGAATGCCCGTAACTTTTGATCCATTGGACCATTATTTGAAACAAACTCAAGTAGTACCTTCTTATGTGACTGTATCTCAGCTTTTTAAATCTGTTCACAAAAATTGAGTTGGCATACCAGGTAGAATTGTGGTTCAGGAGATACGAGAATCTGCTCGGCATCAATATTTTATGTTTGCAATCTTGAGATTAGGATGAAAACTTAAGATTTTCCAAATCTCGAGATTTGTGGTAACAGATGTTCAGTCCCCTCCAGTACCCCCTGGTAGTGCTAGTACTGTTCAATAATTCCACTAGCACAAAATAGAAAAGAGTGAAGCCACAAGTTTGACATTCATCTTGACATAGAACTAACTGTAATGGAAATATTTCTCAAATAAAAACCTCCACAGCAACCCCCAAAACACCATGCAGTCCTTCTCCTCACCTACTAGATTTTTGTTTGTTTGTCTTCTTGGTTGTCTCCTCGTCGTCTGTCGAAGATATGCAGCCTACGGACACGTTTTGCCTCACCTCCATCATCAGACGAGATTTGCCTATCGCAGCCCTACATCTGTCACATTTAATTTAAAAGCCCTTTCAGATACCAGCGCGATGTTTACAGGTAGTGCTGCCGAAACGAGACTGCTCCAGCTTTCTACGGCACACTTTACCTCCCAGGCCTTGCACTCGTTTGTAGTGCTTGGGGTAGCAGATGTATTCCAAGACGAAGAGTCAGTGACGACACTGACAGTAGAAGATATTGCTCATCGATTGAAGGAACGAAAGATAAATCCGGTTAGTGTCCCCATAGATGCTCTCTATCGTATCTTGAGATTACTGACGGCATCAGATGTCGTCGTTCAGGAATTACAGCAGGACGAAAGCGGCGGCTTGGAAACGATATCCTTTGGTATCACGGATACGGGCCGCCTATTGCAGCAGCCCAAGGCAGAAGCCACAACGAACTCGCAGCACAGCTTTGCGCCGTTTGTGCTACATTGGATGGAGAATCCGATTTGGGACGCCTTCTCCCAACTGCCAGAGTACATACTGGATGGTAGCAACACATCCATATATCCATTTGACCGAGCTCACGGAGGCATGGGTGCTCCTGAATACTACTCACAGGATACCCACGCAAATGCTAAGTTTCGACAGCATCGGAGCCAGGTAGCTCAAATGGTGTCAACGAGTGAAATACCAGCATTGATGAAAGCCATCGACTGGCCTAGCTTTTCCGATCAAACAATTGTGGATATTGGAGGAGGTTTTGGAGATCTTATGGCAGCCGTCTCCCAAACGTACAATCAATACAATCTGACGTGTGTTTGCTTGGACCTACCTTCCGTCGTGCACGGTACCGAGGCGCCAGAGGGTGTCACACTTGTGCCCGGAGATATATTTGAGTCAGAGACTATTCCGCCTTGTGATGCTATTATTACCAAACACGTCTTGTGCGACTGGCCAGATGAGGATGTGATTCGCATGCTGCAATCATGTCATCTTGCTCTGGTTCAAGGTGGGAAACTGATGATTGTTGATGCAGTTCTAGTGGACGGTCCAGATGCGTCCAACCAATGGCAGATTCAGACTTCTGTGGATGTGCTATTGATGCTCACAGGGAGACACATGGATCGATCTGCTTCGCAATGGAAACGACTGGCAGCCATGTCTGGTTTCCAAATAGAGAAGGTCATATCTTGCCCATCTGCGCCAAGCCTCAATGTCTCTGTACTGTCGAAGGTTTGCTCGTAACGCTTGCTATCTTACTTGTACTAAACATAACGTGTCCGTGTGGATTCTGATGTCGGAAAAGTCAAAGCCGCTCTGGAAATACCAAAACAAACCTTCGAATGGACCAGTCGGTTCACAGTTTCCTTTTTCATCAAACACCAGCATGGACTGTATTTGTGAGACTTTTGGATTCTAAAATATTCTTGTCCGTTCAAACAGGGACTGTCAGTTTATGGTGATCCGAGCTCAGTCGTTGGTATGCAAAAGCCAGCAAAATTGTTTTAAACCAGGAGCTGCAATAATAACAAATTCAAATTGCTTTATAACATATTTCTTATTGTTCATACAAGCTTGCTGATCTTGGTGATAGCAGTCAAGACCTCCACTAATGTCGAGAGGTTGAGGATAAAAGGCGCAGACAAAATCACAAACCTATCGGCGATCACGGCGATGGCCTCCTTGCCTTCTTTATGGTTTGGAATTTTCATTGGCTGTTTCATTGGGTCATGTTGGGTAAAACATTTGATTCTTGTGAATTTTTTGTAATCCGAATCATAGAATTAGGCGGAACTCCCATGCTTCGTCCCAAGAATCTTGCCCAAGACCATGGCATGTGATTGTAGTAGTTGCCTGGTAAACCCCAAAAGTCCCGGAGTTTTTCAGATTTCACAAAGTCCCCTTCAAACGCTGTTTTCTTTGAGCCTCCACCACCATTGTAATGAAAGCTTCCAATTTCAGGTCGAAAGCCAACCAGCTTTTCCTTGGTCTGTGTCCTCCAATCGGATGTGACTGTTAAACTCCATTGAGGAGGAAGCATTTCTACAATATTATCTTTGGGAAAGGACCACCATGTTTCCAATATCATGGCTTGGTCATCCACTGGCAGTGCTGCCCAATCGACTTGACTGACGTATTTGGTCCACCATGTATGCACCTTTTTGACATTGATCAACATGGTGCCATCACAGCCGTGACCAACATTGAAATCATCTTTGGCCAGAATAAAGGTTGGCACGCCCGTTCTGTTAACAGTGGGCGTATTGGCTAGTTGTGTCTTGTTCCTGGTCGCAGTGTAATGCTTCTTGTCCTCGTCTACATGATCAGTCACGATGGATGCATTTTGAGCAACTTCCATCATATTCGCAAGATTGGCAAAAATAGCAACATCTGTGTCGACGTAAAAAATAAACTCATTTTCTGGAATGAACGTAATGATCTCGTGTGCAAACAGTCGAAAGTATGCACCCAAAGTGTGCACACCGCTCATGCCCCGTTTGGTAGTGCCTTGAAAAATTTGTTGCCAACGAGACAACCGGTCTTCGACGTTGTAGGTAATGATGGTAATATTGGTATACCACGGAGCATTTTCAAGTTGAGTTGTGTTCCAGACGTTGCTATAGAGATACTCATGGGCCAGTTGGTCGGCCATAATGTGAACATTCATATCAGCGTGATGAGGTGCATTCAAAATAGCACTCTTGAGTGACACAGAAAATTCATCCATAAAGTCAGAATGATTTCCCGATAAGGTATAGAGCATGTGGAAGATTTTTCGTGGTGGTTCCTCCTCCTCCTCCTCCTCCTTCCCTGGCTCGTTGGCGCGAATAATATTATGAACATCTGCTGTCGTAGCTGCATATCGTGTTGCAATAGATCTTTCATCTCCCCCAATCAATTTATTAAACAGAGCTTGCTTCATTTCCCATTCACTGAACAAACCAAGAAGAAGAAAGCAAGCCAAAATGATCCAACTCAAAGACATGCCAGAAAGAGTAGTCGGGAACAACGACAAACCAACAGCTGATTTTTCTTCGGAAACACTTCGAATATTATTTGAATGCTGTTCCACTTTTGCGCCCTGCCTCTGGCGGTCTGTTAAGGTATCTGAGTTATTTGTCATTGTTGTTGGTTCTCTTTTTGTCTTTGAACCGCCAGGCAACGTTCTTGTGAAGTTATCTCTGATTTGATGATGATGACGATGATGAATGATGATGATCAAAACAACATCGTTATTATTACTTGAGTACCAGGTAATCTTCCAGATTCGCTAATACTTAGTACCTGGTACCGCTATTAATAAAAAGACCTGAAAAAGACTGGTCGGTTTTAAGGTCTTAATAACCGCCTCGGAAATTGAAGACTTTATTAGAGTATTACTATTATTTAAGGATTTTAATTTCGAGTCCCGCTGGGGACTGCTTGAGCTAGGTAAAGGGTGACAACGAACAACACAAAGTAAAAAAGCACTTTTTACGTTTATAGTACTAGTAGCACAATAAAGCACCACAACAAGAGCATGACACTCATCCGCTTTTATCGGACACTGTGTACGAGTGCAATACTTTAACAATGCAACAATGCACAGATGATCCATGAGATCTCATAAATTTCCTGTTAGTAGCAGTAGTAGTCGGATCAAACGACGAATTTCTCGTGTACAAAATCATGTGAAAGATAGTACTTCTCCTCCGGCAGAACCGGTACCAGCACAACCACCAGCACAACCACCAGCACAACCACCACTATCGACTCCCATTTTACCATCGGTGAAATCCAAACTAAACATTAGCAACAACAACAACAGCAACAACATTAGCAACAGCAACATCAAGAGGAAGAAGGGCGATGCTAGTGGTGGCGATGACAAAAGAAGGAAGCGTCGTACCAACAAAGCATCTTTTTCGTTATCATTGGCACAGTACCAATGTCTCGTGATTGGTTTGTTTGTGATTTTGCTTTCACTCGCATGTCATTCTTTTTGGTTGGTTGTTCAGCTTCCTTCTCATCTTCCATTGCACCATTACGACAGCAACAGCAACAACAACTACTACTACTACGATACAAGTCACAACAACCACAATTATGATCGAGGTACAACCTTGAATAGTACCAGTACTTCAATACTGGTACCAACACATAGTCCTCCATTCGAAGAACACGAACATGGCCATTCTGGAAGAACAACACTACAGTTGGTTCATCAATGGGAAACCTTGATTGCACAAAATTTGAGTCTTAGCAGTTCCATGAATGTCACATCTTGTCGTTACACGGATTGTACACCACCAACAAATGATGATAATAATAATAATAATGCTCGAATGGTACTATACAATCCATTCGATCAACCAAGGTATCTTTGCAATGGTCAAACACTGGATGCACGTGGCATTTTTGTTTTGGAAGATGAAAAAACAAAAATTTCCTGCCTCCAACAACAACAGCAACAACCGACACAACGAGAGATGGTCATGACAACACTCTTTCCGATTGTTTATTCACGACACAACCTTCTGAACTTGAGTCAAATATCGTTATCCAAATGGAATCCTGCCGCCGCTGCTGCTGCCGCCGCTGCCATTCGATTAGGAATTCGCGGTGTCAAAGCCTCGCGTCGTTTACGATACCAATATTTTCGCAATTGTGATGTTCCCTGTTATGTCCTACCGAATCGTTTGAATACAAATGCTATTATACGAACAATTGAAGGTACCAATTGGTTGATAATAACGTCTATGGAAGGTCCTGCTTACTACAAGTCACTTCTTACAACAACAACTCCACCATCACCACCAACGGCTCATGGTACCGGTGGTTTTGTTACTGCTAATGACAATAATGCACAACAACAACAATTATTTTACGCGACAACATCTTTCGAATCGGACATTCCGATGCCATATTTTTCATGGGATGACTATGCTCCCAATCAAACAGTGGTAGTACCAGGAGTGGACTACGATAAAGTCATACACGGAGCGGTCTTTATCGCGCGAAATTGTCAAAGTACCAACCAGCGAGAAGCATTGGTAAAGAATTTGATGGAACTCAGTCAGAGGCAATCTACTAATAACAATACAGTTTTGAGAATAGACTCGGTATCCAAATGTTTGCAAAATCGTGTTCTTCCTCCAACAACACGTCAAGACGATAAGAACAGCATCATGAACCAATACCTGTTTTATTTGGCCTTTGAGAATCAAAATGCAAAGGATTATATTACAGAAAAACTATGGGGATCTCTGTTTGGATCGGGAGCTGTTCCCATTTATTATGGTGCACCTAACATTCACGATCACGTTCCCCCAAATTCCATCATTCATGTTCAGGATTATCCTAGTGCCTTGGAGTTGTGGGAGCATTTACAACGAGTTGCCTCGAATCGAAGCCTGTACGAAAGCTACCATGCGTGGCGAAAACAGCCCTTACCAGAAACCTTTGTGCAAAAGTACAACTTTACCCACACTCATTCTACCTGTCGAATGTGTCGTTGGGCCTTTGCTAAACGACACGGATGGGATTGGAATCATGATCAGCAAACGATTGAGGATGAGCGTGTCTTGCTTCAACACAGAAGAGTATGCTGGGACAAGAGTACCGGGCTTTTGGTTCATCCATTTCGAGAACAATGGAAGCACGCAAATTTTCGCAACGTAGTGGTAGACAAAGTGCAGATGTGTAATAACAACGAGAAAGCAGAGCCGGGATGCGAAGACCCGTTGTTGCCTGATTCGGATATTATTGTTAATGCACAATGCGAAATACAAAACACTACCACTGCATTCAGCACCCGTGCCGTGATAATGGCGGGCGGCTTGTACCGGCGCACCATATGGAACCATGATGGGTTTCTTGACATTTTCTTGCAGAAAATACCGCAGAATACAAGAGTGCACTCCAATGCAACGGCATCCTTCATCCTAGAGATGCACTTACCTACTTCTAAAGCGGACAGCAAGGACGCGGAAGACGCAGACGGATCTTGGAACACTTTACGCCACAATCATTTCTGGCTGCAGAGAGGCGACACTCGCTTCACGATTTTGGTGAACCGAAGCGTGCTTTTGGCAAGCTCCGAGAGCGGAACATTGCAGATCTTTCTGTCATCTCAGGAACAGCAGCCAATGACTGGATCAGAAAATCTATTGAGAAGTAAACGCGACGATATATTTCGGCTGCGCTTTTTGCTCGAAAGGGTCGACCCAACTAGAACAAAGCAAAGTACACAGCAGCTGTCCTACTTTGCAAACCTTGCTGCTCAAGATTTTTTTAACCCAGTCGAACGCTTTCGCCTTGACACACGTGCGCCGCTTCAGTCTTTTGCACAATAATTGAGGTAGCTCGTGCTTCATCGCACGTACGTGCCTGCTGCGTACAAGTACGTGTGAAAAGTAGCAGTTTTACAAGTTTACTACTACTGTAGTACCATGGTAGACTAGAGTAGCTACAGTAGTACCCTGGTACCAGTATTCGACTGAAGTATTTGTTGCTACTGGTGGTCTACTGGTTTGCCGGGCAGGAAGATAGAATGCGAAGTCGTGATGCAACCCTAATTAAACTGTTCATCATCTTTCGTCAGTTATACTGTACCAGGTACCGTAGTACCAGGTAGTGTACTTCTACTAGTAGTACTCGTAGTAATCATTTTACAGGGAACCTAATAGTCGATGTTTTAATGTGACTGTTGGAGGACAACTATGACCTTCACCTCTGTTACTAGTAGTAGCTACTATTTACCAGGTACTGCCTCAATTACAAGCTGCAATCCCCTCCTCCTCCTCTGATTTCTACTACCAGGTAGTACAAATAATCGTACTAACTGGTAGTAGTAGTGCGTCCGAAATTGATACGGAGCGTGAACCAGTCAAGACGTGTCCAAGACCTCTTCGTAAGCGAAAGGGACGTAAGAAATCTTTAGCAACAAACCAGTGAGAAGGCAGCAGCTGTCAAAAGTCCATTGCAATACCTAGTACCAGGTAGTATTATCTATTGATGTCACCTTTCGTAACGTGACTTAACGCAAGAAGGCATTCGACGTTCATTGTTGTCTCATCTTTTTATCAATGGTACTACTACTGTACCTAGTAGACTACTACCAGTAAGTTGAACCAAAACGAATACCAGGCAGGTACTGCAGTAGCACGGTACATCGATTAAATTCATACTTGTTGGAGTCGTCCAGTCGTCCATACATACGAGTACCAACCAGCACATAAAAATAGCAAACAAGCTTGGCCACTAATTTGTGTTCTGGATGTGTTCAAACATTAACATAACAAGAATGCAGAAACCAATCCACATTAGCCACAGTTCAAGCAGCAATGATATAGACACGATAAGACAATTTTCTGCTAGGAGGAGACGGCATCACAGCAGCAGCAGTAAGGTTATGCCTGAGGACAGTCAGCATGAATTATCCATCTCAGATCTCAAATTAAATTTACCCAGGCGCAAGAGAATTGGTACAACCGGCAGCCTAATGCTTGACAGCTCATCCTCTCGAACGGACACCACAGTGAATGAATCCTTCAACCATTCATCATCCGTAGGATGCAATGCTTTTGTTCAGAGAATCACGGCTCGACGTGGGGAAATGGTATCGTATCAATTCGACACCAGTGAGAGTAACAACCAACATCTACCTAGGCGCAGTCTTAGCATTAGTGATATTGGGATGAGCGACAGCAGCTGCACGTCCTTTGGTTCCATATCCTCTTCTGCCTCGACGACATCTTCACGGCTACGCAACCTCGATAGTATTCGTAGTCGTCGCTCGGATCCAGCAACCAAACGATGGCGAGAACAATGTTCGCAGTTGTACAAGGAACACATATTTCTTGATCCTTGCCCCGAACAGCAGCAGCAGCAGCAGCAGCAGCAAGACAAGTATGCCGCAGCAACCATGAAAGAAGTGGCGGCCTTGATAATTCAATCTCGGATTCGAAGCTATTTGCGCAACAGAGTCGAAAGTCGAAAATAGTAAACCGTGCTAATGATAATCGTATCATTATTTTATATTATTCATACTATGGCGTCTATGGCATTTATAAAGACATACTATTATTTTTGCGACGGCCATGCTGGTCAATCGACAAGGCAAATGGAATATGAGCTTAGCTCCTAAATGCTAGTAGGAGAAAATGAGCACAGTTCAGGATGAAAAATTAGATATCTAGTAACTCATTACGGCAAATTGGTCGTTGTAATTATCCTGTTGGTTTCTCGTGAAAATAGATTTTGCAGATATGACGTTGATTCGCAAAGTATTGACGGTATGATGCGATATAATATTATGACCATCCATATACAAATTGTTTTGCGCTTTGCGCCAACAAGAAGGAGGAAAGAAAAATGGTGGAGAAAGGTAACACCCAATCTCGCCACTTAGCGCCACCAACAACGACGAAGGCCTTTCCGTCAAAGGTAATGCCTTGTACATCTAGGGCAAGGAGCTCTTAAAATTTTCTGATGGATCTGCTTGCTAATGTAGAAAACGTGCATCCTCTCTTTCGCCTAGCACAGCGCATGGAAATTCGATTGCCTCCTGATGGTACTGCTGCTAGCTACGAGCTAGCCTGCTAGGCCTAGCTAGTAGTAGTAGACTAGTGTGTTGTTACTGTGTTTTCTGTTTAGGGTTGGCAGAATGTTCTGACGTCGACCTGTTGACTGAAATAGGAATCCTATTCGGGACTCGAACACCAATCAAATCCTTCAGGTAGACCAGTCTACTAGCTAGTCTACTGGTACCATATCATTAATCTTCAATCTGCGCAAAGAACTCTCTATTTTCTTATTGAATCTCTGACGACTTTTTCTCCGTTGTTGCCCCATCAATCGCTTTAATTGCCACGAATCTGCGTCCTTAATTTTTGGAGAAAGGAGTTCCATGGTCGTTTCCGATTCATGTATTTATCAACAACTGAGTATTAAGTAAGGAAAAAGGAAAAAGCAAAGGATTATTATTATTTGATTAGCAGTTAGCAGACAATCCAAAATCCAAAATCCAAACAGCAGCCAGCTAGCAGCAGAAGTAGTAACAGCAACAAGTACAGGAATCGAATCGCTACGGGAACAATAATAATACTATGAGAAATTTCAGAACACGCAAGAGCAGCTCGCAACAACAGTACTACCACCACAGAATGGTCCTTTGTTGTGTGAGCTTGGCCGCAACCATGATTGCTACAACCACTGCCTTTACTTTGCCACACACAGCAGCATGTTCCTCTTTGAGATCCTTAGCAGCATTGAATGGACGACATGCACAGCAACAACAACAACAACAACAACAAGAAGTGAACACAAGATTGTACGTGGGATCATTTGAAAAATGGGAATTACCAAATTTTATGAATTTCGACACAGGAGAAGAAGGAGAAGGAGTAGCAACCAAAAATGACAACAGAAACGAAGCAAAGTCTGTCATTAAAGTAACCCAACCTCCACTGCTGCCATCACCACCACCCTTTATTTCTCATTTCTTCCAAAAGGACACAGCCGAAGAAGCACAAAGAATGGAACATTTGGTAGAGTTAAGGAATGAAAATGACAATACTAATTTAACCTTGGATGAACCAGAGAAGGTTATTCCATTTTTGGTGGTGGGAGCAGTGGTTCTGGCAGTGGTGGGAGCCAACGCCGCGGGGATCATGTACGTTTTTCACGGACTGTGCTTTTACTGTTTTTAAAAAACTTGATTTTCCTGAGTCTACTGGAATGAATCTCATTTAATCTAGTTTACATACTCTTCCTCTGCTTCTGGCCTTTTCGATTTACTTCTTTACTGACTACGGCACATTGACTTTTCTTCTTGTATTGCTGAATACGACAAACCCCAAACGTAACACAACACAGTCCTGCTGATCTTTCTCTTTCGGATATTACGAGCGCGGTACAAACCTTTTTCCAGGACCCCACCAGCTCTATGGAGATGGTAACAGAAATGGTGGCAGATATGGGACCACTCGGTCCTCTTTATTTTGGATTATTTTATACCTTTGCAGAAGTATTGGCCATTCCTGCGATCCCATTAACAGCTTCCGCAGGATATTTGTTTGGAGTGTCGACCGGTACCTTGGTGGTCCTCGTCAGTGCCAGTATCGCCGCCTCTATTTCTTTTGGTATTGGAAGAACACTGCTTCGCACTACCGTGGAAAATGCCATGAAGGAAAACCCTGACTTCAAGAAAATGGACAAAGCCATTGGCCGGGAGGGTTTCAAATTGATGCTGCTTCTGAGATTGTCGCCACTTTTTCCGTTTGCCTTGTCAAACTATTTGTATGGTGCCACGTCCATTGATTTTGCATCATTCTTTTGGGGAACGCTCTGTGGATTTGCTCCTGGAACCTTGGCTTATGTCTACACCGGCGTGGTCGGAAAGGCTCTGACGATTGGAGGAGATGGTGTCCAACCGTGGTACGTGTATGTCGGTGGTGCTGCACTCTTAGGCGGGCTGTTGAAAATAATAGTCGATGTTGCCAGCAACATTGTACGAGAAATTGAAGACGAAGAAGCAGAACCGTAAAAGCACACGAATCCATGCAAAATGTAAACAAAAGAAGCATGTCCATGCAACAACGAACGTTCTGGTTCCAAAAGAGAGCACCACCACAAGCTAGCAAAATTATATAAAATTAGGACATTTAGAAAACAAAAATGTATATGCATGATGAGGCAGTAAAAGAATGTATGGAGTAAAATGTAAAATCGAGTCAAAGCCACCCTTGTAGCTGAGGTTCTTCAAGCAAGTGGCAATGGATTATTTCAGAGTATGTAGAATGTGCTTTGCATCATCGGTTAAGTAGACGGCAGCTAAAAAGTGAAAAGGAAGTCGAGCACGAAACGTTGAAAGTGCTCCGAACTCAACAAAAGCGGCTTGTGAGCTCAAGAGATTTGTGTTGCATAGCTAGCTAGTAGGAGTAGTAGCTAACAACAGGACACTGTGCAGAATCATAATTACTCAAGCAAGCTATTTAATCTTATTTGACAACTTTGGCAAAAAGCTCGCACACCGGTTCCATTCAATTTCACGATTATTGCAAACTATCGTATGATTGAACATTGGTGTACTAACTACTACGGTAGGTACATACTCTATTATCCTTTTTTCCTTCGTCCGATCACTTTTGTGTTGCAAACGACATGATAGCCGACGCAATTGGAGAACGAACGATAGCCGATTGTCGCCAACTTCACTGAACCTCCATCGAAAATGGTCAAAAGAAAGAAGGCTGGATGTTATCTTTGTGGAAGCCTCGACCACCGAGCAAAGCTGTGTCCAAGCGCTAAATGCAGTCGCTGTAATAGTGTCGGCCACGATGCTGGCGGCTGCCCTACCAAGCCGCTTCCACCCGTTGATCGTGGGCATTTTGCTGCTACAAAAAATGACAGCACTGTCCCTAAACACAGTTCTTTTACTTACATTGAACTGTTTGCTGGCATGGGAGGATTTCGTG
>Ga0100380_10004156_pt1 | contig 15214 bp, 13 predicted proteins | sample CryGeymeta201504_FD_80417 | JGI IMG/M metagenome (GOLD analysis project Ga0100380, IMG submission 80417) | Groundwater microbial communities from Crystal Geyser aquifers in Utah, USA - Crystal Geyser metaG 2015-04 | ecosystem: Environmental > Aquatic > Deep subsurface > Groundwater | place... | reverse complement strand
TCGAATTTGTCGGGATTTTTGAGTTGCTATGATTATGGCGCCACGCTGTGGCTTTTTGAAAATGTTAGTCCAACATTCATATTCAGGTGTTTATTGCAGCTCAGCTTGAATTGAGCTCCGTAGGAGCAACATCTTCATAGCACAATTGTAAAAGATTGAATCACAGCTCCATAGGAGCGAAACAATGGAATTATATCGCTCCTCTGGAGCTCGAATTTGTCGGGATTTTTAAGTTGCTATGATTATGGCGCCACGCTGTGGCTTTTTGAAAATGATAGTCCAACATTCATATTTAGGTGTTTATTGCAGCTCAGCTTGAATTGAGCTCCGTAGGAGCAACATCTTCATAGCACAATTGTAAAAAATTGAATCACAGCTCCGTAGGAGCGTAATTATTCATCTCTGAAAATAAATTCATCCTTGTAGTCAATCTTATATGCATCAAGAAAAGCGGTGTATTCCCGACTGAATGACTTATTTTCATGATGTTCTTGCTGGTTTTGGATATACTTCACAACAGCATCAACGCCAGATTGGCTCACCGTGAATCCGCCAAACCCCGTTTGCCACTCAAATTTTCCGGGCACAAATTTCTTTTCGTTAATCCATTTTGAAGAGTTTGCCTTTATATCCCTGATCAAATCAGAAATAGTGCAATTTGGTTTTGTACTTATCAGCAAATGAACATGATTTGGCATGCCATTGATTGCATAAAGCTTTTGAGATTTATTAATGATAATCCCCGAAATGTACTTGTAAAGTTCGTTTTGCCAACTTTTTGCAATCAGATTTTCGCGGCCTTTCACAGCAAAAATGATGTGGAAATAAAATTGGGTGTAAGTATTAGCCATTTTTAGAAAAACCAATATTGATTTAGCTCAATTTATTTTATGAAAATAAACTAAGGCTTCAAAACCATCATTTGCTCTGTATTCGCCTCAATATCTGCTTTATTCATACGCATTTTACGCCATTGTCCTGAGGCAAACATTTCTGCTTGATCTTGATAATGAGCGCTAAAAGGGTTTCCACTTTGACCTGTTGGATTAATGCTCAATGCGTTTTCTACATCGTTAAAATCGATAAGAATTCGCATCGCTGGACCGCTTTTTACAGGGTAATTTACCCCATTATCAACCCAAAAACTCTGCTTGTTGATCACTTCTTCGCCACCAGCAATTTTTAAAGGGCCAACATTAAGCATGCCGCCTAAAACAGGTACTTTACCCATCGGGTGTTCGTGCGTAAGTTGATGCACATCGCTCCATTTCCAAGCCGTGAGATCATTTCCAAGTTCTTTGCTCAGCGCAGATGCGGTGGCCTCAAAAGCCATTTGAAGTATTTGCGATTTGGTTTCAATCGCTTCTGTGGTTTTATCGTCCCACCAAGGATTGTTTTCGGTTTTCAAAAACTTTGGAACAGATCTTAAATAAAACAGGGTGTGAATAATGGCATTGAAATCATCTTCGCCCAAATCGTCTTTGAGCGCTCGTTTCAATGTTTGATAAAGCATTTGATAATAGATGATGCTGGCATGCTGATCCAAGCTGTGTTTTCCATCCCATTCATTCAGCGACTTGAACATTTGTTGTTCAAAATCTAAATTTGCTGTTACGTTTTCAAGCATGATTTTGGCGTTGGTTGGGTACCATGGCGACTCATCATCAAGCGCCATCGTTTTCATCATTTCCGTGTCCCAAAGCGGCTCAGCAGATATCTTTTTCATAATTTGTTCTGATCGCTGACCTGCGTAATAATAGCCATAAACGTAACGACCATTCACATCTTCGGGAGCATTGTTGGCAGAATGTACAAAGTCACGTTCATCATTCACAGATCTTGGATTTTCATCAAAATCATAATAGCCAACAGGGTCATCATCTCCGGTACTGCCATTCAAAATTGTTTTTGGATTAACATGCTCAGGGCGTTTCAAAATTTTAGCCGTGCCCCACCAAGCATAGTTTCCATCGGCATCGCCATACATTACATTTAAGCCTGGCGCAGCAAGGTCTGGCAAAACGATTTTAAATTCTTCCATCGTTTTTGCTGCTTGAAATCCATGTGCTACCTGAACTACTTTCAAAGGAAATTCTCTAAATGTCCAAAAACACGAAATAGAATCGGAGATGGTTTTGTCATCTAGTATGCCGTTGATGATTGGGCCGTGCGGTGTGGTGAGAACGGTGAATTCAATTTCTTTTCCTGAACTGCTTTTTACTTTTTCAAGTCTTGAATTCATGGTTGTTAATGCGCCTTTGTACATTACATTTTCACCATCAATCTTTTCGCGATACAAGTCCATGTCATCGTTTTCAAACATGGTTAAACCCCAAGAATGACGATTAGTGTGACCAACAAGCGGGTAGGGGAAACCAGCTAGAAAATTGCCGTATAATCTGGTAGTTGGTGTTTCAATATGCGCTTCGTACCACACCGAAGGCTGAGCGTAGTTGATGTGCGTATCATTTGCAAACAACACTTTTCCAGACTTTGACTTTTGGCTGCCAATTACCCAACTGTTTGATCCTTCAAAAAGCGGAATTTGCAAAGAATTGAGTGCTTGGTGCACACTTGCTGTCAACATTGAAGCATCGGCAGAGTCAATTCTGGTTGTGTCTAGATTATTTGAAGGCATTCGCGGATGCCAATCTTCAGAGTGTACGCTAAAGCTTTCGAGGTATCCTTTACCAAGTTTGTGTAAGATTTTATCCACCAGCGGATCGGTTTTCAATGCCATCGCAAAACTGAAACTCATGTAACCAACTACACGGTACATATCTACCACTTCAAATGGCTCAGGTTCTAGTCCAAGAATGGTATATTCAACCGGTTTTGGGTTGTTTGCTCGGTAAGCATTTATTCCATCTACATAAGCTTGCGCTTGAATTTGCCATTCTTCCGTTTGGCTGCTCATAAACTCTTGGGCAGCTTGTTGGGCACTTTCTTCGGTACCCAAGGTTCGAAATAGGCGGTCAATTTTTAGGACATCGTCACCAAACAATTCTGCAAGCCGGCCACCGCCAACTCTGCGTAAAACATCCATCTGAAACAATCGATCACGAGCATGCACATAGCCCATAGCGCGCCATGCATCCTGATCATTTTCGGCATAGATATGAGGGATTCCAAATTCATCAAAGCGAACCGTTGCTTCTGAATCTAGTCCAATGAGTTGATATTCAGCATCCGTTGTGGGTGAGTGTGCTTGCTTGATGTATAAAAATGCAGATAATCCGATCACACAAAGGGCTAAAACTGCAATCAGAAGAATTTTGATGAAGCGCATAATTGGAATGTTAAGTTGGTCATTCCAATTTTAAGTAAAAAATGCCGCTTTTAATAAGGCTAATTCAGGCTTTAGATCAACAATCAGATCTCTGGATTTTGCTCAGTAATCGAAACGGCTGTAGGCTGCGCTGCTTTGATTAAGAACAAATCAGGTAAGGAGTAAAGCACAGCCAAAACAGCCCAAACAACTCGCAAGTCATTAGCTTCTACTTCCATGCTGTTAAATATTTGGTATAGAAATGCTGAACCAAATCCGAGCGCCCACGAAGCCAGAGTTGCGATACCGAAAAACTTGAAAAACCTGAATCGGTCGCTGACACTTGACTTAGGTACACGCAAAATAAGAATGGCTTCTATCAGAATACAAAGAGACAGAAGGATGTTAGGTATTTGGAATACATACATTAATGAAAAATCATTGCCTGCTAATATGCCTGTTTGGGCTAGTAAGCCTAGAGCTTCGCTGAAAATATTTGCGATTAAAATGATAATGCCTGTTTTGTAAAGCTTGGTTAATTCACAAGCCTTATAAACGTTTATTCTAAACCGAACAATTAATAAATTGAGTCCGAGAACAAGCACGGTTAAAAAGAAGTTTTGAGAGATTTTGTTAGAAACTTCAAAATTTCCTGTGAATTGCTCTGATGATAAAAAGAGCGCGTATAGAATGAGTAAAACAACAGATCCTGTCAACAAATAGAAGTCATTCGCTTCTACTTCAAACTCGCTTCTCTCAGCGATTTCATCATCTATTAGCATTTGGTTTTTCTTTTATTTCAATCTCAATAGCGCTACATTTTCCACATGGCTGGTATGCGGAAACATGTCAACAGGTTGAATCTTTACCAACTCATATTTCTCTTTCATGAGCGCCATATCACGTGCTTGAGTCGCAGGATCGCAGCTTACATACACCACGCGTTTTGGTTCGGCTTCTAGAATGCGATTTACCACATCTTCATGCATTCCTGCTCGCGGTGGATCGGTAATCAACACATCAGGTTTTCCATGAAGCGCAATGAATTCTGAAGTCAGAATATCTTTCATATCGCCAGCGAAAAAAGAAGTGTTTTCTACACTATTAAGAGCTGCGTTTTTCTTGGCATCTTCAATGGCTTCGGGCACGTATTCCACACCAACTACATGCTTTGCTTTGTCTGCAACAAACAGCGCAATGGAGCCTGTTCCTGTATAAAGGTCATAGACCAATTCATTCGGTTTTATGTCGGCCCAATCATATACCAATCGATACAAGTTTTGTGCTTGCTTGGTATTGGTTTGAAAGAATGATTTTGGACCAATGATGTACTTCACTTTGCCGCCATCGTTCACTCGTTCAAACGATTCAATAATATGGTCTTCGCCTTTGATCAACTCAACTGGACAATCGCTGTAGTTGTCGTTTACTTTGGTGTTGTGAACCAAAAACAAGGACTTAATCTCAGGAAATTTCTCTCCAACTTCATCAGCCAATGCGCGCACTTCATCGCTTTTGTCTTTAACCATTAGCAGCAACATCCATTCGCCAGCCAAGTTGCTTCGAAGCACCATGTTTCTTAATGTTCCCACTTGACCGTGTGGCGAGTAGAAACTGATGTTTTTAGCAACAGCGGTTTCATAAATGAAGTTTCTGATGTGGTTGTGTGTATCGTTCAGTAAGTGACATTTATCAATGTGCAATACCCAATCAAATCTTCCTGGAACGTGAAAGCCGAGGCCAGGTTGGCGAATAATTTCTCCGCTGTTTTTAATTTCTTCGGGCGTGAGCCAACGTTGATCTACAAAGGTGAATTCGAGCTTGTTTCGGTAGAAATACTGCTCAGGAGCGCCCATGATATCAATTGCTTCAAAGCCTTCGAAACCACCTAATCTTCTAATTTGCTGATTTACTTTTAAACCCTTGAGCTCAAGTTGCTTATCGTACTGAAAATTTTGCCAGTTGCAACCTCCGCAATGTTCGAAAAAAGCACATTGAGGAGTGGTTCTATCTGCAGAAAGTTGGTCAACACTTTTTAGCATTGCTTCCTTATAGCTCTTCTTGTTTTTGCGCACTTGCACCGTTACCACATCGCCTGGCACAGCGCCAGTCAACATGTATACTTGGCCTTCTTTCTTGCCAATTACTTTTCCTTTAACGCCAATATCAACGATTTCAACGCCTTCAACTATACTGCCTTTTTTCATCCTTAATCTAGCAGTTTGTCAATCAACAATTGGTGAAGATTTAGCAGCAAAGCCTGTGTATCGCCTTTGCGCTGAACCGCTTTTTCGAGCATTCTGATTGCTTCTTGCAATGGCTCTTCTGGAAATTCTTCCATGTGATCTAGAATGGTCATGGCTTCGAAAGCGGTCATGTAATCGCCTGAAATAGCAATATTGGTAAGCAATACTACTTCTTGGCTCACGTCCAATCCCGATTGCCAAATCACGGTCATTACTGCGGCTCGGTTGCTTGCATACTCATCGCTTCTTAGCAAATCAATCAAAACTGGAATTACAGCCGGATCTTTCAGATTGAAAAGCGTTTTTTCAATCAAGTTCGTGATTTCTTGTTTTGGATTCGATACCCAAAGTTTGATCAGTGATGGAAGCATTTCGGGGCTTCCATCTTCAGGAATAGCTTCTAATGCACTTATGATTAAGGTTTCGTGGCCTGATGTCAGGTTTTGAATCAGCAACGCTTGTTTTTTCTTTAATTCTTCCATTGTTATTTCTTCTTTTCTACACTCCAAGCCGCGGGTTTATCGTCAAACATCGCCTTGGTTTCTTTCCATGTTTTTTCAAAAAGAGCTGAATGTCTGTAGGCATTCAATGCGTCTTCGTTTTCCCATTGGCTGTATGTAAACAGCGTGCATGGGTCGTTTATATCTTCTAATAGTTCTACTCCGTTGCAGCCTTTAAATGCGTTGATTTTTGGTTGAACTTCTGCAAACAATTCCATGAAATTGGGCAAGAGTTCTTCTTTGAAAACCATTTTTACTATTCTGATCATAAAAAGCTGATTAAAACGGTTTCGTCCATGTGCAAGCCCATTAAATTAGCTGCATGACCTTGGTTTATAGCTATTTCTAAATAGCCGGCTGAGTTGTAAAGTGCCAAGCGTTCGCTGGCAATTACATCGCTATATCTTTTGCTCAAGTGCTTTATGTTAAAGCCTTTTTGGCGAAAGCCGATAATAAATTCTGCACCATTGCCCACTTCTTGAATCAGCGATTTGTGGATGTTGCTAATCGCATTGCCAAATGCATCTACATATTGCACCGTTCCTTTTATAAATCCATCGCCTACCGTTGGTGGTAGGTAAAAACTGGTTACAGGTTTTGGAAGCGGAATGGTAATTTCTTCCGCTTTTCCGCCACGCGCCAAATGCACTGCAATGGGCGCATATAAATCACGCGCTGGAAAAGTGAGCACTTCTAATTTTGGATCCACATTTACCACACCAACATAAGTTGGTTTTTCGTCCGAAATCAAACTGATAAGACCATTATTTGCCGTAACAATGAATTGATTTCGGTACTCAATGATCAGATGTTCGATGTCATTTATAGCGCCAGCACCCACACCAACGATGTGAATTGTGCCATCTGGAAAATCTCTTAGAACATTTTTCAACACATACGCAGCCTCAAGCACACTGTGTTGGGTAACACTGTTGTTGATGTCAATAATTTGTGCGTCAGGAAGTTGAGTCAATATTCGCCCCTTTATGGAGGCCAAATAAAAGTCTCTAATTCCTAAGTCTGTTGTTAATGTTATTAATGGCTTCAAATTGTCTCAAAAATGAGCGATAGAAAATTATTTTCTTTGCGTGGCGCGAAATTAGACAAACCAAATAGCCACAACTAAAAGCAAACTACTTGCACGAAATAATTATTCAATTTGACGACATCCACCCGGTGGATATTTTAGGTGTGAACAACGCCAACCTTCAAGTTCTAAGAAAGCACTTTACGGCCTTAAAAATTATCGCTCGTGGCGATCAATTAAAGGTATTGGGGCCAGAAGAAGATTTGGAAAAATTCGACAAGAAGTGGAAAGAACTCATTCATTTTTTGAACGAGTTTAACCGCTTGAGCGAAAGTGATGTGCGCAGTTTGGTCAATTCAAACAACAATGAAATTAAGTCTGATGCGAGTTTGCTGCTCTATGGTAACAACGGCAAAGTCATTAAAGCACGAACACCAAACCAGCAATTGATGGTAGAATCATGCGCACAAAACGATATGGTTTTTGCTATAGGTCCGGCCGGAACGGGAAAAACCTATACCGCAGTGGCTTTAGCTGTGAAAGCTTTGCGCGAAAAGCAAGTGCAGCGTATTATTCTTACAAGACCAGCAGTTGAAGCAGGTGAAAGCCTTGGATTTTTACCTGGTGATTTGAAAGATAAGCTCGATCCGTATTTGCGTCCATTATATGATGCGTTACTTGACATGATTCCGCACGATAAGCTAACTAAGTTTATGGAGCGCAGCGTGATTGAGATTGCGCCACTGGCATTTATGCGCGGCCGCACTTTGGGCAATGCGTTTGTGATTTTAGACGAAGCTCAAAATGCCACCGAAAACCAGATGAAGATGTTTTTGACTCGCATGGGGCGCGATGCAAAATTCATGATCACAGGAGATGTGAGTCAGGTAGATTTACCTCGTCATGTAAAAAGCGGATTGTTGCAGAGTATCAATATATTAGATGGCGTAAAAGGAATCGGCATGATTAGGCTTGACAAGCGTGATGTAATTCGCCACAAGTTGGTTGAAAGCATTATCGATCGCTACGAGAGTCTGCCACAAAATAACAAGTAACAACATGAAAAGGATTGGGGTTTTTCTGGCGTTTGCACTATTTGCTCTTGTAAGTTTTGCACAAGAAATTGATTTGAAACAAGCATATATCCGCCTAGAAAGTGGGCTAGAGCAGAAGCCAGGTGATAGCGCACCGATTGGATACACGCATATAATAGAAATCAATACGCTGGACAAAACCATCAAAGTAACTAAGCAATATAACGATGAAGTAATCTTTGACTTAGAATACACATCAGCGTTTGACGGCACTTCGCGCAGTGTGCAAATGCAGCCTGGCGAAACCCTTTTTATGCTTAGAAAAAACGATGCAGACATGAGTTTGGTAACCTACAGCAGTGCCGAACACACGTTTTCGTTTATCAGCAACGCAAATGAAATCTACCTTTTTGGACAGATTTATATAATAGAAGAATAGAAATAACTGAATGGAAGCGCTTAAAGAGACAAATTTTCATTTTCCGAATCAGAAGAAAATGTATCGCGGCAAAGTAAGAGACGTGTATCACATTGGTGAAAACCACTTGGTGATGGTTGCCAGCGATCGTATATCGGCTTTTGATCACGTGTTGCCTAAAGGAATACCGTTTAAAGGTCAAGTGTTGAATCAATTGGCAGCGCGCTTTTTAGACGCTACCAAAGACATAGTGCCAAACTGGTTGGTAGCCATGCCAGATGCAAACGTGTCGGTAGGAGTGAAGTGCCAACCAATCATGGTAGAAATGGTGATTCGCGGTTATTTAAGTGGTCATGCTTGGCGCGAATACCGTGCTGGAAAGCGTGTGATTTGCGGTGTTACCATGCCTGATGGAATGAAAGAAAGCGACAAATTTCCTGAGCCAATCATTACGCCAGCAACCAAGGCAGAAGAAGGCCATGATGAAGATATTTCTCGTGAAGACATTATTGCACGCGGCATTGTAGCCGAAGACGTGTATGTGCAAATGGAAAAATATACACGTGCTATTTACCAACGCGGAACCGAAATAGCGGCTAAGCAAGGGCTTATTTTGGTAGACACGAAATATGAATTTGGTATTGACGCTGAAGGCAACATTCGCTTGATCGATGAAATTCACACTCCAGATTCGTCACGTTATTTTTACGCTGATGGCTATGCCGAGCGCCAAGCAGCAAGCGAACCACAAAAGCAATTGAGCAAAGAGTTTGTGCGCCAATGGTTGATCGAAAATGGGTTTCAAGGTTTGGAAGGACAAACCATGCCCGTAATGCCAGATGAATTTGTAAATGTGGTCACTGAGCGTTACATAGAGTTGTATGAAAAAATCACGGGTGAGTCATTTCACAGAGCAGATACAGACCGCATCACAACACGTGTAGAATCTAATATCATGGATTTTATTACCAACAATATCTAATCGTTTAAACGCGATTTATATAAATGTAAAAAGCCGCGTAAGCGGCTTTTTTTTGTTGGGTTATCATGAATGAATTGAATATATGAAAATGGCTTGCTAATCGAGTACATCACCATTTGCTGCTAAACGGCTCATGAAAATCTGCTCGTTTGAACGACCGACAATCAAGAGCTCTTGTTTATCGGTTTTAATCAGATGTGTACCAGTTACTGCAATGTCATTTCTATAATCACGATACCATTTTTGTTAGCCAGTTTCTACGTCAATATTAAAGAGCAAAAGCCTTTCAAAACCAGTGATAGGACTAAATGACGAACCCATAACGGTGAGCGTATTGTCTTCATTGAAAATGATACTTTTAGCCGATTCGGCCAACGAGTCGGTTCCAATTTTCTTCTCCCAAATTGGTTCACCCTTATTACTGAGCAAAGCCACATAAGCTTCTTGAGTGCTTCCACTGTTTGTTTTGGAATATCCACAAACTACCAGTTTTTTATTTTCAAGCTCAATAATGGATGATGCTTCTGCAAAATTATCAGGTTCTAGCGTCTTCTTCCAAACCTCATTTCCCGAAGTGTCTAGTTTAAAAATGTTTATCTCTTTGCCCGTCAGAGGATTTCCTGATTGAATCGATGTTGCAAGTATTAGTTGGTTATCGAACGACCTGATGATATTTCCAAACTTTATTCTATCATAGTTTAGTTTAAACTCTTTTGACCACTTCAAATTACCGTTGTTATCAAACTTGTTTAAGAATAAGTTATAAGCTGATTTTTCGGGAGCTGAAACCACATACATGCTTGAGTCCTTTAATGTAACAATTGCTTTTCCCCATTTAATGAAATGGCTTTTGAAGCGTGTGGTCCAAAGTCTTTTTCCGTATTGATTAAACTTGTGTACTTGCAAATAGCCAGGTTCGTTTTCAGCTTTTCTATGTCCTGTTACTAGAAAATCATTGTTATCTAATTGCAGTATTCCTTGAGCGAAAGTTATACCTTCAAAAATTACTTCTTCATAAAACCGCTCTACTCCTTTATCATTTATGCTAAATAGTAATAGTTTTCCTTCACGCGAACCGCAGATCATCAGGTTTTGCCCTTCTGTTTTTACAACTGCATGATTATCATGGCCTAATGAACCTTGATACAGATTGATTTTTGGACCAACTCTTATAGTGGGAGCATTTATATCCTGATTTTTAACGCACGCAGATAGAAGGACATAAACTAAAAATAGAGTAGGAAATAGTGCTTTTGGCATGTGTTTATTAAATGATTTTCGATTACACAATATTTCCGTTTCACTTAAACAACTTTTCGGACGAAAGATGAATGTCTTCTAATAAAAAAAGCGAGTGATTAAAATTTATCTATGCGTGCAGTGGGGATTTGGTTTACCGTGTATTACTATCAAGAATTTCTCCTTCTGATGACAATCTATTCATGAAAATAGAAGTCCCTAATTTACCGATAATTACTAAATCGTTTTCTTTAGTTTTTAGCAGATGAGTGCCAACTAATTCAGCATCATTTGGATATTCATGCTGCCATATTATTTCGCCTGACAAATCTATTTTGAATAGTAAGATCTGTTTTTCTCTTCCGTAACTCTCATAAGAATGTCCAAGCACAGTAATTGTATTATCCTCATTATAAACCATTCCGTTAATCAATTCGTTGATTGTATCGTTTCCAAAATTCTTTTCCCAAAGCAGATCACCGTTGCTGTTGAGCATTTTTAAAATAATGTTTCGATCAGTTATTGAAGAATAAGAAATGTCGTTACCAGCTATTATGAAATTTTGATTGGGTAGCTCTAATACCTTAGGCTTAGAATGCAGTCCTTGTCCGTAAGATTTTCGCCAAACTGTGTAACCAGAATTATCAATTTTCAAAACATCAATTTGAGGGTCTTGATAATAATCTCTTCCTAAAACAAGTAGCACGTGGTCATCAATAGTTTTGATTATTTGAGAAAATAATAGGTCATCAGAATTCGATATGTTATGAGTTGAAACTAGACCTTCACGCAGATGAAAATACATTAGATTGATACTAGCGTTTAAATTATCTTTTTGAACGACTATTAAAAAAAGACTATCAGTCAATGCTAAAATGGCTTTTGCTTCAGTTTCACCAAAACTCTCGGTCCACAAAAGAACTCCGTTTTCATTGCAGCGGTATAATTCAAGAAGGCTTCTGGATGATACGTTTTTATTGCCTGCAATTAAAAAGTCGTTATTTAAAAGTTGTACAAAACTCCTACCAAACGATTCATAACCTAAAGCGATTTCTGTTGAAGAAACAAAATTTCCCTGGTCATTTATTTTCAACAATAATGGACGAGAATTATCATAACCACAAACCACAATGTTCTGATCATTTGCAATGATGGCTGAATGATTATCTTGACCTAATCGACCGTCAAAATAGTTTAGTCGAGGACCGATTCTTTGTATTTCATCCGTTATATAAACCTCTTTAACACAAGATGTTAAAAGTAGTTGAATGATGAGGATTGGGATTATTAACAATTTGTACATAAACTCTAAAAATCCTTTAGTGATTTGTAAGCAATTCAGTTTCAAATTAAAACGTTATTCATCAATTATCAAGTGGATCAAACAAAAATCAACAACAATGCCAGCACCAAACCTGCAAGCGAGAAGTAAAGGCCCTTTTTAAAAATGCTGCTGCTTGGTGTAAACATCCAAAAAGAAGAAAATACGAAGAAGAAAAGCGACACTCCAAAAAAGATGTTGAGAAAGGCGAGAGGTCTGTCACTTGTGGCTTTGTGTAAGTGGGTTATTTTATCGAGCACATAAGGCAATTCTTTGCGCGTGATGTTGGCCGTTCGGGTGTTTATGTTGTAGGTACCGCCATTAAAAATGACCAGTTCGTTTTGTTCTTTTTCTACTTCAAAGTTTTTAATGTTTAAGGCTTCTCCCAGCTTGTCGGTAGGGGTAGGCTGCTCTAAAACAATGGTTTCTTGCCGTTCTATTTTAAATGTGTCGGTCTTTCTAAAGATTAATACAATTCCGCTGATGGCATAAACCGCCATAATTCCGCCAAGGAAAAAACCCAAATAGCGGTGAAAAATTCTCATTTTTTTGTGCATGATCGTAGAGAAAGTATGTTAGTATAATTAGTTCTTTAGAAAGTCGCGAAACTAAGCGCTTTGCTATTGCAATAGTTTCTGAAGTGAACATTCATGGTTTTTACAAATGATAATATGAAAAAAGGCTGCCTAAATATTTTAGACAGCCTCTCTCATTAACAGTTGGATTTGATCTTATTTAATCACCAGTTTTTCAATCTTCGAAACAGTTGAAGATTCAAGTCTAACACCATATACTCCGCTAGCCAAATCACTTAAGTCTAGTGCTTTGTTTTGGGTGTTTAATTGAAATACTCGAACCACTTTTCCGGTAGCCATTTCAATGATGCTAGCGTTTATGTTGTCACTAGTATAGTCTAAACTAATGTTTACCAATCCATTAGGTGAAGGGTTTGGATACAACGATAGCTTACTGTTTGCAATTTCGTTGATAGATAATAGATCTGATTGAGCTTCGAATGCACCAATATCTCTTCTACCTTCATAAACTGCCATACCGCGTTGATCTTCAAACATATCAGCCATGTCTCCAGCATTGTAAGCTGGGCTAGAAAACATTAGTGCATGAGTCATGGTTTGCCCTCCATTATCTGCAAGCATTTCGAGTCTTGCATCAATTGGTGATGTAGCATCTCCAATCATATCTCCCATAGCTGCTGTTATGGTGGTAGATAAAGTCATGCCAATAATGTTGTGTCCACTACTTGTATAAGCAGAACCCGCGGTGCTTATATCTTCTGCCATGCCCATGTTATTTGAAACAATCGAATTTTTCAAAGAAACAGCTTCGGTACTCATGTTATATATACCACTTCCGCTGTCAGCGGTGCTATTCATTGCAATTGTTGCTGCATCAATAGAAAGCATTGCATTGTTGTAAATACCACCACCATTGTGAGCAGAGCTATTTCCTGAAATGGTGCTCGTCAAGATGCTTACCATGCCGTTTTTAACATGGACACCACCACCATTTCCGTTTGCACCTTCTGAGCTATTGTTTGATATGGTAGAGTTCATAATCATTAAATCTCCACCATTATTGAAAACTCCGCCACCACCAAAAGCAATGCCATCGCCAAAAGCCATATTATTGTCTACAGTCACGTGGTTTAGTGTCATAACAGATCCAGTCTGGTTCCAAAGCGCGCCACCCTCACGGCCAGCTGTATTTTCGGTAAATACGCTTTCACTGATCATAATCATGGTAGAATCGGTAATATGGATAGCGCCTCCATTGCCAGGATTTGCCATTCCTGCTGTTCCGTTTACATCATTCTCCATGAAATCAGAACGATCAATGGTCAATATTCCTTTTATTATTTCGATTGCACCCCCAGCTCGGTTTGCAGCATTCATGTTAAACATGCTTGACTCAATCGTAATTTCACCATTCAAGCTAAGTAAACCGCCACCAGAAGCGGAAGTACCAGTAGCCATATTGTTGGTTATTTCAGTTTCCGTTATGCTAACATCACCACCATTGTTAAAAATAGCTGCGCCTCCATCATGAGCGGCATTACCATAAGTCCAATTTCCATCTATTTCGGTTTGATTTACAATCATCATTCCGCTCCCATTCCAAAGGCCACCACCTTCTTGCTGCGCTTCGTTTCCGTTTACGGTACCACCGGTAATTGTAACACTTCCGCCACCTGTAATGTGCAGTCCACCACCATTTCCTGGAGGTCCTAACACAACATTGCTATCAAGGTTTATATCTGTTAACGTAATAGTACTTGTACCTGAATTGTCTTCTATTCCACCACCAGCTCTGTTTGCTATGTTGCCAATGATTTCAGAATTTGAAACCGATAGTTGAGATCCCACATCATTCAAAATACCACCACCAGAACCAGCTGTTCCATTAGCGATATTGTACTTGATCATCGCGTTTGTGATGGTTACAGTTCCGTTGTTTAGGTTGTAAATTCCTCCACCTCCGTTATCTGCGCTAGCGCCAGAAGCTGTGTTGTTCATGATCATGGTACCGTCAATTGACATTGTGCCTGTGCCATTCCAAAGTCCACCACCTTCAGAAGCAGCCATGTTTCCGTTTACCGTTCCACCCATTATTGTAGCACTTCCGCCACCTGTAATGTGCAAGCCGCCACCGTTTCCTGGAGGGCCATCAGCACTGTTGCTGTCAAGATGCACATTTGTAAGCATTATTGTGCTTGTGCCAGAATTATCTTCTATTCCACCACCAGCTCTGTTTGCAGTGTTTTGAGCAATAGTTGAGTTTGTGATACTTAATTGTGCACCTACATCATTTAATATTCCACCTCCAGATCCAGATGCACCATTTGCAGTATTGCTTCTAATTTGAGCATTGGTAATGTTTAATGTTCCGTTGTTTAAGTTGTAAATACCACCACCTCCGTTATCGGCACTTGCGCCAGAAGCTGTATTGCCAACAATGAGTGAACCATCTATATTCATAGTTCCAGAACCATTCCAAAGTCCACCACCTTCAGCAGCGGCCATATTACCTACTATAGTTCCACCATTTATATTGGTGGTAGCCGATCCAGTAATGTGTAAACCACCACCATTTCCTGGAGCAGGAGTGGCTGGCGACACGCCTGCTTTGTTAGCTGCTAGAGTAGAATTGTTAAGCGTGAT
>Ga0100380_10004152_pt1 | contig 15225 bp, 13 predicted proteins | sample CryGeymeta201504_FD_80417 | JGI IMG/M metagenome (GOLD analysis project Ga0100380, IMG submission 80417) | Groundwater microbial communities from Crystal Geyser aquifers in Utah, USA - Crystal Geyser metaG 2015-04 | ecosystem: Environmental > Aquatic > Deep subsurface > Groundwater | place... | reverse complement strand
TCTTATAAAACAGCACGAACAAGCAAAAAAACGCTACAAATAAAAGAGCTGCTTACGCATACCAGCCGTGCGCTAAATGTCAAAAAGACTCAAATCAATTCCGATTGAAGGCTGACGCCAACCAATTCCAAATATATCAGTGCTCTTTATCCCTCGGCGGTTTTGGGTCGTGCCCTGGCGGTACGGTGTCTTTGCTTCGAATCTTGCCGTCCAAGCCTTGAACCTTTATCTCGCCGCCGCCTTGTTTGGCGAGCATAGCTTTCCCGGCGCTGGCGGCCTCGCTCTGGGTGCGATGAATGCTTGATGCTCGAAACGCATCATCACGCTTATTGGCCCAAGTACCATCTTCTCGGCGTGAAACTGTTCGGTCTTGCGGTTTGTTCACAAAATATCCCCTTTTTAAATTGAACTTCGATCCAGACTCTAAGCGACTACTCCACAAAAATCCAACGCACCTCGTTCACCGAGCGCTGTCTTCACAGCCGCATCCAAAAAACTACGGTGTTTCACGAGAACTGCAAAAACATCAGATGTCTTCAACGCATCTTCAAGTGTCACCAGCGGGAAACGATCATGTGAATCAATGTTGGGCTCCACTGCCACCACGTCGTAACCTTGCGATAGCAAGGCCTCGGCAATGTGTACAGCTGGTGACTCCCGCAAGTCGTCGATGTCGGGCTTGAACGCCAAACCCAAACACGCTACCTTGGGTTTTCTTCCTGTGCGTGCAGATGCATCTGCCACCGCAATCTTAATTTGATCGATTGCCCAAACAGTCTTGTGGTTGTTCACCTCACGGGCAGTGCGAATCAGTCTGGCGTTTTCTGGGTCACGCGCCACAATGAACCAGGGGTCAACTGCAATGCAATGCCCCCCGACACCAGCGCCAGGCTGCAGGATGTTGACGCGCGGGTGGCGGTTGGCAAGCCGAATCAGATTCCAGACATTGATGCCTTCTTTCGCGCAAATCAATGACAACTCGTTGGCAAACGCAATATTCACATCCCTGAAACTGTTTTCGGTCAACTTGCACATTTCAGCCGTTTTGGCATCTGTCTCAAGCACTGCGCCATGCACAAAGGTCTTGTAGAACGCTGCCACTGCCTGAGTCGCTGCCGTGGTCAAGCCACCAACCACACGGTCGTTTTCTACCAGCTCGGTCATGATCTTGCCGGGCAACACGCGCTCCGGGCAATACGCCACATGAATTTTGGCCACATCCACACCCGCTTGCGCCAGCACATCGGCCATCTGCTGGGTGGTGCCCACTGGGGATGTCGATTCCAAAATGACCAAGTCGCCAGGTTTTACAAATTCCGCAATACTGCGGGTAGCCGACAGCACGTAGTCAACATTAGGCTGCGGAATGCCTTCTCCCTCGTGGAATGGTGTAGGCACACAAATCATGTAAATATCTGCTGCCTGCGGTTTAGAGTAGGCCTTTAGCCGACCTGCGGCCACTGCAGAGCGCACAAACGCATCCAGGTCAGGCTCCACAATGTGAATGCGCCCTTGATTAATAGTCTCTACCGCATGGGCATTCAAATCCACCCCAACCACACTGAATCCATCGCTGGCCAACAAGGCTGCCGTTGGCAGTCCGATATAGCCCAAACCGACTACACATACAGTTCTCTTATGCATTTAAATCCCCTTCAAAATTGAAATAATTCGCGCACAGGCTTTGCCATCCCCGTATGGGTTGTGCGCTTTGCTCATCGCTGCATAGCTGGCCTCGTTATCCAGCAACTCCACCACATTGGCCACAATGCGACTCCTATCAGCGCCAACCAAACGCACCGTGCCAGCTTCGATAGCCTCAGGCCTCTCGGTCACATCGCGCATCACCAGAACTGGCTTGCCAAGACTGGGAGCTTCTTCCTGAATGCCGCCACTGTCGGTGAGCACAATGTGACTGTGTTTGAGCAAGTACACAAAAGGCTCGTAATCCAGCGGTGCAATCAAGTGAACATTGGGCACGTCTGCCAGGATGGCGTTCACCGGCTGCTGCACGTTTGGGTTAAGGTGAACGGGGTAAACAAACTGCACCGCCGGGTAGCGCGCTGCCAGATCTTGCAGTGCGTGACATATCTGTAAAAAACCATCGCCAAAATTTTCACGACGATGCCCGGTCATCAATACAAAGCGCTGATGCTGCCAGTCAAAATTTAGCTGCTTTGTCAAAAACACTTCCAGAACGCTGCGCCGCTGCGCATCGGCATCAATGCGGCCCAGCATCCAGAACAACGCATCAATGACGGTGTTGCCAGTTACGCTAATGGCAGCATCTGGCACGCGCTCGTCAATCAGGTTTTGACGGCTGAAGGCGGTGGGGGCAAAGTGCCACTTGGTCAGCTTGCTGGCCACCTGGCGGTTGAACTCTTCGGGGAACGGTGCCTGAAGGTCATGCGTGCGCAAACCGGCTTCCACATGCCCCACCGGAACACCCAGGTAAAAACCCGCCATCGCAGCCGCCAGCGTGGTAGACGTGTCGCCATGCACCAGCAGCGCATCCGGTTTGTGTGTGCGCAGTACATCACGCATACCGATTAACACGGACGCGGTCACGTCAAACAAATCCTGCCCCGGCTTCATCAGGTTCAGATCAATGTCGGGGGTGATCTCAAACACTTTTAGCACCTGGTCCAGCATCTGCCTGTGCTGCGCTGTCACGCACAACTGCGTGTCAAACTCATTCGGCAAGGCCTTGAGCGCGTGGTAAAGCGGTGCCATCTTGATTGCCTCAGGCCGGGTACCAAACACCAGCATGATTTTCTTTTTCTTTTGCATTACTTCCCAATCAGATTTTTAAAAACTTGCAGCATTTTCAGCGCCAAGTGCTTTCTGTCGTAGTGTGTTGCTGCCGCCAAACCATTCTGCTGGTAACCGGCATAAGCCTCTGGCTGGTCGCGCATGCGCAGCAGGCCTTCAACCAGTTGCTGCGCGTTTTCAGACTCAAAGACTTCCCCCACCTTTTCGCGGACAACGATGTCTGCCGACTCACCCGCCACACCATGCAGCACCGGTAGCCCCATTCCCATGCATTCAAATAGTTTTGACGGGATCACCGTGGTAAACAGCTCAGTCTTGCGCAAGTGGATCACCGCCACGTCCAGCACCGACCAATACCGCTTGACCTGATCTTTCGGCACGGCGTCCAAAAACATCACGTTGCCCAAACCCCTTGCCTGCGCCTGGCTGGCCAGCTCGGCCTTGCGGGCACCATCACCCAAAAACAGCAAGCGAATATTTTCTGCGCCTGGCGTTTGTTGCAGCGTTTGCGCGGCCTCCAACAGAGTCTCTAGCGCGTGGGCCATACCGTGCGTGCCAATGTAGCCTGCTACAAATTTGCCATCCAACCCATGCTGCGCAAGCAACTGGGCATCTTTGGCCTGTGGATTGAAATGGCTCAAGTCCACACCATTGGTCACCACCTCAATTTTTTGGCCATCTATGCCCCGGCGCATGAGCGTGTCTTTAAATGCGTGCGTCACGGTCACAATCCGCGCAGCCTTGCGGTACAAAAACATCTCAATGCGCTCCAGCACCCGGATCACTGGCGAATCTTTCATGGCTCCCACAGCCTTGATCGACTCCGGCCACATGTCGCGCAGCTCAAAGACAAACGGTATGCGCTTCATGCGGCTCACCAAATACGCAGCACACGCCGTAAAAAATTGGGGCGATGTTCCCACCACCACGTCCACACCGCGAACAAATGGTGCAGCCAGGGTGGCGCTCAGCATAAAGCTCTGGTAATCCAGAATGCGTTTGACAAAGCCCTCGTTGGCGGTGATGTACGACCACACCCGAATGACCCGTATTCCACTCATTACCTCCTGCTGCCACAGCCGGTTGCGGTAGCCATCAAATACCTTGCCTTTGGGGAAATTGGGCGCGCAAGTGATCACTGTTACCTGATGGCCTGCGCGCACCCATTCGCGGCAGTGCTCAAATGTGCGACTGGCCGGTGCGTTGCTCTCTGGTGGAAAGTTGTCAGTTAAAAAAAGAATATGCAAAATCAGCTCCAAAGCCATTCCACCCGGGCTTGCCCCTGAGTCAATTCCACTGCCAGACATTGCGTCGGCAGCACGGTACCAAATTCTGGTGCGTAGCTGGCGGGCTCTAAATGCCCATTCCCTGCTAGAACCAACACGCGCAGATTTTGTCCACCAGCCAAGGTCAATTGCCAACTGTTGCTGCCGGCAGCACTGACCTGCACACCAGGATGCAAGATATAACGCGCCAACGCCGTATGCGTGCCACCACGCACCGTGTCGCTCACCTGCAAGCTGCTGGCACCCATCACCCACTCGCGCCGATGCACTGGCGCACCGGGCAAACGCTTGTAGCCATCATGTGAACAAACCACTTTTAACACCCCGTCCTCATCCTGCAATTGCAAATCAAACGGATAAGCCCGCCGTGCCACCCTGAAGCCACCCCAAACTTCTGATGAATTTTGTCCAGCCACGACTACCGTGCTGTGTGCCGCCGTACTCCGTTCGCGCAAGCGCTCTGGCCCCAGACCGTATCGCGACGTGCCGCCATTCACCACCACCCGCTGACCGTGCACAGACATCTCAAAAGACAAGGTGTCGGCATGGGCGTGACCAGGTAAATAGTCAGGGCCAATTGGGGCCACATCAAGCAGTGCCACTGCGGCTGGTGTTTGCAAACGCACATAACCCGAATAAGGGTAATGAAGCAACTTTGCTCCGACGACGGTAGGGTTGGCGCCCAATTCAATCCCCACCTTCTGTGCATAAGACTGCAACTCTGCCATTTCATGCGCAATCCCAAACGCAGCATCGTTAAACAGCGCAATCGCACCATCCGGGTGCGCCACGCCAGCCATCCAATCCAGCATCTTTACTGCAGTTTCACGCCATGTAGATACCTGGTCATCAGGCACCACTCCGCGCCAATGCGCAGCCGCGTTCACCAAATCTAAGACGTCTTCCAGAAAGATGGCGTGGTACATCGGGCTGCGCTCAACGTTGCCCCCATCCGCCAATACTTGCTCTGGTAGTTCCCGGGTGATGATCTTTAGTCCCGTCCGCAACCAGGCAGCAGCCTGCGGTCCTTCAAACAAAAGCCCGGCAAACACCAGCGCCTTGGCGTTGGCAAACAAATGGTTGCCCAGCAAATGCCATTCCAGCCGTTTTGCCAGCCAGCCAGCTTGCAGCGCTAGGCTTTCCAACATGCCCGGCACTGCCGCATTACCCTTAGCAAGCCACTTCATCCAATTGACGATGCGAAGTGATGTTGGGTACGGCTCCCATCCGTTGCCACTGGCGGGCGGGTTCTCTAACAGCCAGCGCACAATCAGCGCCTGATGCCACACACAGCGTTTGCCAGCATCAGCAGCATTCAAGTCATCAAAATAGTGCAGGTTGTAAAGCCAAAGTTTTTCAATGCCAGCATCATTCCAGCCGTCCTGCGCAGGCAGCGTATGCGTCTGGTTCAAAAATCTGAATTGCGTTGGCCCCAGCATGGATGCGGCGCGCGCTGCAGGGTTGTGCCAATTACCTTTTGAAACACGCAAAGTTTGGGAAAATACTGTTGCCTTCACTCGTGGCCGGTGCAGCCTGAACAACACCCGACCGTAGAGCTGCACCGGCCTAAGGTGCTTCAATGTGTGCCAGTAGCGGCCTAATTTAGAAATTGTCATCAACAAACCCGGGGCGACTACACCGCGCCTGCCACCTCAATACTCACCCGCGCCACCTCCACAATCTCATCAAACGGTATTGGAGCCGGTCCACCTTGGGCGATTGATTTTATAAATTCCGCTGCGCAGGCCTTTTGGCCTTTGTCTTGCCGCCACAGGTTCATCTTGCTAAAGCCTGGCCAGCCAAAGCCCCGCAGCTTGCGAAAGTTGTCCAACTGCAGCACACGGCCAGCAGCAAACACCTCTAACCTCTCTTTGGGGAAAGCCTTGCTGCCATTGGCCAGGTAATGCACCGTGCCAATGGAGCCATCTTCAAAGCCCAGGCTGATCGACACCGAGTCATGGGTTTGTGTGTCCATCTTGGTCACATGATGGCTGGTAATACGCGCGCCAGACAAAAAGCGCAGCAAGTCGATAAAGTGGCACGCTTCGCCAATGATGCGGCCACCGCCCACCTCTGCGTCTTGTGCCCAGTGGTCTGCAGGAATGGCACCGGCATTCACAGTCATCACAAACGCCTTAGGTCCAGTCACACCAGCCAGCAGCGCCTTTACTTTTTGCACCTGCGCCGCAAACCGCCGGTTAAACCCCACCATCACCATTGGTGGCACCGTCATTGCGGACTCCGACCCGCAATCCATGGCCCCCCGAATTTCTGCCAACTCGCCCAAAGTCAAACACAGCGGCTTCTCCACAAACACATGCTTACCCGCAGCCAGCGCCTGTAGCACAAACTGTGCATGGCTGTTATGGCGGGTAGTAACCACCAGTGCATCCACCTTGGGATCACTGAACAAACTGGCGGTGTCTGTGGTGGTTTCATCAAAGCCAAACTTTTTGCCCGCGTGCACGCCACTCACACCCGCACTTGAGGCCACCGTTGCCAAATGTGCCCCGGCCTCTTTAAACGCCGGTATTAAAACGCCAGTGGCATAGTTGCCAGACCCCACAAACGCAACTGATGGCGTTTTTTTGACCCGTTTTACTCCCTCGCCCCCCAACCGCACATTAGCCCCCCGCACCAACGCATCAGGCTTATCCAAAACCGTAGGGTATTCCAGCAGGATCCCCATAGACGGCTCGCTGCCCCCCACCACTGCATAAGCGGTCTCGGTCTGCTCCAAACTAAACCTATGCGAAATCAGCGGCTTTACATCCAGCCGTCCGCTAGCCATCATGTCCAGCACCGCCTCCAGGTTGCGCTGCTCCGTCCAGCGCACAAAGCCTACCGGGTAGTCTTGCCCTTTTTCTTCATAGTTGGGGTCATAGCGACCCGGCCCATAGGAGGCCGATACCTGAAAAGTAAGCTCTTTCTTAAAGAAATCATCGCGCGACAATACCAGTCCGGTCACCCCCACCAGCACAATGCGGCCACGTTTGCGACACATCAGCGCCGCCTGGTGTATGGGCTCACTGCTTTTGGTAGCTGCAGTCACAATGACAGCATCCACACCCCGCCCACGCGAAAAGCGCTCTGCCGCACCCACAGGGTCTTCACCCACACCCAGGTTCACCACCTCAGCCCCAAAAGACTTGGCCAATGTCAACCGGGTTGCGTCAAGGTCAATACCCAGCACCCTGCAACCATGAGCGCGCAGCAATTGCACCGTAAGCTGCCCAATCAAGCCCAAGCCTGTTACCACCACCGCCTCACCCAGCGTGGGCTGCACCAGGCGAATACCCTGCAAGGCAATGGCCCCCAGTACCGTAAAGGCGGCTTCGTCATCACTCACCATATCTGGTATGCGCGCACACAGGTTCACAGGCACGCTCACCACCTCAGCATGTTTGCCATTTGATGCAATGCGGTCGCCCACTTCAAAACCAGCAACACCTTTACCCGTCTCTACCACCACACCTACATTGCAGTAGCCCAGCGGCAAAGGCTGGTCCAGCTTGTTCCGCACCGCATCCAGCGTGGGCATCAGGCCATCGGTCTTGATCTTTTCTAACACCATGCGCACCTTGTCTGGCTGCTGACGCGCTTTGTCGATGGGGTTGGCCTTGCCAAAGTCCACCATCATTCGCTCGGTGCCAGCGGATATCAGGGAGCGCGTTGTACGAATCAACAACTGCCCTGAACTGGCCTGTGGGCAGGGCACCTCGTTGGCCTTGGTGGTGCCATTATTTAGATTTTGCAAAATTTGTTTCATATGACTTCTTTGGTTTGACTTGTACCGTTACATTCAATTAGTCGATTCTGATCCAATCTGACCAAAAAGCAGGCGTGGAACGTCTGGCATGGTGCGAACCACATTACTCAATGAACATTTTTAAAAGATATTTACTTTAAGCTTGGATTGCTCTCAAGGGCAAAATTTGTATGTGATTTATCATTAAACCGACGCAAAACAAAAATGCGCTAATGATAGGGAAATTGTTTGCATGTATTGAAACTTCAAAAAATTCTCGGAAAAAATATGCAATAATGATTGTTGTTAATATTTTTGAATACTGGTTATTCTTGTTATATGTTCTTTTGACAAGCACCATACCAAGAGTAATAATAAGTAGCATGGATAAGATGCCGCTTTGCACTAGGGCACTTATGTAGCCATTGTGCGCAGACACTTTGGCACCTTGGGCTGCAGATTCATTAGATAAATTTGAAAGGTCGACACCACCAAGAATAAAGTCCATTGATTTCATCGGACTGAGAATTGAGATCCAAAGATCTAATCTTCCAGTTTCGAAATTTTTATTAGTAAGAGAAAATAGATTATAAGCGTAATAAAGATCAATAATATCATCTGCATATTGAGCTATAAAAATAACACCAGTCAGTACAATTATTATTGTAATAAATAATTTTCTTTTTGATGTGAATGAGTAATAAGAAAGAATAAGTCCAATAGCTAATCCCAAAAACACAGACCTTGTCACTGTTAATCCCGTAATTATTAGCGTTAGTGTCCAAAATATTTTTTGGTTGATTTTTCTGAAAAATACAACACACCAACATGCACAAATAATGAATGCGACCGCCCCGATATAGTTGCTTGTTAAAATGGTAATTGTTGGTTCAAAGTTAACTTTGTAGAAAATTACTCCAACTATCAGAAAAATTGGAGTAATGTATGCATTTATTCCTGGATTTTTTGGTGGAGATATTGGATACATGTATCCGCTAAGTAACGCTAGGCAACAGAAGATGGAATATACAAGCCCATTAATTTTTAGGTGCGCTAGCTCTATTAAGCCGATTGCAAGGATTATAGATGTAGCAATTATTATAGTTTTTGAAAATTTAAATTCGTGTGCATGATGCATTGGCATAGTTATTATTAAAGATAATAAATAAAATATTATCATCGCAGGTCTTTGAATATTTAATATTTCTATCGCAAATATTGGGAGCAATAGCAGAATGAAATAAAAATAGATTGGAATTATTTTTATAATAGTTTTCCACTTTAATGAAATTTGCATTTTTATTTATCTGTCTGTTGTAATTTAATTTTTCCCTAGATAGGCATTATGAAAATCATCGATCTTATTATTTCTATGCTGTGGTTGTAAAGTTTTGCTTTTAATTGCTATTTTTACTAAATCTTGAAATTTAATGAAATCATTTGGATCGCACAAAATTGCGCCCGCCGCACGCTCGCAAATATGTGATGCTATGGCTGGCGTGCCGAGAGCTATAGCGTCAGCCACTGCGATGCCCCAACTGTCAACACGGGTCGGTCGCAGGTAAGCGTTGGCCGAAGCCAGCGCCGCTAGAAATACTGCTTCGGTTTGGTGGTAGTAGATTGCGAAACGATCAGGATCGGTCATTTGCCGCTGGAGTTCGTTCAAGTAGCCCTTATCCATGTTGTCGCCGTAGAAAAAAAGGAGGCCAGCGCAGTCGTGATGCTCGTTGACAAATCGCACGAGAAACTCGAAGTTATACGATCGGTCGACGTGGCCCGACGAGACAACAATATATTGGTTGCGCTCTCTCAATCGAGTATGCCTCTCGTCTATGAATGCGGCTACTGTGTTTGGGGCTGCAATTTGAGATTTGGTGTGTACAATTCTGGACTCCTTTAGTCCCAATTTCTTGTACAGAATCGCGTGGTCGTTGCACAGGGAGAATGCACAATCAATTTTTGATGCACCCTTTGCAACTAGCTGCCTTACCATTTTGCCCATTGCATCATAAATGGGCATTTGTGATCCGTTGTGCAAAGTCACAAAGAACCTTCGCCCCAGTTTTGGCAACAGTGCTAGGGCGACCAAGGCGTGACATCGCGAGTAGTTGAAGTGCACGATTTCACCTCGAAAGAGGCAGATGTGCCAAACTAGCCAAAGTTGCTTGAGCAGTCGATGTCGGGGCGCCACCTTCAGCGACTTTGCAAGAGTGGGTTCTTTCTCACCTGCATGGATGTCAAGAACGTGAAAGTCAACTTCGCTACCTATTTGATTGACCAGGCGACCAAGAAACACCGTAACACCGCCACTGGGGCGCGGCAGCCCTCCTATCAAAAGCACACTTGGTTTACTGTTGGTCACTTTGGCCCTTTCTCTGTTGGGATAACCAACATCAAGGTGCAACCATCGAAGCCTTTCAATGCTGTTCCGTAGGCGTGTATCAGCCCTTCATTTGGGCAGTTTCCAGCCGGGAACTGGAAGCTACCGAACTGGAAGAGACGAAACGGCAAAGCGTCTTTTTGGGCTTGAAAAATAGCGTGGATCTCGCTGCCGGGACTGCCCGCGTAAATATAAGCGTTATCTGTCAGGATGCCCGCACCACGCCTGGTGGAGAAAAGCGCCAGGTATTTGTTACCCCGCACCTTGTCAGGTTCGACGGCAGTCGAGAAGATAAGCAGATTGTTTGCAGTTTCTGCCTGGTAGATGGAACTACCGGCAATAGGCTGCAGTGGCTGTACGTCGCCGAAGCCCTCCGGGTGAAGCGCTATGGAATTCAGGTAGTTGGGCTCAAGTTGTGTATCTGTTGCGTAGACTATCCGACTTTCTTCGACGCGCAGCCAGCAGGCTCGGCTGTTTTGCCCGGATGAGGAGATGCGGGTCATGTGGGTGAATTGATCACGCGCTTCCCAAATAGCAGCAGCGCTTCCGAAATCGCCTGTTAGCACATACAGGCAGCCGCGATGTGGGTCTTGCGCGATGTTATGAATGTGTTTGATCTCGCCAGATGGAAAGGTGAAAGCAGTGGTCCATTTCGCGCTTTCGTCACGGTGGAATATGCGAACTGCCCCTAGTCCGTGGTTGCTGAAATACTCACCTAGGTAAATACCAGATTGAAATCCCGTCACGTTCACCCGCGTTACTTGCAAAGGTCTGCCACCATGGGGAAGAGCAAACTCTTCAACGAAAGATCCATCATTCACGTTGAGCCGGTAGATGCTGCCATGATGGCAGAGCAGGCAGTGGATGCCGTCGCCTAGGTCGCACGCGGGGCCAACCTCCAGGCGCAGCAACCTGCTGGTAAATCTTAGTTTGGTTAAAACTCGTTTGAACTTGCCGGCTGGCAATCTCGCCACGTACTTGAACTGCGTCAATTCCAGGTCCGCCAGCATCAGATCGAAACCGCGTGAGACCAGCAACATTCCCTGCCAATACAAAAGCGGCTTGTAGCCACTTAACGTCTTGATCAGAGCGCTCTTCATTGAGACATGGACCATAGGAAGTACGGATAGCCGCGGGGTTTTCTATCATCCAGGAAGCGCAGCAGGGTTTGGGATTCCAGGGAGATGATTGAAAGCGATTCCAAGCGCGTTTTGTGGGCGACACCTGCGTTTATCAGGTCGGCGTTGAGCTTACGTTCCCCGTAATGCATGGCCCATTTGGGATGTCTTTCGCGCACGTTGACCAGTGATTCCGAGTCTTGGTCTTTCACAAGGAATTTACGTGGCCTGTACCAACCAGCAACGGGCCAATCGTCTTCATGACAGTCCTCTGCGACATGAATCATGGTAAGGCTGTGGGCGAGATCCACCCCCAGCATCAATACCTTTGCATTGTGGTTGGCACAGTAGGCCCATGCCGAAGCGGGGCCACAGGGCGTTGCTCCGGGGGTGTCGAGTTCGTGATCCATCATGGAGTGGGCATGTTTACCCAGTGCAACCACCGTATTGAGTGGAAAGCGGCTGCGAATGGCACCGGGCCTTTTCATCAGTTTGTGGGGGAGTGCGCCTGTCCATGGTGGGGTCCGCTGCACGTTGTAAGTCCAGACGCTCTCGGATAGGTCTTGACTGATCCGTTCAACGCCGGTTGGCGCCTCGGAGTACTTCGGAATGGCTGGCATTACCAGGGTGCCATCCACGCCCACAAGGTCGATCAGCATGTCGATAATCTCGGTCGGGCCAGCGCCAGTCGGTGCGAGGCTCTGCATGCTGGAGTGGACAATCAGAATGTCCCCTTGTGCAATCCCGTGCTTACGAATAGCGTTGGAGAGCATCTCTAGTGTGAAGGCGTTTTCATCCTCAGACATACGGGCGCATTTGACAGATGCTTTTGTTGACGTGCGTGAAATGCGTCTGATTAGATGGTTAATCACCGGGTATTTCCAATAGAGCATCCGGACACATACCTCCAACTGGGGAATCTGTGAAAAGGCTCTTTTAACTGTCTTTATCATGGTTTGCATGGGGTTTGTTCTTGTTTCATGGTGGTCATGGTGAAGAAGATCAACAGTGTCACTGTGCAATAGGCGAGAAAGAAGCTAAAGGCAACGCCTTCGCTGTTCGATGCAAAGACGTACGCACCGGTCAATGCCACGATTGACCAGGTCGCGCTGACTGACACCAGTGCACGAAAGCGGCGCAACGCCATCAATTGCTGCAGTGCGGGAGTCAAGGTAAATGCAATGCCCCCTGCAAGGATCAGGTAGCGAACGGAAGCAAGGCCCTGCGGCGAACTGGTCATCCCATACAGATGCAACAGCCAAGGGGCACTTAGTAACATGAGCAGCGTGAGCGGTAACGCAATGATGGCAAACAGAAGGGAAAGGCGAAGGTTTTGTCTGCGTGCTGTGTCGGTATCCCCGGCCGACGCAAAATGGGGGATCAGTACACCACTCAGTGTGGCGGGCACCAGCAGCATCAGTGAGTACCACTGGAACCCCACGTTGTAGTAGGCAAGGTCGCTGACAGTAAAGTTAGATGCAATTCGCAAGTTGCACAGATAGATGGCAAGCATCCAAAGTGCTGTATACCCGGCGAAAGGCAGTTGGGACGTTATGACGGAACGGAACGTCAAACGAGCGCCGAGGATGACCTGCATGAACTTGCCCTTCATATTGCCTAGCAGGTTGATGGCTGAACCGAAGCCGACCAGTAAGAACGCAGCTGAATAGCCACTGAGCAGCAATGAATTCATGTGAACGGCAGAAATCAGCAGCAATGTGCCCGCGACGACGATGGCCAGTATGCAACTTTGAAAAAAGAATGCGCGGTGCCGATTTGTCCCCTGATAAACGTACTGGGTCGTCTGCAGAAGAATCAAGGCAGGAGCAAGTAAGGCGACAACTGAAAAGTGGCTAGAGTTGCCAATAGTATTGTGGCTGAAGCGGGCACCGAGCAGACCCAGCACTGCGGAAATCAAACAGAGCATGGCACTAATTAGGTATATGGCAGCAATTCTGTCTTCGATGTCAGAACGTGAACGACACCCGGCTAGTTCAGTCAAAATGGCTGGAGCCAGACCAAGTGCACTAAGAGCCATGATAGTGTTCGCAGTGCTTATGAAGAAAGCAAAAGTCGCGAAATCCTCCAGCCCAGCGAAGCGTGCAACACATATCGACGCCACAAATGGGATCGCCTTCTGTAAGGCATTTCCCATTATGCTTTGTATCGCAGCGGAGCGCAGGCGCTTCAACATTAAGTACTCTTTTCCCTGATACGCAACAGATGCTCTTTCAGTTCGCTTTCGTCAAAACGTGAACCAACATGGTGGGCTGGCACGCCAACTGAGATGGAGTATGGCTGCGTTGACTTCGTGACGATTGCGCCCGCACCAATGACCGACCCCTTTGCAACCGTGACTCCCTCTAATATCACGGCATTTGCTCCAATCCATACGTCGTCTTCGATGGTTACGCCTTGATCGTCGCCAGCAGATTTCTGGGTATCGTGATACATGAGAACACCTATGGTTCGGACCCGATGATTTCCTCCCAGAATCATCACTCCCGGACCAAACATGACGTGAGAACCAATCTGGATTTTTCCATATGCACAGCTGAACCACGCCCGACCACCGATGAACACATTGTCCCCAAGTTCTATGGTTGCATAAGAGAAATGAGAATTAAGCGGATCAAAGGCTACGTTCTTGCCGCAAACGGCAAACGATGGCCTACTAATGCCCCGGCCAATCAATCGGGTAGCGCGATGCAGCAGCCGCAGCGCAAAGTGGATCAACTTCAGAGCCGGTGTTAAGAAAGAACGCCCATAAAATCCCATTAGAAGGCACCTTTGGATACCCAATCGCTAGTGTTAGATATGTTTTTTATTGATAAACCATGCATTTCGTTTGAATGAAAAGCATTATCATAACAACTAATCCTTGCAATATATATAAAAATCGGCAATTGATTCTGCATTAGCGCCTCCGTTAACTGGATATTTATTCGGGATATGCTTCAAGAGTTTCCACTCTGGCTTATTGCTGGCAATCCAGCTTGAAAACTTCCGATTTCTTACGTGAGCCGGCCAATTATCTGGGCTGACATCTGTGTCGGATGAATAAATTACAACATATCTATTTGATGAATTAAATAATGTATTCATGTATTTATTAAATACTTCATCTTCAATTAGATGATAAATTACGTCCAGCGATAGCGTGAGATCGGCGTTGTCATTTCAATAATCTGACATTAGTTTGAAGACCTTTGTCGAATCACTGGAAAACATTCTTGAACATATATTTGTTGCTTCAGGGCTTACGTCAAATCCAATGTATTTTGGATACAATGCGAATTTAAGTTGATTTCCATCACCGCATCCATATTCAATTATGGATTGAATATGCATTTTGGAAACAAAATCATTTATTATCTCGCTTTTAAAAATGGCTAAGTGCCCATATGATCCATCGCCGGAGTTGCCGCCAGATTCATACCTTTTTCTCCAATAATTTTCTGAATTTAGAAAGGAGTCCGTGCTATTTGTCAAGGTGCGGTAAATACGACGCACAAGTGCACCAACGACCGGCGTGTTCTTAACGGCTTGTTTAATACTCATATATTTCTCCTAAAAATTTAGTTCCGACGTCACTTTGATGATAAGCATCTTTGTTGCAAATAATCATATGCATGGTTTAAAGGCTAGAGTGCTCACAAGGAGATTTTGGCAGACGCAACACTAGTCGATGGATCCGACTCAAGCTGCAACGCCTCAATTTCCCCCCGCAGCTTTTCATATTCAGCCATCTTGCGCTGCAAGAAGCGTCGGGTTAGATCGGCCTTTTCAGCCACGCCGGTGGGGGTGAGCAGATAGGCGTAACTCAGCTTGTCGGGGTTTTTGCTGAAGTTGCCCAGCTTGATCCAGCCTTTTTCAACCAAGGCTTTCAGGCAGAAGTTGATGGTGCTGACGTTGATGCCC
>Ga0100380_10004147_pt1 | contig 15235 bp, 13 predicted proteins | sample CryGeymeta201504_FD_80417 | JGI IMG/M metagenome (GOLD analysis project Ga0100380, IMG submission 80417) | Groundwater microbial communities from Crystal Geyser aquifers in Utah, USA - Crystal Geyser metaG 2015-04 | ecosystem: Environmental > Aquatic > Deep subsurface > Groundwater | place... | reverse complement strand
TTCGACTTGCATGTGTTAAGCGTGCCGCCAGCGTTCAATCTGAGCCAGGATCAAACTCTTCAGTTTTAATCGTGCTCTGTATTTTACTACTAGCTTTATTACTTCTGTCTCAAGCTCCTCAATCTCTTATCTGGGGTGCCCACTCAGTTTGTCTTCTTAAGTTGTTAATGAACTTCGCCTCAAAGCGAGATGTGCATTCTACCTGTTCCTAGGCGTATGTCAACGCCTTTTTTCACTTTTTTTGAACTTTATTAAAATAATTTTAAAATCACGCATGCGCATCAGATTTTACATAATAACAAAAGCGCATATCATATTTATTCTTTTCATCAGCTAATCGCAGCTTAGAATCTTGCAGCTCCCAAAGCGTCTCATCAAATTCAGGAAAAAATACATCGGCTTTGCATACACAATACACCTGCGTCAAATAAAGCTTGGTCGCGTAATCAAACGCAAGCTCAAATACTTTGGCGCCACCGAGCACCATCACTTCCGCTGCATCTTCTGTAAGCCCCAAAGCCTCATCAAAACTTGGTACCACCGTCACACCTGGAATATTTAACGCCTGTCGGCTTAAAACAATATTCAATCTTCCTGGCAACGGTCGGCCGATTGAATCATACGTTTTTCGCCCCATAATCACAGGCTTGCCGATCGTAACCGCTTTGAAATGCGCTAAATCTGCCGGCAGATGCCACGGCAAGCGATTATTGATACCCATACCGCCTTCTTCATCGACCGCGACGATCAAACTAACCACTGACATCTAAACACTCCCGTTGTTTGACCATATTAGCCGCGGTATTGACGGCTGCTTTCAGGCTCGCAGGATTGGCGCGCCCCGTACCGGCTAAATCAAGAGCCGTACCGTGATCCACCGAAGTTCTCACCATCGGCAAACCCAACGTAATATTGACCGCCTCACCAAATCCGGCATATTTTAAAACAGACAGACCTTGATCGTGATACATCGCGAGCAGAGCATCACACCCTCGCATACCGTGTTCTGTAAACAGCGTATCGGCAGGCTTGGGTCCGAGCACATGGATCCCTTCGTCACGCAAAAGCTCGAGTGCGGGGATAATAATATCTAATTCCTCTCGCCCAAGATGCCCCGACTCACCCGCATGAGGATTTAAGCCCGCCACACCAATGCACGGCCGAGCTATACCAAAATCATGTTTGAGCGCATCATGCAACACACGAACAATCGCCTGAATGCGCGGCATCGTAATCGCATCGGGCACGTCTCGCAAAGCAAGATGGGTGGTCACCAGCGCCATTCTCATCGCCTTGCATGCAAGCAACATCACCACATCACACCCACCACAAGCATCCGCCAAAAATTCGGTATGCCCTGTAAATGCAAAACCGCCTTCGTTCAAAACACCTTTATGCACCGGTGCTGTCACAAGACCCGAAAACTCACCCTCTAAACAACGTCGTGTTGCATCGGCCAACAACCCCATCACATACGGTGCATTTTTAGCATTTAATTCACCCGCGGCATCACTGATTAATCCAGGCGATGATAATACCGTGAGCTGACCAGCTTGAGGTGTCATTTGAACACCTGGCACATAATCAAGCAAATCAATCTCAAGCCCCAGCTGCTTGCTTCGCTTGGCTAAAAGCGCTTTATCCCCTAAAACAACCAACGGTTCAGGATGCCCCGCAAGGCTCAAACACACATCCGGCCCAATGCCTGCAGGCTCACCCGTACTGACCAAGAGCGGCATCATGCGAGTTCTTGATCCAAAATATTAATATACGATGTGCCACGTACATGCTGCTGCCAACTTTCAATCGCCTCGCCAAATTTGCGCTGATGTAAATATTGGCGGACTTGTTGTCGTTGAAACGCTTCCGAATCATCGATGGCTTTGCGCTCCAGCACCTCGATTAAATGCCAACCAAACCCTGTTTTCACCGGCTTGCTGATCGTATTTAAAGCCAAATCTTTCATTTCAGCTGAAAATGCCGGTAATAACTCATCCGGTGTGACCCAACCCAAATCACCCCCGTTAGCCGCACTGCCCACATCCATCGAGTGCTGCTTGGCCACTTCGGCAAAGGATTTACCTGATTTTAATTGCTGATATAAATTTTCAATTTGTTTTTTAGCCTGCTCTTCCGTCATACTCGCGTCTTGCTTCACTAAAATATGACGGACATGCGTTTTTTCTACCGCATGATGCGCATTCGCATGATTGGTGGAAACAAGCTTGATCAATTGAAAACCATTTCCTGTTCGCACAGGACCAACAACCTCCCCTGCCTTCATATGAATCACTTTTTTTGCAAACACCGAAGGAAGCTCGGCCAAATGCCGCTCACCTAAATCGCCTCCTTCAAGCGCATACTCACCTTGCGACTCCGCAATCGCTAATCGTGAAAAATCATCGCCAGCCTTAATCTTCTGAAGCAAATGCTGCGCTTTGGCTTCTGCTTTTTTCAACTCACCTGGCGTGGGTTCTTCTGACAACGGGATCACAATGTTTTGCACATGAAACAGATGCTCGGCTTTATCCGCTTCAAGCGAGGTTTTTAAATAATCTTCCACTTGCTGTGTCGAAATCACAATATCTCGTCCAACGGCTTGCTGCTGCATACGTGCTATCAACATTTCTTTACGCAAGTTTTCACGATAAGCATCAAACGTCATGCCTTCTTGATTCAGTGCTTCGCGTAACATCGCAAGCGTCATATGATTATCGGCTGCAATTTTACCAATCGTCTCATCTAACTCACCGTTATCAATCACCACCCCATTCGCTTTGGCTAATTGCAATTGAAGTGCTTCATCAATCAAACGATTCAGCACGTGTTTTTTTAAAGCACTTTCTGGAGGCAGTTCTGTTTTGCGTGCTCGTAATTGTTGACGCCACATATCGACTTGCGCGCTCAATTCACTTTGTGTGATGACGCCATCATTAACCACAGCAACCACTTTATCGAGCGCTTCGGCCCACACCGACAGCGACATCAACATTGAGCACATCAATAATAAACATCCAAAATATTTTTTCATGATTAAGTCCTAATTTTTTATCTAACGATGAAACACATCAACATACTCGGGTAAATAGGTTTTAATTGTACTGGCTGGATCATTGGTTGAAACCGTACCCAAACCTTTAAGTAAAACTTGCACATACGCACTGTTATTATAGGTGGGCTGGGTTTTATCAAGCGTTAAACTATTAAACGCACGGCCAGCATAAGCCCGCACAGCCCAACAACAGGTCTCGTATTGCACCCCTAAAAATCCCACCATTTGATAACCTTGGCTGATATTATAACTGTACACGCCGAGACTACTCCAGTTTTCATTTAATGGCCACGCATAGGCCCCCGTCGCTTGGTGTAGTGCGCCGCGGGATATCGTCCCGTCTTCGTGGGTTAATATATTTCCAGCAACCAAATAAGCATACCCTAACCGAACAATATGATTTTTCGCCGGCTCATAATGAAAATTAGCCTCGGCATTGTTCGTCGATTTTTGGTCAACATCCCACACAAAGCCACCATTAAAAGACCAATCTCGACTGAGATTCAGATCAAGATGCGTTGTTATGGGTGACAATTTGGCATCCGGTGCGGTATACCCGAGCATCAAGGCATTATCGTCACAAACGCCATCCGCCGCGTAACATAAGTTCACACGCCGCGGCGTAAAATAAGCTTGTTGTCCCACCGCAAGCACCGCCTTCTCCTCGCCCGTTTTTTGAGACAAGAAACGCGATTGAAACGCATACGTCAGTTGATTGGCATTCGAAATACGATCAAAGCCAGAAAAACGATTGTTTCGCATCAGTTGATCATAACGAAACATCATGTAAGCCGATTCAAACGCTGGAATTTGCGATTGATCGCGATACGGCACATAAAGATAGTAAAGCCGTGGTTCAAACGTCTGGGTATACGCCCGGCCCATGCCGCGAACATCACGCTCAAACACAAGGCCCGTATCGCCAATATAGCGTGGAATCAAACGATTAAACTCGGGTGCATACGTGCTCCCTTGGTTATGCAGACGATAATAATTTTCGACCAGCTGCACCTCGGGCTTCACATACCCCCATGGCTTCACCCACGCAAACGATGCATCTGGCATCACATGCACCCGCGGCCCTTCCAATTGCGTCGGATCGCTCACCGGCCAACGAAACAAATCATACTGCGCATTCAGATGCACCGAGCCGTTCCAAGGCAGATCATCGTATTTTCCATCCAAACGCAGTTGAGGTAGGCGCTCATAAATATATTTCACGCTATCTTGATTAATCGGATTAATCGTTTGATACGACTGCACCAAAACATGCGCAAACCAATGCTCGTCGGTGTACGTCAACGAACCATCACGTAATAATTGACTTTGCGTCATCATCGTCATGTTATTACTAAAATCTTGTAAATAATAATCATCTGAAATTTGCTGATAATTAAGTTTTAATTTTAACCGATCCGTAAACGCGGTGTCTTCGCGCAAATAGAGCGACCAGCGATTATCCGAAACACCTTGAAGCTCGGGATAACTGGGTTGATGTACTTTGAGATACTCACGAAACGCACGGTCACCCGGCAAAAAATGACCGCCAAGCACGCCAGAACTATGCTCGGTCAAAAAACGCGTATCACCGCCTATCATGACGCCGCGAAGCGCATACACATGCGGTACAATCGTCGCGTCATAATTGGGAGCAATATTCCAATAATACGGCACCGATAAATCCACACCCCCAATATTAGAATAGCCATTGGTTGGCATCAAAAATCCGGATTTACGTGCTTTCGATGTCGGAAACGTGAGATAAGGCATGTACAACACCGGCGTGTCCTTGAAGACCAGCGCTGCATCACGCGCGGCTCCACGCCCTTTAGCGTCGTCGATTGTGAGCTCGCGCGCTTTGATCATCCACGCATTCTCTTGCGGCGCACAGGTTGTATACGTTGCATCGCGTAACCATAAATTACGATTCGCAAACCGCTGAATTAAACTCGCCCGCCCCCACGCAGGCAAACTTGCCCCTGCATTTTTGGTATCTAAACGATACAGAACCTGATTGAGCTCTCCGGTTTTATTCTCTGGATTAAGCTTCACACGATGCGCTCGCATCAACCGACCCGGCTCAGCATAAACCACATCCCCGACAAGCTCGATATTCGTCACGTGCTCTGTCTTAGGATCGCGATAAATATACGCCGTGTTCGCAGAAACCGCGCGATTATCATATTGAACTTCAACATGCCCTTGGAGTTTTGAACCTCCTGCGAGTGCAAACGAGACATCATCAGCGCGCAGCTGAATTAAGCTTGGATCACGGACCTCAGAAAAATAAGGCTTTTTTTTGTAAGCACCATAACACATGCGATTGCTTACATCCGGCTGCCAGCCCAGGTGCCGAGCAACCTGCGTACGTGACAGCAACACACAGGCCGCCACCGACTCGTTAAAAAGCAGACCAACGCAGATACAGGCAAGCAGAAGCTTCTGCTTCATGCGAAATATCGTATAAAATCCCATGTTCAGCGCCACAAAAATACCTTATGATGCACAAAAAAAACCATTTCTTTCCAGAAGGCGGAAAAGTATACCATGCTTACACGACAGAACACACTGCACACATGGCTCTGCAGCGTACTTGGAGATTTACCGTTTCATTTAACACCACTCGCCGGTGATGCGAGCTTTCGACGTTACTTTCGTATGCAACAAGGCAGCGCAAGCTATGTGGTAATGGATGCCCCTCCCGGCCAAGAAGGTCTTTTAGCATTTGTTCAAATTGCGAAATTACTAACCGACGCCGGTGTTCAAACGCCCCAAATTATTGCGTTTGACCTCGAACAAGGCTTTGCTTTACTTCAAGATTTAGGCGACACCGTGCTTTTAAACCGTGTTTTAAATGCATCTCCCGAACAAGCCACGCCCGACTATACGCTTGCACTCGACAGCCTACTTAAAATACAAACCTGTCGCACACACACACCTGAACTTAACACATTTGATATTCCCGCCATGGAACGCGAATTACAATTATTCCGTACGTGGTTTTTGGATCGCTGGCTTGGTATCACCCTCAGCAATCTTGAAGGAAATTTGCTCAACCATGCATTCAGCATCATAACCGACCAAATTATGCGACAACCGCCATGCTTTATGCACGGTGATTATCACTCGCGTAATCTCATGCTAACGCAAGCCACACCCGACGCCCCGCTCACCATGAGCGTCTTGGATTTTCAAGATGCCGTGCGTGGCCCGTTTACCTATGACTTGGTTTCACTCTTAAAAGATGCCTACATTCAGTGGCCTGAAGCCGTACAATTGCAATGGCTGAATTATTTTTACGATAAGCTACCCGAAACACACGGTTGGTCACGTGAAGACTTTAAACAGGGCTTCGAGATGTGCGGCCTGCAACGCCATTTAAAAATTCTCGGTATTTTCTGCCGATTAGACCAACGTGACGGAAAATCAGGCTATTTACGTGATTTACCGCTGACCTTGGACTATGCTTTAACATGTATGGAGCAATATGAGACATTGCGTCCTTTATATGACTTTATGCAAACACGGGTATGCCCGGTGTTTGAGGAGAAAATGAAAGCATGAACACGGCCTTTATTTTCGCCGCAGGTCGCGGCTCGCGCCTTCGGCCTTTAACCGACCGTATCCCGAAAGCGCTCTGCACGGTAGGTGAGCGTGCACTGATCGACTACCACTTAGAAAAACTCAATCAGCACCCAAGCATCACACGCGTTTTGATTAATCATGCCTATTTAGGTGATCAAATCCGCCGGCATGTTCAGAAAAAAAACTACGCCAACTTAGAGATTATCTATATTGCTGAACCACCTGGCGGCCTTTGCACTGGCGGAAGCTTGGTGTATGCCCGCAACAAACTGGGCAACGCGGCGTTTTTAGCCATCAATGCCGATGTGTTTACCGATTATGATTTTTCACGCATTAAGCTACCAGAAACCCGCTTGGCGCACCTGGTTTTGATTAAAACACCCGCCGATCATATGCCCAGTGATTTTGGCATCACCCGCACACAGCAATTATCTAACTCAGATAAACAGTATACATTTGCAGGTATTGCGTGTTATCACCCCCAATTATTTGAACATCAACCGCTTGGCCGTGCGTCGATTGCACCCTGGCTACGTGACGCAACCAACGCCGATCTTGCGACGGCGGAAGTGCATTCGGGTATGTGGTTTGATACGGGGAGCCCGGCTCGACTGGAGCGGGCACGGGCTGCGGCTCTGCAGTCAACATAACATAGCCAACAAGATAGCCCTTCCTTGATATTTCTTTGAATACCCATTGCATACCTATTAAGTATTGCGTATAATCAATACTATAATCAAAATTCTTTTGAGGTGAATCACATGTCAAAAAATATTCAAATGTCGATAAAAATGGAGCCCGAATTACACGACCAATTTATGGCTGCTGCTGCCGCAAATCATATGCCTGGCGCACAAGTTGTTCGACAACTCATGCGCAAATTTATTGCATTGCAAGAAGTACCTAATCAAACGACGGTAGAAGCCATGCAAGCAGCTGATCGAGGTGAAGGAACACCCTTTGCCACGGCGGAAGATTTGTTCAAAGATTTGGGTATTTAATGCTTCATCCTATTCAGCTCAGTCAATTTAAGCGTGATGTTAAGCGATGCATTAGGCGCAATAAAGATATGAGTAAGCTTCGCGAACTTATATCTTTGCTTATCGAAAACAAACCCATCCCCCAAAAATACAACGATCATCCTCTCAGGAACAATTGGAAACATCATCGTGATATTCATATTGAACCCGATTGGTTGCTCATCTATAAAATAGATGGCCACAATCTATACTTTGTGCGTACAGGCACACATGCAGATATTTTTTAAGTTGCCCTATCCCTAATTTTACGCAGCAGGTGTCATGTCGCCTTCGGGTGCTGGTTTGTGTTGCGTAGGCAGCTTCACTTGGACAAAATCCACGGCAACGCCCTTCACATGCTGATTAAAATAAGCTTTTAACCCACCGTCATCTGCCTCAACCGCTTGCTTAAACTCATTTAAGTCAACACGACGGGGTTGATTGTTTTCATCAGTTTTAACTTCTCCGTTTTCTGAGGCATGATAAAGATAAGGTGCACGAAATAACATCCCGTTACGTGCAAACCATGCATGAAACGAAACATCCAATCGCGCGATGGCGTCGGCATTTGCCGGCTTATCATTGAGCATATAACCACGATTGAGTTCACCGCCTTCAGCAAATTCAATACCGATAATAACCTTGTCGACCGGTGTGGCTGGCTTGTCTTTTTCTGTTGCTTGCGCACGCCGTACACTTGTATTCGCATAGTCTGGCAAGGGAAGCTCACCACGCCAAGGGTTGGTTGCAGACTCAGCACTTACCCTCACCTCATCGGCATACGCCTGAAACTTCACCACCAGGTTATGAAACTTACCCTGCAATCTACGCTGGGTTAATAAAGCCTCAAACTGTTGCGCTAAATAAGCGGCCGCTTCGGGTGTACTCGCCAAATCCATGCACTCAATCAACGTTTCTTTTGAGGGTAACAATGCTGTCATCCTACTCTCCTGCGTTTTACGTTTTTAATCAATCCAGTGGGTTTTTATAGTTTCCAACCACCGAAGAAAAGCTTTTCTTCTTCATCGAGTCTAGCGTAAATTCATCCACTTGAATCGCATCCCAACGTGCACGCTCAACGGCAAGCAGTTTCTTCATTTCATCTTCAGTAATTTTACCTTGTTCGACATGTTCCGCCAGTTTTTCTTTAACATTACCCGACTTCATGCGTTTTGCCCCATCCAGCTTTTGATACAGCGGTGCGGCTTCAACAAACGCTTGGAACGCTTCTTCGACACGATCCACCGGTTGAGTCGCATCACCGCTCATATAAATCGCCGCTTTTAAGCGATCACGGTAAGCATTGTTTTGCGTCATGAGCTTCGTTAACTCATGATCGAGCTTATCGCTGGGGTAGCACATGCGCCCGCCAAATGGAAAAGCGACCAACCGCATCAGGCCACCGAGAAGTTTGGATGGGAAGTTTCGACATAAGCCTAACAACGCTTGAGAGGCATGATGAAAACAATACGCCAAGGCCCAACGCGCGTGCATTTGATCCGCTTTATCCGCACCGTGCTCTTCGACTTGCCGTAACACCGCCATGGCTAAATACAAATAAGACAAGCCATCGCCTAAACGTGCTGACAAACGCTCTTTACGTTTTAAATCGCCACCTAAAACAATCAACGAACAATCTGCAAGCCATGACAGTGCATAACTCAGGCGTTCTAAACGCTGACACTCGCGCTTCATCGGATGCTTTTTGGGTACACTAATCAAGCGCCCGCCGGTCCAGGCTGCACACACCGTTTTCGCCATGTTACGTGCAAAATAGTACACATGCTTACCCAATAAATCTTGAAACGCGGCTTGATCATCGTTCGCAATCGCATAAAACTCATCCCGTAAATACGGATGACAGGCCATCGACCCTTGTCCAAAAATCAGCAAGTTGCGGGTCATGATGTTCGCCCCCTCAACCGTGACAGAAATTGGAATGCCCTGATAAAAATTACTGAGATAATTACGAGGTCCGACCACAACGGCGCGCCCGCCGTGCACATCCATCGCCGAATTTAAAATTTTCCGTGGCAATTCCGTGTTAAAATATTTCGTAATCGCTGAAGCAACCGAAGGTTTTTTACCTTCGTTCACCGCGGCAACCGTGAGTAACCGGGTGGCCATCACCATATAATTTAAACCGGCAATTTCAGCCAACTTTTCTTCAATCCCTTCAAATTGCGCAAGCTCGACCGAAAATTGACGGCGTAACCGTGAAAAGGCACCGGTGGTTACATAAGCGACCGATGACGACGCAGCACCCAGTGCCGGTAACGAAATGGAACGCCCTATCGACAAGCATTCCACCAGCATTTGCCAGCCACGCCCGGCTTCTTTTTGGCCACCAATAATGCTGGTGATGGGCGCAAAAACATTCTCGCCGCGAATCGTACCGTTCATGAACGGCTGTTCTGCTGGCAAATGCCGGTTTCCAATCTCTAGATTTTCAGCATCACGAGGGATCAGCAAGCAGGTAATCCCCTCGCTGCCTTTGCCTTTCAGCAGGCCATCCGGATCTTTTAAATCGACCGCAAGTCCAATCAGTGTTGCTATAGGCGCCAATGTTATCCAACGTTTGTTGAGCGTTAAACGCAAGCCCAGCACTTTTTTGCCGTCAATTTCACGCTCAACCACAATCGCTTCCGATTGAATCGACGTTGCATCGCTGCCGGCTTCAGGCTCCGTTAAGGCAAAGCACGGAATGTCTTCACCCGACGCCAAACGCGGCAAATAATAATCTTTTTGCTCTTTCGTACCGTAATGCTGAAGCAATTCACCCGGCCCAAGCGAGTTAGGCACCATCACACTCACCGCCGCCACACCCGAACGGCTCGCAAGCTTCATCACAACATCGGAATGCGCACGGCCTGAAAAGCCTTTACCGCCGTATTTTTTATCAATCACCAACCCAAAAAAACCGTTGGCTTTCATAAAATTCCAGACATTTTCAGGTAAATCTTGCGCTTGCGTGATTTCCCAGTCATCCACCATGCTGCACAGGGTTTCGGTTTCGTTGTCTAAAAACGCTTGTTCTTCATCCGTCAAAACGGTTTTAATTTTGGATAAAGCCTTCCAATCCGGCTCACCCCGAAAAATAGACTCCTCAATCCAGGTATCGCCGGCATTTAACGCCTCTTCTTCGGTTTTGGATAATTTAGGTATCGCTTTTTTGGCGCGTTTAAAAATAAAACGCCCGAGATGCTCTTGCATAAAAGGCAAGCGTTGAAGTGCTATCACCCCGGGAATCACAAGCCAGAGCAATATGCCCGGTATCCACGACAAACCCACCACGGTGGCTAAGAGCAAATAAACCGCACTCCCTATTTCCCACACCACGGCTTTTTCACCACGTGCTAAGATAACCAGCGTAAACGCTATATATATAAGAAATAATATCATTGCCATATCCATTTATCCTTCATCCATTCGCAGTAAATACTCGACGATTAGCCCAGAGGGGCACTAACCTTCGAGTATATACTGGGATAAATCAGAAGACCAATGTCTATTAAAAAGAATTACGATTTACCGGGCCGCGAGGTGGTGGACGCGTCATTGTCACGACGGGAATCGGCGTTTAGGTCTTGCTGAGACTGTTGTTGCTGATTATGCTTATCCACGGCGTCTAGTCCAGCAGCAGGTGTAGAGCTCGAAGAGTCCATCGGAGTTATTGGTATGTTGCTGAGGGCAGCGTTAGCGGCAGCGGGCTTAGGCGGTTTAGGCGGTGGAGCGGCAGCGGTAGCGGTCGCTTGATTATCTAAGCTCGCTTTCCCAGCAATTATTCCGTTAGCATACTGCTGAGCTCCCGTTTCTCCTCGTCGAAAAGACTCCTGAGATGCAGCGATACACGCAGAAGCAGCTTCAGCGTTACCAAATATTTGGTCTATTAATGCGTTCTCTGTTAATTCCACTAAATTAGACTCGGTTTTACTCGCATTATCATAAAATGGTTGCTCCCCCGATTCTGAATAAGCCTCAAAAGCACTTTCAGTAGAAAGATCAGATACTTCAGACTGGGCATCATCATCATTCGACTCATCGACATTCTTGCTTGCGGTTGATGCATTATGAATCACGGCTAACCCTGCTTCTCTCCCCGCTTGCCGTGCCCGTATTGTTTGATCTTCATCTGAATTAGAACTTTCATTGATAACCTCGGCATAAGCAGCGTTTGCGGCGGCTTTGGCGGCAAGATTTTGTTTAATCATGTCATCTTGAACCGCCAAGCTCTCCTCTCCGGCTTTTCTTGCAGCTAATGTCGCCTTTACAAATGCTCCTGGCTTATCTTGCAAGACGCGATCATATTCTTCTTTTGCAGCCTGAGCAGCTATTGGATTAGCCAAAACAGCACGATCACGTGCAGCATTTTTATCCGTTGCCTTAAGAAGATTAGCATCTGTCGTCAATCGAGGTGCTTGACTTCCTAGCTGAGCCAGCCCGGCTTTTATTGCAGCAGACTGATGCTCAGCATCATTTTTGTATAATGCTTGGCCGCGCCATCCCGTTGGTTTAGTTATAATTTTATTATAAGCTCCTATTGCAGCAGGATTATCACTATCAATAATTGCCTGCATATTCACTTCCGCTTTCAAAACCTTTCGTCCAGCCTCTCTTCCTGCGGCGTTGATCTCTATTTTCTGTTGGGGACTACGATTATTGCCAGAGATCGAGTTCGCAGCATCTATCTCTTTGGCTTTAGCATCCCGAGCTGCATCTTTTGCAGCGTTAGCCTCTGGATTGTTTGCAATTTCGTTATCAATCGCCTCATGTTTTTTGGTATTAGTGGCTAGATCCGTCGCGGCCGTCAAATCACCAGCGACAACATGGGATTCTAAAGTAAAATCTGCTGTTTTTCCGATCATAGCTCCAATCGCCACGGCTCCTGCAATAAATGCTTTCTTACCCAGTAAACCCACGGTTTTAGCAACATTGAAGCCTATGTTCAACACCGTATAAGGAACCTTAGCGACTGTTAAGGCTATATCCGCCGCCAAATACAAAGCACTTTCGACGCCTTTGCCTAGCGTTAGAAAGGCATCAATCGGATGAAATGGATGTCCAATCCCGGTCAACTGCCCCAAAAAAACAAAGGGTGTTGCTGCAATACCACGAAGACCACCTCCGCACACATGACTATCCTCACTCATGAATCCTTTAAATAAAGAAGGCCTATCGTCCGCTCTAGGTCCTGTAACAACTAAACCGCCATTCTTAATATGAACCTCACCAAACCGATCGTCAGCTCCTCCTAACAGGATAGAACCAACGCCACCTGCAATACGACCGAGCCCTTTGAGTAAACCAAAACCACCCCCGATGGTTTTAGCTGCTTCCAATAAACTCTTATCTCCACTTGCTAGACGATCAGTACGTGTTCCGAAGGCAGAATCCATGGATTGATGAAGTTTAGTTTGCGCGGCCTCAAGTTCTGATTGTGCGCGTTGTAACTCTCGCATCGCATTTGTTTTTTTTTCGTCCGGCCCTCCAAATATTCGAGGAAGTAAGAATGCAGAAAGTCTCTCTCCTCGAGTAAATTCATTCCTTTGTGTACCAGCATACAAAGCAGATCCGTTCTTATTCAAGTCATCTATAAAGCGACGCCCCTCACGACTCTTTGCCCAAGTATTATTACCATCCAATCCTTGTGCTGCATCGTAGGTTGCTTTGGCCCGAATAAACGCTTGAGCACGATCCCTTACCGCCGCTTTTTCAGCTTCAATCCCTATTATTGCTTCTTCTAAGTTTTTCTTGGCAGCCATAGCACTCACTCCACTGAATCATGGTTCATCGCATGTTGTGAGTTAAGTATAGAAGCAATATGGTTTAAATCAAATCAATAGAGTTTTTTGGATATTTTTTTTACAAACGAACTCACCTTAAGCACGACGCTTGACTCGCATCTCAAAGTCATTAAAAATTCTTCGTTGTCAATAAACTTGAAGCTGGTTAGAAAGTCCTTCTCCCGCGGGCGGGAGAAGGTGCCCGCAGGGCGGATGGGGGGAGGGCAAGATTAAATAAAAAACTTACGAATGGAATCGAACAAGATGAACATAACAAAAGCACGCTTACTTCGAAAAAAAAGCACACCCGCAGAACAAGAATTATGGAAATATTTGAGAAATAAGCGATTTAAGTCATTAAAATTCAGAAGACAATATCCAATAGGGCCCTATATTGTTGATTTTGTTTGTCTCAATCAAAAACTGATGATTGAGTTAGATGGTCGTCAACATCTAGAGCAAATCGTATATGATACCGAACGTACTCAATACCTGGAGCATTTTGGTTTTCGTGTTTTAAGGTTTTGGAATCATGACGTGTTTCATCAACTTCCCTCCGTACTTGTGACGATTTCGAATAACATACTGTTTTAAGTGGTTAGCCTAAATTTTTTGATCACCCCCCCCATCCGCCCTGCGGGCACCTTCCCCCGCCCGCGGGAGAAGGGCTTTCTAACCAACTTTCCGTCTAAAGACGTGACCAAGCTTCGACCTATTCATAAGGGATAATCTTGAATAGGTTATACAAGTGATCCCATGAATTTGAGATACGAGTTATCATATATTGAAGGCGACTATTTCTTGCCAAGGCAACACGACAATATTTTCAGCTAAATGATAACGATGGGGTGTTTGACAAACGATGTACGCCAAATCTGTTTCATATTCTTCCATGAATTTTTTTAAATGACGCGCATCATGCATATCGGGTTTATCATTCCATTTCACTTCGATGGGCGTATAACGATGCGCAATATCAAGCACATAATCGATTTCTGGGCCCGCTGCATCACGCCAGTATCTTACGTTGATTTGTGGTGATCGTAATTGACTTTGATAAACCAATTCATTGCCAACATAATGCTCAAATAAATCGGCCATAATTTTTTTGGGCAAGCCCGTGCCTTCATTTGCACATACCCGACGAACCCCTAAGTCAAAAAATAAATATTTGGGTGATTTGACTAAGCGTCGTTTTGTATAACTTTCTGAAATGGGATCGATTCTTAAGATAAGCATGCAGTCTTCAAGAATTTGATAGTAATTTGCGATCGTCGTATCTGCAACCCCAAGATCGTGCGAAAGGCGCGTAAAATTGAGTTGCTTGCCTGCGTCTCCTGCTGCAATTTCAAGAAAACGTGAAAAACTACCGATATTGCGAACCAACGCTTCTGCCCGAATTTCATCCTCTAAATAAGTACTCACATACGAATACAAATCAATTTCTTGTGATTGCGCGTCAGCATCATTCATGATGCCGGGCAACGTGCCGTATAATAAAATATGCTCTAAATTCCGATTACCGGAATTTTTTGTACCTCATCAATAAAAATCAACGGCGGTTTTTTAAATTGCTTAATTTTTTCTTCAAGCTCTTTTTCTAATAACGCCGGATCTTTTTCATAACGTTGACGTGTTGTGATACGTGCAAACGTATACTGAAGATCAGGCTTGCAGCAATTCTAATTTTAAATTTTTCAACATAAGCTTTGCCCTCCACAGCCCTCGTTTGATTTTATTTTACGCAATATCATGATAAGAAAACTCTCTGAATGGTCTTAGTTCTTAAAAAAAAT
>Ga0100380_10004141_pt1 | contig 15247 bp, 16 predicted proteins | sample CryGeymeta201504_FD_80417 | JGI IMG/M metagenome (GOLD analysis project Ga0100380, IMG submission 80417) | Groundwater microbial communities from Crystal Geyser aquifers in Utah, USA - Crystal Geyser metaG 2015-04 | ecosystem: Environmental > Aquatic > Deep subsurface > Groundwater | place... | reverse complement strand
TTACCAACGGCAAATAAACACTATGCAGAGGGCAGACTTCAAGCATGTATCCAACAACTAGAACCCTGCTTAAGCAGCATTTCAGACAAGGAATCTCTGTTCGAAGCATATCGGCTTTTGGCCCTGTGCTACCACGTATTAAAATTAGACTCCCCCTGTGATGTCTATATCAAAAAAATGCTGGAGTTGAGACCGCGATACCTGGCGAATCCAAATAATGAAATGGGGAGTTTTGCTAAAGCTTTACGCGCATTTCATGTGAGTCCGAAATTTGCTTTAGGCTTTGGCTCTGGCACGACAATAAACACCATCAAACTGGAAAAAAGTTATGCCGCAACGACACTCCCTCAAAGCTATTTGCCAAGTAGTGGCTATCAACTGAATGCATTTGGTAGCTACCAATTTTCAATCCCCTTGATAATTAGGGGCGAAGTTTCATTTGGGTACAATGCATTACGGCATCATTTTGAAACCGATGACGGGTTTTATCAGCACTATGCAGAGCGACTGCAATACATGAACTATGCACTAAGTGCGAGTACCTTTTTTCCCTTGACAAAAAACCTTTCAATCCATGGCGGTTTGCGCATTGGGCTAAGCCATATACATGCAGCTAAAGTCACGGTACTTACGCATTATGCCAACAACGAAGAACTTACCATATATAGTCAGAATGCATTGCCTTACCGCATTCAACTCCAACCCAATTTTGGCCCAATGCTCGGTTTAGACTATAGCATTAATCACGGTACCTTATCTGTAGGAATCAGTTATTTAAACTATTTCAAAACTACCGTAGATCCACAGGGGCGTTATAAAGATTTAGATTTCAATATCACCACCGGTTATGTGAATGATGCAATACGCATGCGCCTCTGGGGAATAAATCTGAGTTATCAAAAAACACTCAATTTCAGGGTTAAAAAGAAGCCTTACTAATGGTAATTTCCCTGCGCATCTAGGCGCATAATTAAAGCATCTGCATTTTCGAATGACTGACCAAATAATGCGGTATAACCCACCAAAACATAGGTTCCATTTTCTTCACGATAGCCATCCACTAAATAGGTATTTTGAAGTTCGGGATATATTCGACTGAATGCGAGTTTTCCATTCACATCAATTACTGCCATAAATGGTTTGAATGAAGAACCCGCATCCGATGTACTGCAATGTCCAAAAACCATTAAGTTATCATCATTGAGCCTCACGATGCGTGTGGGGCTTACACGGAGAGCACCAATGTCTAATTCCACTTTCCAAAGTAATTTTTGATCTTTATCGAATTGGAACACCTCCATTTCTGGAAGGGCGTTATCATAATAGTCATTGATATAATAGAGTTTATTGCTCGATACACAGGCTACACCCCCATTTTTTGTGAGGGTATAGCAATTCATAAAATCATATTCTGAATTTTCTGCGGTATCCATAATTGCATAACTCGGAACTGAGCCATCTTTTGGAACCGTTGCCACAAAAGTTTTTAACCTTTCCTTTCCGAACAAGCCTGAAATACCCAAACTGATATTCCCAATCACTTTAAATGCATCCGCATCCGCCTCATAAACATGCACCAACCTCAAGTTGCCCGGAAAATTGGTATCGCTCAGCTCAAACAAATCCTGACTCATCCCTTTATCATCCATTGTAACAAGGAAAGTGGAATTAAATACCCGAACCAAATTATTCGAAAATGAAGCATAGTATTGCTGATCTTGTCCTTCACATACTGGTGAATAGAGGTGCCAGTCGTTTGCCACATTCGATAAATTTCCTTCCTGTAGCATTTCCCCTGAAGGCGACAAAATGTAAAATTTGGAATCATACAAACTGCTCACCCAAATTCTGCCATCGGACATTTTCCGTGAAACAGCCGAAAAATTGCTCGCAACAGGATACGCGACATGCAGACCTTGATTTCCGTTTTTGTCCAATAAAGTCACCACTAATTCTAATGGGTCACTTCGTTGCCCAATTGTCAAATAGCCACCATCCGCACTTGGATAAATTCCAGAAAAGGACTCTCCTCTTTCCGCCCCGATTTTTTTTAAGAATAAATCTTGATTGCCAACTTTTGAATCCACACTTTTCTCGCAGGATTCGAAGGTTACGGAAAGGAGAAGAAGGATTAGTAGAATACCAATTTCCTGAAGCCTCCATGAAATGCGACCATTATTTTTCATTCTTCAATTTACCTTTAGGGTCCGTGAAATAAGTAAATACATGAAACTGTTCTTTGTTCTTGCTTTCATAAAACCCCGACACTTGAATTTCTTGCGGAAGAACGCGCGCAACAAAGGCAATGGAACTAGTAGAAACTCCTCCGATGGTAGACGACCAGCTTTCATCACCCGCTGACGACACCTGAAACATGGATGCGTTATAAGGTGGGAAATTAGTGGTGCTGCTATCTCCTTCGAAACTCGCGCCTAAAACTAAATATCCATCCTCTCCGAGAGGCTGTAGCTGCTGAAATAAGAAAAAACCTAAGCCATGGTATTTCCGTTCACTCAATTCCTCGCCATTTATTCCAATGCGTAAAATTTGTGCCGCAAATACGGTAGAGGATTCTTCAAAGGAGGAGCCAATGGTAAACCCATCATGAGATGCCAAAATTGTCATGATTGGAAACAAGGGACTACGCCTATACCCCCGCGTATAGTTTGAATAAATTTTCGTCCATTGTTGTCCTCCATGTTTTGGGTTGAACTGGGTTGCAAATGTTTGGTAGCTCCGAAACCCAGTAGCGGAACAACTTTCACTATTCACTCCAGCCAAAACACATAGGCCGTTGGGTGCTACGGCAAGACTTAAACCTACGGAACTGCAAAGGCCTATCCTTCTTAATCTCGAATAGAGCTGATCGCCATCCGCACTTAAGCCAACAATCCAGGTGAGGTAAACGTTTTGAAACCTATCGAGCTGTGTACCAGCCACCACAAAACTTCCATCTGCAAGTTCAACTCCGGTATAGAAACTCGCTCGATCTGTTGAAGTAAATACTTTCTCCCATTCGACATTTCCGCCTGCCGAATACCGAACCGCATATCCATCAAAATTTATATTTGAAGCCCCCTTGGATGGCGACTTTGTGGCTCCTACCGCTAAAAATCCTCCGTCAGCACAATTGGTCACATGCCAGAAATACTCATCCCTTTCGCCTTCGGTATAGCGTGTCCACTCTTCATTTCCTGCTGCATCAAGTTTATAGATAAATCCATCACCAGCAGTTTCTCCAACCATAATTCTTCCACCATCGGGAGTTGGCAAAGCCGTATGAATAAAAAACGAACTTGGATTCTGATAGAATCGCATGGCGCCCGCGCTGGTTTTACTCGCCTCAAACTCTTTATTGCAGCTTAAGAGTATGAATAGTAATGGAACCACATACGCATTTGAAATTCTCATTCGAATCATCCGCATTTTTTCATCGCTATCATGGAATCGTGAATATAAGGTTAAATGACTATATCCCAAGCCTTCAATCTCTCCAAGGCAAGGTTTAGAACACCCACAAAACCTTATATTAGCCCCGTGAAAAAGGCCTCCGCCCTCTTGCTATTATCTCTATTTCTTTTCCAGCTTGGCGGTTGGCTCCTTCCCTTTTATGCGCATCAACAAAGCATTCGCCATACCATTAAACAACGCATCAAAAAAGGCGTTCCTGAGGGTGAGCTGGTCTATTTCGAAGCGAGTGAAAATTTTCTTGACGCTATAGAATGGGAAAACGATCATGAATTCCGCTACCAAGGAAGCATGTACGATGTGGTTGAAGTCCATACTGCTGATGGAAAAGTTCGCTATGCCTGTATCAACGATATACAAGAAGAACAGCTCTTTGAACAACTCGATTTGCTTGTTCAAAAGGAACTTGAAAAGGAGGCAAAAGGACTCACCCTGAAAAAGAATACCCGACTGCATTATTTACAGGCGTCTCTCGAGTCATACATCACTTTAGAAGAAATAGCATCGAATTCCTATTCTTTAGTACGGCGTGTAGCGTATCAATCACCCATACTGGACCAAACTTCTCCTCCACCCGAGCTTCTTTGAATCAGTTCGAAAGGATTTTCCCGCCTTTCCATTCCAACGATAGGGAACTAATGAACACACATAATTCAAGAAGATGAAAAAAATTACCTTTCTCATCTTGGCCTGTTTGTGCGCGCATTTTAGTTTAGCGCAAGAGGTTAAGGTGATAGATCAGGGCAACCTACAGCCCTTGCAAAAGGTGCTAATATTTGCTGGAAATAGTACTTACAGCATAAGTACCAATACAAAAGGAATGGCCGAAATTGGCCTCTTAAAGGACAAGGACAGCATCGTGTTCAGCCACGTAAGCTATCAAACTGAAGTCTATACATGGAATCAGATTATTGCCTTGCAATTTGTGGTTCCCCTCACGGAGAAATCGGTAGCGCTGAATGAAGCAGTGGTCTCCGCTAGCAAGTTTGAGGAGAAGTCTGAAGATGTGGCACAAGCGGTGCAGGTCATCAAATCCAAAGAATTGGCCTTTATGAATCAGCAAAGCACGGCCGACGTGCTGCAAAATAGTGGCGGCGTCATGGTTCAAAAAAGCCAATTGGGCGGAGGTAGTCCGATTATTCGTGGCTTTGAAACCAACAAAGTGTTGATGGTAGTGGATGGGGTGCGAATGAACAATGCCATCTACCGCGGCGGACACCTGCAAAATGTGATTACCATCGACAATACCATGTTGGAAAAACTAGAAATCGTTTATGGGCCTGGCTCCGTCGTGTATGGAAGCGATGCCCTTGGTGGGGTCATGCACTTCTATACCAAGAATCCCATTTTGTCAGACGATGACAAACTCTTGGTCAAAGCCAATGCCTTCACCCGTTATTCATCTGCCTATTCGGAAGGAACCGGTCACGTGGATTTCAGTCTGGGTACGCAACGTTTTGGCTCCTTAACAAGCATCACATATTCGCATTTTGGCGACCTCATGCAAGGCAATAAACGCAACCCTTTTTATGGCGATTGGGGCAAACGCCACTTTTACGTGAAGCGTGAGGGAAACAGAGATTCGGCCTATAGCAACGACAACCCAAACTTGCAGGTGGGTTCTGGCTACAATCAATTAGACTTCCTTCAAAAGTTTATCTATCAGCCAAATAAAAATGTTCAGCACTTGGTGAATATTCAGTATTCCACTTCATCAAACATCAATCGCTATGATCGTCTAACTCAAACTAAAAATGGCGATCCACGCTTTGCCGAATGGTATTACGGTCCGCAGAACCGCTTGATGGCAGCCTATTCCTTACACCTGAGCAAGGCTACAAGATTGTATGATGAAGCCAAAACTACCTTCGCTTACCAACATATTGTAGAGAGCAGAAATAACCGCAATTTCCAAAGCGACGCACTCAGTCGACGCACCGAAACCTTGAACATCTTCAGCTTAAACATCGACTTCGCCAAACATTTCGGAGAACATGAAATCCGCTATGGATTTGATGGATGGTATAATGCAGTCGCCTCAAAAGGAGAATCAGAAAATATCCTCACCGGAGACTTAAGTCCATTAGACAGCCGCTACCCAGCCGGTGGGGCCACCATGCAGAGTTTGGCGCTTTATATTACCCACGCTTGGGAAATTGGCAAAAAACTCATCCTGAATGATGGAATACGTTTCAATGCAGTTGGACTTGAAGCCAAGTTCAGCGACAAAAGCTTTTTCCCCTTTCCTTTTGATGATGTAAAACAGACTAACCAAGCTGTAAACGGAAATCTAGGCTTCGTGTACTTGCCGGGCAAAGGATGGCGCTTTACCCTAATTGGCGCTACCGGATTCCGCGCTCCGAATGTGGATGATCTGAGCAAGGTATTTGAATCCGTGCCAGGGAGCGTCATAATTCCAAACCCCAACCTCAAGCCAGAATACACCTGGAACTTGGACATTGGCATCAGTAAAGCCTTTGGCAAAATGCTGGAAGTAGGAGGAAATGCCTTTTATACCCATTATGTGAACGCCATCACGGTAGGACCCGGAAGCTACAATGGCTCGGATTCCATTTTATATGATGGACAAATGAGTGGCATCATTACCAATGGTAACTCAGGTCGTGCTTATATTTATGGATTTAGCACATTCCTACGGGCAGATATTAGTCCGCAGTTCTCCATGGTCAATAGCTTAAACTATACGTATGGACGCCTGGTGCTCAGTCCAACCCAGGTGCCTTTAGACCATATCCCACCCTTCTTTGGAAAGAGTAGTTTTCAATTGAAGCTGAAGAAATTCCGCGCTGAGTTTATTGTCTTTTATAGCGGTGCCAAACTATCTAAAGACTATAATCTCTTTGGTGAGGACAATGCTGCCTTTTCGGCCGACCCTGTGAATGGCTATATGCCCGCTTGGATGACCCTAAATTTGAGAACCGCCTACCAGGTGAACAAGTACATGCAGGTGCAAGTTGCGTTGGATAATATGCTCGATCAAAACTACCGTGTTTACGCCTCTAATATCAGTGCTCCGGGAAGGAACTTGGTATTGACGCTGAGGGGAAGTTTTTAAATCACTCCAGTCTTCGAATTCATCGGAGACTGGTTTCTTTTTCCTTTGTATGTTTGTTTGATGGATGTATAATCAGATTCTTAAGTACTGATGAACATCCATACCAAACATATAAATTCCATGGAAAACGTATCCTATGGCCTTAGTTTATTCTTCGGACTAACCACCCTACTGAGCATTCATTTATTTGCACGTGCCTCTGGTCAGAGGTTGTTGCTGCGTTTGATTCTTTTGCTTTGGATACTGCTAATCTCAGCCCTTACCTATTTAGGTTTTCCTCAGCAAACTAATACGTTCCCTCCCCGACTTATGTTGATGGTCTTGCCTACCCTCATCACCATCCTATTGCTTTTTATTACCCCTTCAGGAAGAAAATGGATGGACTCACTCAATACGACAAGATTGCATTGGGTGCATGTGGTTCGAATTCCTGTTGAACTCTGTCTATATGGATTATTCATAGCCAAGTTGGTACCTGAGATGATGACCTTTGCTGGGCGGAATTTTGATATCCTCGCAGGAATTACGGCTCCACTGGCCATCTATTTTTACACCCAAAACAGCCTCTCAAAAATCGGACTTCTCATCTGGAATTTCTTGAGCCTAATCCTGCTTCTGAATATTGTCACCACTGCTGTGTTATCGGCTCCATTTCCATTCCAGCAATTCGGTTTCGAACAGCCCAATGTGGCGGTTCTTATGTTTCCTTTTGTGTGGTTACCTACCTGCGTTGTGCCTTTGGTACTTGCGTCGCATTTGATTTGTATTCGTGCATTGCTGAAAAAATAAATTTTGATGGATGAGGTCACGTAGAAACGATAACGCGGCGATAACATAAAGACGATGACGTAAAGACGCAAAATTTTGCGTCTCTACCCTGCCGGTAAAACCAAACCGATTTTTGGCCTTTGAATTGCCTAATTTTGACCATGCCTAAAATCAAAACTCCCCTATTCATCCTGGGGCTATGTGTTATCATATTCAGCGCGTGTAAAACGAAAAAAGCAATGACCTCTCAACAAGGTGAAAACACCATTGGCGTTGTATCTTACCCATTGATTGGCACACATTGGGTATTGATTGAACTAAACGGTAAGCCCATTTCCAAAGATCAAGGCATGAATACCGTACCTTATATCGATTTTGAAGAAGATGGTATCGTGGCTGCAGATGATGGCTGCAACCGGCTCTACGGACCAGTAGAAATTAGCGAAGGCAACCGCATCCATTTCGGGATGCTCGCCAGCAGCATGCGCGCTTGCCCGGGACAAACCCTTGAAGCTCCCTTCCGCAAGATGTTGGAGGCGGCAGACAATTACAGTATCCAAGGCAGTTTCCTTTCCATCAATAAGGCGAAGATGTCACCCCTTGCAAGGTTTGAGGCGCAGGTGGATACGACTGAAAATTAGACTAACAGACCTTCAGACTATAAGATTGCCAGACTTTCAGATTGAATGCTCACCGGTCCCTGAGCGGCCGAACCAAGCATTCCTTTACTACCCAAGAAAAAGTTAGTCGAAGGGCGAAATTTCGTCGAGTAGAAGAGCTGATGCGTCTTTTTCACCTCATCTTTTAGTTACTTCGTTAGTGGATGAAATACTTTAGTCTCATTTTACTCTTGCTCTTCATAACTCCTTCTTGCCAAAAAGCTTGCGAGGACTATTTACCCCTTGGGGAGATGGTTCAGATTCCAGTAGAATTTGTGGATTTCACTTTGACGGAGATGAATACCATCAAGGTCTATCGCATCGACAACTTGAATCCCAGCCAAATTGATACTTTTTTATTGCGCGACATCCTTTGGGTCCAAGAAGCGCGAGCATTTAACGAGACCATAACAGATAGAGCTCCGGGCCAAGTCACCCAAAAGTATGGCTATTATGATAGCTACCTGGATCAAGGTACTTTGGTCCTTGATTGGGATAGTAATACAGATACTCTTTCTAACATTTCTATCAAAAAATCAAAAGGGGAAATTGAGGGTGATTGCTACAAAAACGCCCCAAACGTCACAATTGATCACCTTTCATTCATCCATAAAGGGAAAACGATTTCGAAGAACGAGTCGATTCAAATTAGGAAATAGCTTACAATAAATTGAAACCCTATATCAACTCAAGCTGGAGTTGCCGAAATTATTTCACAATCAAACTAGAAAACCATGAATTATTCAGAAAAAATAGGTAACAAAGATAACCCATTGGCCCTCAAAACACCCCCACAAAGCTCCGACTATACCATGCATGTAGACGTGAAGGACGGAAGGGAAATTCTAGTTTGTACGGTTAAAACAACCGTCTTACACTATGATATTCGCTGTATCGAAGACCTCCATACCATGCTAAAAGAACACGGCGATTGGATCTTGCTAGGCAGCAAAGATGAAAAGCAAGAAGCTGTTCCCGGTACGGTTGAATTTTGGGGACGTTCAGAGCAAAACCCAATGGGCGGTTGGTATGGACTTAAAAAGGGATTTAAAGGACGCTTTGGCATGTATATTCCGCCTCTGATGGAGCATTTAGGCCTAGCCGAGGTGGAGCATAATAAGCGGGATAATCGAATGAGAAGCCTCTAGCCCTAAGTATAAGCTTGGTATATGATAAAGGTATTTTGATGGCGCGAATTCTATTCTCCAAACTGTCTTAGTCTGAATAAATTAGCACGATGATAAAATTAAGACCCGCAACAATCAATGACCTTGAGGTACTTCAGTATTGGGAAACAAAGCAACATGTGATTGATTGTGACCCAGATGATGATTGGAATTGGGAATTTGAACTAACTCGAACTCCTGTTTGGCGAGAACAATGGATTGCTGAAATAAATGCCCGCCCCATCGGAATGGTTCAGATTATTGACCCCTACTTAGAAGAGACCAAATATTGGGGAGATGTCGAACAAAACAAAAGGGCCATCGACATTTGGATAGGTGAAGAAGATCACCTCAACAAAGGCTACGGAACAATTATGATGCGATTAGCTATTGAACGCTGTTTTCAAAACGATGAAGTCACTGGAATATTAATTGACCCATTAAAAAGCAATAAGAAAGCCCATAGATTCTATGAAAGGCTAGGGTTTATCTTTGTAGAAGAAAGGAGTTTCAACGATGTGCCATGTTATATTTATGAATTGAACAAAGTAGCTTGGATTTAATTTTCAGTGTTGAGCTAAGCTTAAATTCTCTTGAAAGCGCTGACTTTGAGAAATCATGATAAAAGAAAAAGACAATTTCTACCTGAGCAAACCAGAACCCAACAGGAGTTGCCTTTTGGCCCTACGAGGAATTCTGCTCGCCCAAGATCCGGCTATCACAGAAACCGTGAAATATGGCATGCCCTGCTTTTGCTATAAGAACAAGGCATTTTGTTATTTATGGACCGACAAAAAAACGGAAGAACCTTACCTATTGCTCGTTGAAGGAAAACACCTGAATCATCCACAGCTAGAGCAAGGTAGTCGTTCAAGGATGAAGATTTTTAGGGTGAATCCGAATCAGGACTTACCGATTAAAACGATTGAATCAATAGTGCATAGCGCTTTGGACCTTTACCGAGATATAACGTAGAGACGCTAGGTTTTGCGACTCTACCAAAGATTTAAAATGATGAATTTATTTCCTAATTTGAAATCATTTTGACCAATATGATGGAAATGGGGCATAGGCGACTGGTTCTTTATTTTTCCCTTAAACGAGCTAAATCATAAACAGAAACTGATATAAAATAGGTGCCTGACTTGCAGCACTGTTTTCCTTAAATTTGCCGAATAAAATTATAATAAGCCATGTCAATCACCAATGAAGCCGAGCTAATCGGCATGCAACGCATCAGTGAAGTAGTAGGAATCACCCTAAAACGCATGCGCGAATTCGCCAAAGTGGGCATGTCTACCAAAGAGTTAGATGAATTTGGCGGGAGTATTCTAAGCAGTCACGGAGCGAAATCTGCCCCCTATGAGACCTATGGATTTCCTGGATATACCTGCATTAGCGTCAATGAAGAAGCTGCCCATGGCATACCTTCTGAAAAAAAAATACTAAAAGAAGGCGATTTAATCAATATCGATGTTTCGGCTGAGCTCAATGGTTTTTGGTCGGATAACGGAGGGTCTTTTGTGTTGGGAGAAGACATCCATCATCATCAACCCCTTGTCGACGCCTCAAAATATATCTTGCAGCAAGCCATTCAGCGCATAAAAGGTGGCGTTCGAATTTCTGAGATTGGCCATATCATTGAAACCGAAGCCAAAAAATCAGGATTTAAGGTCATTAAAAATTTGGCCGGACATGGCGTTGGACGAAGCCTTCACGAATCACCCGACAATATTCTAAACTACCGAGTGAGAACGAACTTCGAACGGTTCAAGAAAAATTCGACCGTTGCGATTGAAACCTTTATCTCCACAAAATCGAACATCGCAGTTTCCTTAAAAGATGGGTGGACGCTCGTTGGCAATAAAGGCGGCTTTGTTACCCAGCATGAACATACAATTCTGGTAACAGACGATGCTCCGGTGATTCTTACAGCCTCGAATGAAATTTGGCACTAAAGACATGCTGCTTTTCACGTATCTTGCTTTCACAAAGCGCAAGCAGCATGGCACTCAAACCACTAAACTACCTCTTAGCCAATCGCCAATCTATTTTGATAGAATCGATTTGGATGTTTCTCATTCTATTCTTTGCTGTTGGCCTTTCGAAAGAAGCCTCCGACAATGATTTATTCGGCTTTATCTCCGTAAAATTTGTCCTTATCATACTTTTACTCTCCATTCCTGCCGGGGTTGGTTTACATTTTATCAATAGAAAATTCAAGAAATAGAAATGGTAAAAATAGGCATTACCATAGTGATGTTTCTTGTCAAAAAAATCAGAAACCAAAAATCCAACTACCTGGAAGTGCCAGATGAAGTGCTTTCTTGGCGGATGGTAGGTCAAATAATGAGTTTAGGGCATGTTCTGCCATCATTGGCGCTGACTGTTTCATTGGCGCTTTATATATTTCCCCTAATCTCCCACACCTATGCCGAAAAATTGGAAAGCAACGACCTCATCATCCCCATAACATGCTTTGGAATCCTAATTCCCGCGCTCATCCTAAATGGAATTATGATTGAAATGATTCTTGAAAAGACCAATCTACCTTATAGAAATTATAAAAATGAGGGTGCTGATGCAGCCTAAAAGACAGCAGTCCAATCCGAATTCAACTTTTGTCTCACTATCTGCTTCGCGCAATCGACACCTTTCAGGGCATAAGCGAATTTATTTGGCCGTGCCCCCGCCACCCTAGCGGGATGTCGCGGTCGGGCTTTCCGCTATTAGTCCTCATTCCGCTAACGCTACATTCCGGGCTAGCCGCTGCAATCCCTCACGGAAACTCAGACAAAGTGCCGCTTCGCTATATTTAACTTTCGTAGGATTTATCCATTCTTGAATTGTCAGGTTTCTGTCAAATTTCATTTCAGGATTTGCATTTAAAGCCATAATAGCCCGAAATTTAATCTCACATTATGCGCTTCTATCTTATTCCATATCTATTAAACGGCGATAAAAAGAAATACAAGTCCGTTTTTTACCCTGCCGAGACGCTCGACCTCGACGCATTGATCGAACGATATATGATGAACTATGGAACCAGCGCCACGAAAACTGATTCGCATATGATCGTTAACCTATTCTTCAAGGCAATAGAAGACGCCTTGGAAGATGGCCATACCGTTCAAACCGATTTATTTCGAGCAAGAATCAAGGTCGAAGGAAACTTCGATACTATTTTAGAAAACTTCAATAAGAGTAAACACCGCGTTCGTCCTCAGTTTATTGCCAGTGTCCCCTTAGTGGAACGTTTTGCCAAGTTAAAAGCCAAGCTCATACGCAATCCACGTTTCCAGCCACATATTTATTCACTTTATGATGTTTTTACGCAAAGTACCAATTCATTGCTCACTCCAGGAGGTATGGCAGAAGTTCATGGCAAAAAACTCATTTTCGATACAACAGATGAAGAACAAGGCTATTTCCTGATTGACGAAAAAGATACGATAACCAGAATCGACCATTTCGCACGAAACTTCCCAGCCACTTGCATGCTTCAACTCCCATCCAAGCTCACGCCAGGCCACTATACCCTCGAATTCCGAGGCATCCCCGGCAAAGGCCGCAGTGCGGTAAGAATCGCCTTAGACAAACCCCTCCGGGTGCAATAAGTACAGCAGGCTAGCCACCCATTTTTATTCGACACAGATTTTCCAACCTTCAAACCCGTATATTTTACCCACCTCGCCTCCAGCTGCCCCCCTCCACTCTTCACCCGTCACGGCCAGCTCATTCTAACCTTATACCGTTCGGCCTAGAGCACCTGAACCGCCTGCTAGAAATCGTCACCACATTTTTTTCCTCCCATTCGCCAGAGCATTTTCAGCGAAAGCAAATCTCTTCATCCCGTCAACTCCTCACCGCCCCAGCCAGCTCATTTTAAGCCTATACCCTTCAGTCCAGAGGACCTGAGCCACCTGCTAGAAATCGTCACCGCATTTTTTTCCTCCCATCCGCCACAGCTTTTTCAGCGAAGGAAAATCTCTTCATCCCATCAACTCCTCACCGCCCCAGCCAGCTCATTCTAAGCCTATACCGTTCGGCCTAGAGCACTTGAGCCGCCTGCTAGAAATCGTCGCCGCATTTTTTTCCTCCCATTCGCCAGAGCTTTTTCAGCGAAAGCAAATCTCTTCATCCCGTCAACTCCTCACCGTCCCAGCCAGCTCATTCTAAGCCTATACCGTTCGGCCTAGAGCACTTGAGCCGCCTGCTAGAAATCGTCGCCGCATTTTTTTCCTCCCATTCGCCAGAGCTTTTTCAGCGAAGGAGGAACTCCTCAACATCTTTCAAAACTTCCCTGTCCATCAAAAAATTTTTTCATTAGAATAACTTTCTTTTCTCCTGAGTACGTCACCACAATTTTCTCGGCGACTTGTTCCTCATAACTCAACGACTTTCTCTCCATAACTCGACGACTAATTCTCACTACCTCGACGAGTTTATAGAACAAACTAAGTTAAATCCTGCACAAAATTACAGCAGCATCTAAGGGAAAACCGTAGCAGTCTTCTATCTGAATTGCATGTTAGAACTACTCATCCCGCCGGGTCAAATTTTTTCATATCCGGCTAGAAAACGTAGCACATCCAACTTGCCTAAAGAAATCAGCCCACCTTCCTTAACAACGCCTCATTCCACCAGCCGATTGTCATAATTTAACCTAAACAGATATTTTGCGTCACCGCTGTGTCAAAGGACAGTCAGTCTTCTGTAAAAACCATCCCCCACTATTTCCTAGTATAATTAAGCGGCTGAAATTAGCAGTATGAAACGTATAGTTTTATTAGAAGAACACTATCACCGAGGTGAATATATCATTGGCCTGAGATTTAGTTTCGACAAAACCTTGATGGATTTATGCAAGAAGAACGACCTGAGATGGAGCTATACGCATCGTTGCTGGTACATTAAAAACTCACCAGGAAATTACGAAAATATTAAATCCATGCTCGCAGAAAACTACAGCATTGACGAAAGCGCTTTGCGTGCATCCTACCAAGCGAGGAAAATTCAGCGTGTACGCAATACCCTCCAAAAAGAGCGTCTGATTGATGACCTCAATCTTACCGCCATTGAAGAGCTCAAGAAATTTAAGCAATATATGAGAGCTAAAAATTACGCGACCAATACCATTTCCAACTATTCGGCAGCATTAAAAGTGTATTTCAGCTTTTTCTATGATGCGAACCCGCGTGAACTAACAGCCAGCTCCTATGTGCTATTTTGCAACGACTACTTCGCTTTTGGCTCTTATAGCAAAGCCTATCAGCGAATGTTAGTTTGTGCCCTCCGGCTCTATTATAAAAAAATTGTGCGCCAAACTTGGGATATCGAAGAGGTAGTATACCCACGAAAGGAGCGGCATTTACCCGTGGTTTTAAGCCGGAAAGAAGTCTACTCCATCATTCGCTCTACACCCAACCTCAAGGCCGAATGCATCCTTTCCCTCCTATACAGCTGCGGTCTCCGAGTTGGTGAGGCCCTCAATCTCAAATGGACAGATTTCGATCGAGAACGCCAATTAATCTGGGTACGCCAAGCAAAAGGGTTCAAAGATCGAAGTGTGCCTTTAAGTCCGAAGATGATAACACTTCTAGAAGAATATTTCCATCGTTACCGTCCACCAGAATATGTTTTTGAAGGTCAATATGGTGGTCGATATTCCAGTAGCAGTGTGAATCAAATCATTCGCAGCGTATGCCTCAAGCTAAAAATCACCAAGCGCGTAACCGCCCACACTTTTCGTCATTCATTCGCTACTCACTTGATGGAGTCCGGTACCAACTTGCGCATTATTCAAACCCTTCTCGGCCACAAAAGCAGCAAAACCACAGAAATCTATACCCACGTAAGCGAATTCCAACCCAATTCCTTCCGCAACCCCTTCGACGACCTCTTTACCTAAATATAATCCGTTGCATTTCACCTTTTATCCTTATAAATTGCATGCACTTACCCTATTTTATTGGGTATAGAAACAAGTTGGCAAACATTTTATGAAACTATTCGCTGTCCTATTATTTGTTGTGCTTTTTGGTTGTCAGGAGATAATTGAAACTGAAGAACCGGAAAAGCAAGTAACAATTCAATTGCCACAATTTCAC
>Ga0100380_10004132_pt1 | contig 15264 bp, 14 predicted proteins | sample CryGeymeta201504_FD_80417 | JGI IMG/M metagenome (GOLD analysis project Ga0100380, IMG submission 80417) | Groundwater microbial communities from Crystal Geyser aquifers in Utah, USA - Crystal Geyser metaG 2015-04 | ecosystem: Environmental > Aquatic > Deep subsurface > Groundwater | place... | reverse complement strand
ATTAAGCCCAATGAAATTCCAATTACAACAGCGCTTATATACCCAATGATTTCTAGCATGGCACAAATGTGAACTTTATGCTAAGAAGTCAATGTGACAAAAGTTCCTTATTCAGTTTTAAGTTTCAATTTCATCTTTTTAAGCATTATTTTTCTACAAAATGTGCTTATATGCTTAAAAATGTAATTATAAGTATAGTGTACTATGTTTAAATTGTATTTTTGTGGAAAATAAGAGAAAAAATGCTTAAAAATGTTGCTATATCACAAGTATTGGAACGAATGCGTTTTGAGAATCCTTGGTGGGTAAGCAAGGCGATTGATCCTTATTATGAGCAAATGCCTCGCAGAATGTATTTTAATCAGTTTGCAGGAGTTGCTTTGCAGCAAAGTGTAAACAGATCGGTGGTGCTGATGGGACCGCGAAGGGTTGGTAAAACCGTAATGCTGCACCACTTGGTAAAACAGGCATTAGAAAAAGGAATAGCAGCGCGTAAAATCTTATTTATAACCGTTGAAAACCCAATTTATAATAACATTAGCCTAGAAGATCTTTTCACGCGTGGCCGCGAAGCCGCTGGAGACAAAGACGAGCTAAACGGTTGGTATGTCATTTTTGATGAAATACAATACTTGAAAGATTGGGATGTACATCTTAAAGTTTTGGTTGATAGTTATCGCAATTCAAGATTTATTGTTTCTGGATCTGCGGCAGCGGCTTTGCAGCTTAAGAGCAAAGAAAGTGGTGCGGGTAGGTTTACCGACTTTATGCTTCCGCCACTTACGTTTTATGAATTCATCACCATGCAAAATTTGGATGACGGCCTAAAACGAATAGAACTGCCTTGGGGCGATAATAAAGTGCCTTTTTATCGAGCTACGGATATTCGTCAATTCAATAAGTATTTTATTGACTACATGAATTATGGCGGCTATCCAGAAGCCATTTTTTCGGAGGCCGTGCGCAATGATCCTGAGCGTTTTATAAGGCATGATGTGGTAGACAAAGTGTTGCTGCGCGATCTGCCCGGATTGTATGGAATACGCGATATTCAAGAATTGAATTCATTATTTACTACGATTGCTTACAACACAGCACAAGAGTTTTCGCCAGAGAAGTTGAGCCAGCAAAGTGGTTCGCAAAAACTTACCATTAAGCGCTATATCGAATATTTAGAAGCTGCTTTCTTGATCAAAATTGTGCGAAAGGTTGATACTTCCGGAAAACGATTTCAGCGCGATACATTGTTTAAGATTTACCTGACAAATCCTGCGCTGCGGAGTGCTTTGTTTTCGCCTATTCAGGCAACAGATGAAGCGATTGGCGCAATGGTAGAAACCGCCATTTATGCGCAATGGATGCACCGTCAAAATTTCACACCGTATTATGCCCGCGTTGATAAAGGCGAGGTAGACATGGTGGGTTTAAGCGCCAAAGATTTAAAGCCAAATTGGGCGCTCGAAATTAAATGGAGTGATAGACCGTTTACACGGCATAAAGAGCTACAATATTTGATCAAGTTTTGTAAGCAGAATGGTCTTACCCAAGCTTTGGTAACAACACTTCAGGCCGAAGGTGTGCAAACGATTGATGGAATAGAAGTTACGTTTATACCAGCTTCTACTTATGCTTTCACGGTGGGAGAACGAACCCTGGAAGCAACTTCTTAAGCGATTGCAATAAATTATTTTGAAGCCTCAAATCAGATTTGGTTTGAGGCTTTTTTTATGTGAAATAAGCATCATTTTTTAGGTCTAATATGCTTATATGATTAAAAAAGCAATTATAAGCATAGTATGATATGTTTATATTTAAATTTTGATTGGTTTTGTGTCGCTCCTCTGGAGCTTAGCTTTCTCCACGATTTATCTGTTCTATGAATATATCGCACCGCTGGAGCTTGGGTTTATTTGTGGTTTGCGTTTTCTGTGAATATTTCGCTTTTCTGGAGCTGACATGATTTGTTTGATCTTCATCTGAAAAAGAGGTGTTTCTAGAACGCGCAAAGCAAGATTCGAAGCGTGAATGCGCCCCTGATTGCAGCGGCTATCCTCTGCTTTAAAAAAGCAGAGATAATAGCGGAAAGCAGGAATTGGCGCCCAAATGAATCTTATGAAACTATTAATTCATGCTTTCGAGCAGGTGACGTTACAAGTTTGGGTTTATTTTCGCTGAGATGAGAATTTTTCTATCTCTATTAATGCTGCTGACGTGCCATTGCGCGATAGCTGGCGGAGGCAACGAAACCGGTGGTGGCGCTGCCGTGGGCATGAATGGCGCGGTGGCTACACAAACTAACGTGTGGAGTACCACTAATAACATTGGCGCGCTTGGTTTGCAAGATAAATATGCGGTGGGCGTGGCGTTTGAAAGCCGATATATGCTTCCCGAAGCTGGTTTGAAAACCTTTGCGGCTGCGGCTCCGATTGGCATTGGAACGGTGGGTTTGGTAGGCCATCAATTTGGCTACAGTTCATACACCGATAGTAGATTGGGTTTGGGATATGGTTTGAAGCTGAGTAAACATGTGAGTTTGGGTGCGCAAGTGAATTATTTGCGTGTGCAAATGGGTGATATTTATGGAAGTAGGAGCACGCTGGCTGCGGAAATTGGACTACTTATCTCGCCAAATGACAACATAAAACTAGCGGCTTTGGTATATAATCCTACTCGCGCAAAGCTGGCTGATTTTGATGACGAACGCGTGCCAAGCACGCTCACATTGGCAGGACAATATTTGTTTTCGGAAAAGGTGAACGGCACGATACAAGTAGAAAAAAGCTTGGATTTACCGATAAATATCATAACCGCAATTGAGTACAAACCTGTAGATAATTTGGCAGTAAGAACAGGTTATGCCACCGCACAAGGCAGCTTGAGTTTTGGCTTGGGTTATTTGTGGAAAGAGCTTAGGATTGACGCAGGTGCGAAATGGCATCAAACCATAGGGTTTAGTTCGGCTGCTTCGTTGAGTTATGAGTTTGGAAAGCGCAAAAAGAAGGCATGAAAAAGTGGCTGCTGATGTTTGGGTTTTCGGCTGCTTTTTTAGGTGGAAAGGCGCAGTTTAACGGTAATGATGCCGGAAAACAATCGGCCATTGACCAGATTATTGAGTTGGTGAGCGAAAATTTGGAGTCCGAAAATTTAGATTTTACAACGCTTCTCGAAGATTTGAATTTTTTCTATGAGCGCCCTTTAAATCTAAATAAAGCCACACGAGAAGATTTACAACGCTTATTGATTTTGGATGATTTCCAGATTCAAGCATTGCTTGAGCACAAAATGCGCACAGGCCGAATTTTGTCTATTTATGAATTACAAGGAATAGAAGGTTGGGATTTAAACATGATTGCTTCGGTGTTACCTTTTATAAAAGTAACAGACGATGGCAGCAGACCTCGATTAGATTGGCAAAGCATAAAGAATGAAGGTAAGCACGAAGCATTTGTGCGTTTTCAGGGCGTGGTGGAAGATCAGGAAGGCTATTTGCCAATAGACGATAGCACGCTGGCCGCTAGTCCAAATAGACGCTATTTGGGTTCGCCTATGAAGGTGCTTACTCGATATAGATTCAGATACTTGAATAACATAAGTATCGGGTTTACAGCGGAAAAGGATGCGGGCGAAGAGTTTTTGCAAGGTTCTAATCCACAAGGTTTTGACTTCTATTCGGGTCATGTGTATTTTGGAAATTACGGAACACTCAAGCACGCCATTGTTGGTGATTATCAAGCGCAATTTGGTCAAGGATTGAATTATTGGACAGGTTTGGCTTTTGGCAAAAGCGCCAATATTGCGGGGATAAAAAGAACGGCCAGAGAAATTGCACCCTATACTTCGGCAGACGAAAACAATTTTATGCGCGGAGCTGCGGCTACACTTCAGTTTTCGAAAATTGAAGTAACAGGTTTTGTGAGCAGCAAAATGGTAGATGCAAACATTACCAATACAGATACAACGGAGGGCAATGACGAAGGTTTGGTTTCTGAGTTTTCATCGTTTCAGTTGAGCGGTTTTCACCGAACTCCGGGTGAGTTAGAAGATAAAGACGCGATAAGAGAAACCAATGCTGGTGGTCATGTGCGCTATATTCAAGATCAGTTTCAAGTTGGATTTACGGGAGCTTACACCAACTATTCTGGAAACATTGGAGGCAGCAGCGCGTTCTACCGAAAGTTTGAGCCGTTCTCAAAATCGTTTTTCGTTGGTGGGTTCGACTATCAATTTTTGATCAGAAATATCATTGGTTTTGGAGAGGTTTCAACCCGAAGTGATGGCGGAAATGCGATGTTGAATGGAGCAATAATAAGTCTAGATCCGAAGCTCGATGTTTCGGTGTTTCAGCGTTCGTATGCAGCTAATTACAGCAATCCGCGTGGAAACGCCATTGGCGAAAACAGTAGGAATAATAATGAGTCTGGCGTATATATAGGTGTGAGTTCAAAATTTACCACGCGCTGGATATTTAATGGTTACATGGATTTATTCAAGTTTGATTGGTTGCGCTTCCGCACCGATGCTCCGTCAAATGGAAAAGAATATTTGGCTCAATTAGAATACAAACCTACACGAACATTTAGCGCTTATGCGCGCTACAGATTTGAAGATAAGTATGAAAATGTTTCGGGCACAGATCAAGCAACCACACCCATTTCGGTGCTGCATCGCCAGTGGTATCGCCTCAATTGGCAATACAGCATCAACAAGACTTTGACGCTTAGAAACAGGATTGAAATGGTGTCGGTGACCTTGCCAACTGGTATTAATGAGCGTGGTTATTTGCTTTATCAAGACCTAGTGTATTCGCCAAAATGGCCTGCCAAATACCAGATTAAATTGCGCTATGCTTTGTTTGACACAAAAAGCTATAACAGTCGCATTTATGCTTATGAGCACGATGTGTTGTATTCGTTTTCAGTGCCTGCATATTATTTCCGTGGAAGCCGTTTTTACCTAATTTCTTCTTATGATTTTGCCCGCTGGGGCGATATTACGGTTAGGGTTTCACAAACGTATTATTCCAACCAAAAAGAAAATGGAAGTGCGTTGAACACGATTGAAGCACCAACTAGAACAGAGGTGAAAGTGCAATTGAGGGTGAGGTTTTAGCGCATCGGCCTCACATCCACAAACTTTTCCACTTCCTTCCAAAAGCTAGGGTAAGACTTTGAAACTACCAATGGGTTTTCGATGATGATTTCGTCAAATACCAAACTCAAAGGCGCAATGGCCATTACCATTCGGTGATCGTCATACGCTTCAAAATACTGGCTAGGGTTGGTCATTTCACCCGCATTGATGGTCATGCTATGGCCATTTACCGTGGCTTTAATTCCAATTTTTTTCAACTCGGTTTCTACGGCATTAATTCTGTCCGTTTCTTTCAACCGCAAATTATCCAAGCCATGCATGGTCAAATTGATTTTGCCAATAGCAGCGGCAATAGAAGCTGGCTGCACCAAATCAGGATGATCTCTTAAGTTCCACTCAACGCTTTTGTTGGCAGCTTCACCTTTTCTAATCCTGAGTCCTTTTTCGGTGTATTCGCTGCTCACACCAAGTGCCTCGAAAAGCTCAACACACGATTGATCGCCTTGAATAGATTGAGGTTTTAAGTTTAGAAGCGTGAAATCAACTTTTCTTCCTGCCACCGCAAATGCCATCCAGAAGGCGGCAGCGCTCCAGTCTTGCTCAATTTCATAATCTTTTGAGCGATATCGACCCGGCATAATTTCAATGCGCTGTTCGTTTATTTCAACCTGCGCGCCACAGCTTTGCATCAGCGCTTGGGTCATTAAAATATATGGTCTCGAAAGCGGATCGCCTTCAATTTCTATGATCAATGATTGTGGTAGCGTAGGGCCAATCAGCATCAAAGCGGTAATGAATTGGCTGCTAATATTGCCTGCTACTTTTAGGGTGCCACCTTGCAATCTGCGGCCATCAATGCGCAACGGTGGATAGCCTTCTTTTTCGAGGTATGTGATTTCTGCGCCTAACTTTCTGAGTGCGTCAACCAATATGTTGATTGGTCGGTTTTTCATCCGATCGCTTCCAGTCAATATTTTTTCGCCAGGTTGCGAAGCATAAAATGCAGTGAGAAATCGCATGGCTGTGCCCGCAGGACCAACATCGGTAATGATTTCGTTTTTATCTAGCGCGGCTTTCAGCACTTCCGTGTCTTTGGCTTTACTCAGGTTTTTTACCGAAAAATGGGTTTGCGCAAGCGCTTCAATAATTAAAATACGGTTGCTAATACTCTTAGAGGCGGGCAAATTTATGTTGCCTTTTAACGAATGTGTTTTTGCCTTAAGGATGTATTTCATTGGTGAGCCGATGTTGCGCGAAATCTATTGATTTCAAGATGATTTCATCTGAAACGTGAATACCGAGCGTTGGTTCTCCAATATTAGAAATCAAACTGAAAGTAATACGACCTTTTGTGTTTTTTTTATCGTTAAGCATGTGTTGCATCATTTGCATTTTGTCCATCTTGTTAAGATGATTGAAACGATAATTTGATGTCAAATAGCTTGAGATTTCATCTAAAGTACTTTGAGTAAGACCAGCACATTCTTTAGAAATGTACAATTCTGCCAACATGCCAAAAATCACGGCTTCGCCATGCAGTAGTGGGTTTTCACTTTCGTGAGAAATGGCTTCGATTGCGTGACCAATTGTATGCCCAAAATTGAGGCTTTGTCGCAATCCAAAATCATGGCTGTCGCTTTCTACAATGCGTTGCTTGATATTCATAGATTGCAGCAAAATCTTAGCATTATTAGCGCAATCAGCCAATGGATTTGAGAGCAGTGTTTGCCAAAGAGATGTGTCAGCAATCAATGCGTGTTTGATGGTTTCGGCAAAACCACTTTCTATTTCTCGGGCTGGAAGAGTGCTTAAAAATGCAGGATCTACCAAAACGGCTTCGGTTTTATGGAACGTGCCAATTTGGTTTTTTACACCACCAAAGTTTACGCCTGTTTTTCCGCCAATAGCAGCATCGGTCATGGCTAAATTGGTGGTAGGCACATAAATGGTTCTAATGCCGCGTTTGTAAGCACTTCCTACAAAACCACCAAGATCCGTCAACATTCCTCCGCCCAAGCAAATAAGTATGGTGCTGCGATCGGCTTCTCGGTGCATCAATTTGGTCCAGAGTTGCTCGGCTTGCGCCAATGTTTTGTTGGCTTCACCTGCTTCAATTTCCCAATGGGTAAATTGGCTTGCGCGCAAATATTTTGATTCAAAAAGAGGTAAGCAATGCTTGCTAGTATTGGTGTCGGTAAGCACAATGATGCGGCCCGCAGCCATAGTATCAATGAAGCGATTCCAATCACCAATAGTATGAATAATGTTGGTTTTGTTACTCACAATGGCAGTCGGTTGGGTGCTGCAAATCGCGCATGCTGATGAGGGTGTGTTGCTTGTTCGTGTCTTTTTCTACTTCTGCCTCAAGGTGCAAATCGTCTGTTTTCAAATACACCAAGTAGCGATAAGGGTTACCACCTGGATTCAAACTCTTGTTTTCAGAATCTGTAAAAAGTGACATTAGCATAGAATCATTCATAGATAAACAAGCCTGAAAACAAGCCAATTTTTCGCTGTGCATGAATATGGAATCTAGCCTAATGTCTTCTAAAATGCGCTGCTCAGGAGTCCAAATGTCTAAATCTCTTGAGTCGTCTCTTCCAAACATGAAATAAACTAAAACTAAACCGATGGCAAACCCAGTGAGGTAAACGCGAACTCTACGTAACATATTAATCTTCTAATGGTCGAGTAATGGTGTTCCAAAGTAAATCTTTCAACTGGTCAATATTTAATTGACTGATGGATGAAAAGAAGAGGTGAGGAAGTCCTTTTGGGAATGTTTTGGAGATCATGTCCATCAATTCTTGATCGAGCATATCTGCTTTTGAAATACACACCACGTGGTCTTTGTCCATCAATTCTGGATTGTATTTCTCTAACTCGTTTTTCAAAATTTGAAACTCCTTGTAATGATCTTCGCTATCGGCAGGAATCATAAACAAGAGCACAGAATTACGTTCAATGTGTCTTAAAAACTGGTATCCAAGACCTTTTCCTTCGCTTGCACCTTCAATTATTCCTGGAATATCGGCCATTACAAACGAGCGATTGTCGCGGTACGAAACAATGCCCAAGTTTGGTGTAAGCGTAGTAAACGCGTAGTTCGCAATTTCAGGTTTCGCTGCCGTAATGGTGCTTAGTAATGTTGATTTTCCAGCGTTTGGAAAACCTACCAAACCAACATCAGCCAATACTTTCAACTCAAGATTAAACCAACCTTCGGTCATGTCACCGCCAGGTTGTGCGTAGCGCGGAGTTTGTTGAGTTGACGTTCTAAAATGCCAGTTGCCCAAACCACCTTGACCACCAGGTGCGAGTATTTTTGTTTCGCCTTCTTCGGTCAATTCAAAAAGATATTCTCCTGTGTCAGCGTTTCTCACTACTGTTCCAAGCGGTACTTCCAGCTCCACATCCTTTCCATCCTTACCTGTTGAGCATTGTTTCGCTCCGGGTTTTCCGTGGTCGGCTTTTATGTGTTTGCGATATTTTAGGTGGAGCAAGGTCCACAATTGCTTATTTGCTTTGAGAATGATGTGTCCACCACGGCCGCCATCGCCACCATCGGGTCCACCTTTATCAATAAATTTTTCTCTTCTAAAGTGCACTGCACCCGCACCGCCAATGCCGCTTGCGCAATAAATCTTTACGTAATCAACAAAGTTTGACGACTGTACCTTTCGGTTTTTTGACATGATTTTAAAATCTGCGGCAATATTACTCACTTAAAGGGAGAAGGGGATGGATTATGTAGCAGCAATACTTGCTTTTGAATTTCAAAATGGATTTATTATCGCAAAATCCAAATTCTAAGCAAGTTCCTATTAGAATAAAACATCACTCCTAAAATCAATAGAAGAATTATTGCCATGAGAATTTCCATTTGTCTTATCCTTTTTATCGGAATTATGTTTTCTAGTTGTGAGAAAATCAAGATCGCACGAGAAACGCCCAAGTGCATTAAAGAGAAAATTAAAGAACAAAAAAAGAACCTATGCGCTCATGAAGGGAGTACGATATCGGAACACCTATTTCAGGGCGAAACGGTTTACTATTTAAAAATGGAGGGCGGCTGCATTTGGGGTGGAAGTGAATTTTTGTATGATTCTGATTGCGGTTTGATTGCTCAAACCAAATCTGATTTGGGCTATTATCAAGCTATTGATACAGTACGAGGAGAAGCCTTTTCAAATGCTGAGTTGGTGAGGGTTGTTTGGGAAAAGTAACTAAATGGATGTTGATTATGAATTGTTTAGCTAAATTGCTTACTATATTGTTCGTACGACCGTCTTCAGACTAAACACCAACCTATGAAAACACTCTACACCACACTATTCTTGCTGTTATCTGTTTATATGAATGCTCAAGATGCCTTTCAATATTTTGAGGGAAATCAGGGGAGCTATTCTATTTTAATTCAGAAAGATTCGAACTCAACATGGCAGATTGGAAAGCCGCACAAGATCATTTTTGATGAAGCAGCTTCTCAACCAAATGCCATTTTAACCGATACACTTCTTCCTTATCCTGAGTCAGATACCGCAGTTTTTCAGGCTCACATTGCAAACCAGTTTTTTTATGGGATTTGGGCTTTTCAATGGAGCCAAAAATTAAATTATGGTGCTGGAGATGGAGGAATGGTTGAGTTTAAAACCCAGTCGGATTCGACATGGAGCAATGCTTTTACTTCTCCCTATGTTTATAATTATTACGGATACGATAGTCTCAATCTCGATACATTAACTAATGGTGAATTGGGTTTTGTAGGAACTGATTCTACATGGAAAGATATTTGGTTTTGTTTAGATGCTTCTTTTTATTTGGAAGATACTATCAGTCTCAGGTATACGCATTTTGCGGACTCTATTCCAGACTCTACAGAAGGTTGGATGATTGATAATATGCTGGCTCATATAACAATGATTCACACCGTAGGAGAAGAAGTTCAAGAAGAATATTTAAAAGTATACCCAACGCCTACCAGTGATATTTTAAAAATTCAGACTAAAAAGTTAGACGAATTTCATGTTATAGAATCAATACAAGTTCGAGCTGTAAATGGAAATATAGTGTTGAATCACGGAAAGGCGCCAACCAAGTTTGAGCTGGATGTTTCTGGTTTAGAACCGGGCGTTTACTTTGTTTCAATTACTACTAATCTTCGTGAAGAGGTTTTTGAAATTGTTAAGCTTTGACATTGTTTAGACGGCTAACTTATTGTCTTTTATCCTTCTTTTTGTTGTCTTGGATTTACAGTCCACAAAAAGCTGAAGATCTGTTGAGAGGATTTCCCTCGATGCCTGTATCAGAGGTAAATTCAGTAACCAAAGAAGGCGCAGAGCTTGGGAGATTCCTTTTTTATGACCCATTGCTAAGTTCAGATAGCTCAATATCTTGTGCTAGTTGTCATATTCAGAAGTATGCGTTTTCGGGTGGACCAGTTTCGTTTTCAAAAGGCATAGCCGAGTTTGAAACGGTCCGAAACACCTTGCCTTTATTCAATCTGGCATGGAATAAGAGCATGTTTTGGGATGGACGCGTTAAGACGATTGAAGACCAAGTTTCCATTCCGATTATTGATCATAAAGAAATGCATGGTGATTGGAATGTGATCCTAGAAAGATTGAACAAATCTGAACGATATGACTCTCTCTTTATGAGCGCATTTGGTAGCACTGAAAAAGATAGTCTAATGGTTATCAAAGCTATTGCTCAGTTCGAAAGAACCTTGATTTCAGCCAATTCTAGATTTGATAGCGTATTGAGACGAGAAGCTGTTTTTACAAAAGAAGAATTTGAGGGGTTTGAAATAGTGAATGATCAAACTAGAGGAAATTGCCTTCATTGTCATACAACTGATGCAAATGCACTCGGTACAACAGGTTTGCTTAGTAATAATGGTTTTCAAAAGGCCAATAGGAAAGAAGATTACTCTGATATTGGTGCAGGAGCAAGAAATGGTGATAGCTCATTATACGGTTGGTTCAAAATACCATCGCTCAGAAATCTAGCGTTTACGGCTCCATATATGCATAATGGATCTCTCACGTCCATTGATGAAGTACTCAAATTTTATCAAAGCGGAATTCAGTATGCTTACAACATCGATTCAAAATTATTACTTGGTTCTCATCACTCAGGGGTGAATATTACCGATGATGAATTATTGAAAATTGAAGCATTTTTAAATACGCTCAACGATTTTGATTTTATTCAAAACCCCAAATTTTCAAACCCATTCCCAACAAAAAAAGGCAACTAATCCATGATGGAATAATTGCCTTTTTTTAAATGATATTAATGAGCTGTTAAGCGTGCTTGTCAATGGCTTCGCACAAGCGGCCAAATATTTCTTCAATGGTTCCAACACCATGAATTTCGGCAAGCTTGTTTTGAGTTGCGTAGTATTCTTTCAATGGGTTGGTTTCGCGCATGTAAACTGCCAGTCGATTTTTAATCACCTCTTCGTTGGCGTCATCTGGTCGGCCGCTGGTTTTGCCGCGTTCTAGCAATCGCTTTACCAACTCTTCATCTGGCACTTGTAGCGATAAACAAGCGCTGATAGAAGTATTTAAGCTGGTAAGTAATTGATCAAGAGCTTCGGCTTGTGGTGTAGTTCTCGGGAAACCGTCAAAAATGAAACCGTTAGCTTCTGGGTTTTCTTGCACCTTGGCTTTAAGCATACCTATGGTAACGCTATCAGGAACCAACTCGCCTTTGTCCATGTAGCTTTTTGCTTCTACGCCAAGCGCGGTTGCATTCTTTATATGTGCTCTAAATAGGTCTCCAGTTGAAATGTGAACCAAATTATATTGAGCGAGCAATTTCTCGCTCTGTGTGCCCTTTCCCGCTCCTGGAGGGCCAAATATTACAATGTTGATCATCTTACTCGTTAAGGATATATACTTCAGGGAGGTTTCTACCTAGGCCATCATAGTCTAGCCCATAACCTAACAGAAACTTGTTTTCTACTTCAAAACAAACATAATCAATTGGTAATGTTTGTTTGTATGCTTCTTTTTTGAAAAGTAGGGTGCAAATTTTCACGCTCTTTGGCTTGAATTGCCCTAAGAATTCATGCAGCGCTTTCAGCGTATTACCTGTGTCTACAATGTCTTCTACAATAATTACATCGCGGTTTTCGATGTTCAAACTTTCCATTCCAGTAAAATTTACTTTACCCGTGCTGTGCATGCCTTCGTAGGAAGCCGCCTTGATAAAGCCAATTTCACATGGCTTCTCATATTTTTTTAATAAGTCTGAAATGAACATGAAGCTGCCATTGAGCACACCTAAGAAAAAGGGTGTGGTGCTGCCATATTCAGTATCAAGCACAGAAGCAATACGCTCCACTTGGCTATCAATAGCTTTGGCGTCAAGGTAAACTTCAAAATTTTTATCGCGAACAGTAATCACCTTCAAAAATTTGGTCGGCAAAGGTAAACTTTGCGATCATTGTCTGCGATTTGGATTACTCTTATTTCAATAGTATAATTTTCTTTGAATTAATTGATTGCTGAGGTTAGATTTTCAATCTAGTTTATTGAGTTTGATAGCGGCTTTCTCTCATTGTCATCTTCTATATTTGGCCTCAATTCGAGAAAAGCATGAAAATTGGAATTATTGGTGGTGGGCAATTGGGCCGAATGTTCATTCAAAATGGACTGAATTATGGACTTGAATTTCATGTCTTAGATCCTGATCCTGAAGCGCCTTGTGCTGCCATTGCTCATAAGTTTGTTTGTGCTGATCGAAATGATGCAGAAGCAGTTTACAACTTGGGCAAAGAATGCGATGTGGTAACCATAGAGATTGAAAATGTTTCTATCGAAGCCTTGAAACGACTAGAAGCTGATGGGGTAAAAGTTTTTCCTCAGCCGCACGTGCTCGAAATGGTAAAGGATAAAGGCACACAAAAGCAATTTTATCGCGATCACCAATTACCAACCGCTGATTTCATGCTGGTGCAAAACAAAGCTGAAGCGGCTGCTAACACTGATTTTTTTCCGGTGATGCAAAAAATGCGTGTAGGTGGTTATGATGGTAAAGGCGTTACACCACTTGCTACAGAAACCGACTTAGACCATGCTTTTGATGCGCCAAGTGTGCTTGAAAAATGGGTGACCAATGCCAAAGAATACGCTGTGCTTGTGGCGAGAAACGAAAGCGGAGAGATTGCTTCTTTTCCGTTGGTAGAATTGGTTTTTAACCCGGAAGCAAATTTGGTTGATTACCTTGTTTCGCCCGCAAGAGTTGATGCTAAGATCGAATCTAATGCACGCCAAATGGCTGAAAAACTAATAGCTGACCTAGAAATGGTTGGTCTTTTGGCTGTTGAATTGTTCTTGACAGAAGATGGCGAAGTGTTGATCAATGAAATAGCTCCTCGTCCGCATAATAGTGGTCACCAAACCATAGAAGGAAACTTTGTTTCACAATACGACATTCATCTAAGATCGATCTTAAATTGGCCGTTGGGCGATACTAATTTGAGAAGCGCTAATGCGATGATCAATTTGTTAGGAGAAAAAGGACATGATGGCCCCGTTCATTATCAAGGATTGGCAGAAGCGATAAAAATAAATGGTGTTTACCCTCACATATATGGGAAGGCATTAACAAAACCATTTCGTAAAATGGGACACGTTTCGGTAGTAGCAGAAACACCAGAACTCGCTTTGGAAAAAGCCAAAGCAACCAAAGAAATGATCAAAGTGATTTCTAAATAGAATATTATGACACCACAAGTAGGAATAATAATGGGCAGTAAAAGCGACTTGCCAGTAATGCAAGAAGCGATAGACTTTTTAAAGGAGTTTGGCCTTTCGTATGAAATTGATATTGTTTCAGCCCATCGCACACCAGAAAAAATGGTGGAATATGGCAAAGAAGCGCACAAGCGCGGAATCAAGGTAATTATAGCTGGTGCGGGTGGTGCAGCACACTTGCCAGGTATGGTGGCCAGTTTAACTCCGCTACCCGTGATTGGTGTTCCAGTGAAATCTTCCAATTCAATTGATGGTTGGGATTCTGTATTAAGTATACTTCAAATGCCAGGTGGAGTACCTGTGGCAACTGTAGCGCTTAACGGAGCTAAAAACGCAGGAATTTTGGCCGCTCAAATTGTTGCTTCGGGTAACGAAGTTTTAACCCAAAAAATGATTGATTACAAAGAATCTTTAAAAGAAAAAGTAGCTCAAATGTCGCGTGAAGTGCGCGATTTGTAGGCACAACTATTTTAATGTATTCCGCGTCTGTGTTTCAAATTTCACCCAATTTATGCGATTATTTAAGACCCTATTTCTGATTTTCTTTTTGACAACGCTGGCCGTACAAGTAAATGCGCAACTTTCAATATCGAGCGCGCGCTCTACTGGTAATTGGGCAGATTACTACGTCAATAATGTTTTACTAGGAGCTGGGGTAACGGCCTTCAATATTACGTTTACAGGTTGCGATACAATGGCAAACGGAGTTGGAGTTGATTCAAATCAAATTGGCGAATTTGTTTCTACTACGCCCACCGTTCAGATTCCTTATGGAGTTTTGTTATCTACAGGTAGTGCAGAGCAAGCGGCTTCAAGTTCTATTAATCCTCCTTTTGGTCCTGGTGCAAGCGACAATGCGGGCGATCCAGATTTAGATCAAATCGTAGGGACATTTGGCACCCACAACCGAGCGATTCTCGAATTTGATTTTGTACCACAAGGTGATTCGGTGAAATTTGATTATGTATTTGGGAGTGAAGAATATCCGAATTATGTCTGTAGTAATTTTAATGATGCCTTTGGCTTTTTCTTAAGTGGGCCGGGTATTGTAGGCCCATATTCAAATGCTGCTGTGAACCTTGCAGTAATACCTGGAACAAGTATTCCAGTTGCTATTAATACCATTAATGATGTGCCTGGGGGTGCAAGTTGCGCGGCTCCCGGTTGTCCATGCAATAGCAATTTCTTTGTAAATAATTATACAGCCCCTACAGATACGAACAATAATATCGCTGGCCTTACGGTGAGCCTCAAAGCTGAATACGCAGTGAATTGTGGTGATACGTACCACATAAAGCTAGCTATTGCCGATGCGGGTGATGGAGCTTTAGATAGCTATGTATTTCTAGAAGGTGGAAGTTTCTCTTCTAATGTTGTAGAAGTAAACATTACTTCTGTAAACGGT
>Ga0100380_10004123_pt1 | contig 15281 bp, 10 predicted proteins | sample CryGeymeta201504_FD_80417 | JGI IMG/M metagenome (GOLD analysis project Ga0100380, IMG submission 80417) | Groundwater microbial communities from Crystal Geyser aquifers in Utah, USA - Crystal Geyser metaG 2015-04 | ecosystem: Environmental > Aquatic > Deep subsurface > Groundwater | place... | reverse complement strand
GGGTGCCTGGCGCATGTCAAAGAAAAATGTCCTCACACGCAAACCTGCCGCCGTTGAAACCCTTGGCTCGGCCACGGTGCTATGCACCGACAAAACAGGCACCTTAACTCAAAACAAGATGACCGTTACCCGGCTTTATAATGGAGAGGATTTTCATGAGGTAGTCTCAGGTGACAATTTTCCCGAACCCTACCATGAAATCGTTGAATATGGAATTCTTTCCAGCCAGGTGAACCCTTTCGACCCCATGGAAAAAGCCATCACCAATATTGGCGATCATTTTCTCAAAAATACAGAACATCTTCATTCTGACTGGGCAATGGAAAAAGAATATCCCTTGTCGAAAGAATTAATGGCTATGTCAAGGGTGTTTTCGCCAACCGGTTCAGCAGAAAGGGTGATCGCGGCTAAGGGTGCTCCTGAGGCCATTTTCGATTTGTGTCACCTAAATAAGGAAATTGTTTTGAAATTTGAAAAAGCGGTTGCCGAAATGGCTTCTTCCGGACTAAGGGTGTTGGGCGTAGCCAGGGCAAAATTGACCCCGGGCAAATTGCCTTCGATTCAACATGATTTTGATTTCGAATTTCTGGGCCTCATCGGATTGTCTGATCCAATCCGGGAAACCGTGCCGTCGTCCATAAAGGAGTGTTATAAAGCCGGAATCCGGGTGATCATGATTACAGGTGATTATCCGGTAACGGCCATCAATATTGGAAAAGATATCGGCATTAAAAATCCGGAACTCTGTATTTCGGGACCTGAACTCAAGGAACTGACAGAAGACGAACTCTGTGAGCGAATTAAAGAAGTCAACATTTTTGCCCGGGTGGTTCCTGAACAAAAACTCAAAATTGTGAACGCACTCAAGCGAAACGAGGAAGTGGTAGCCATGACAGGTGACGGGATTAATGATGCTCCTGCCCTGAAGGCTTCAAACATTGGAATTGCCATGGGCGAAAAAGGTACCGATGTAGCCCGCGAAGCCTCTTCACTGGTATTGATGGACGATAATTTTGCCTCCATCGTGGGGGCTGTGAGAATGGGGCGCAGAATATTCGACAACCTGCAAAAGGCGTTGGGTTATATTTTTGCCATTCACGTTCCCATCGCGGGGTTGTCGCTGATCCCGGTTTTCTTCGCCGATCTGCCGCTCATCCTTTGGCCTGTTCATATTGTCTTTCTTGAACTCATTATCGACCCCGCCTGTTCTATTATTTTCGAAGCCGAAAAAGAAGAAGAAAACATCATGTCGCGACCTCCACGGCTTATCAATGAACCTTTCTTTGGTGCAAAAAAAATCCTCTTAAGCTGTTCGCAGGGAATCAGCATTTTAATTACAACCTTGTTGGTTTACTTTATCGGGCTGAACATGGGATATTCAGAAGATGCTGTCAGGACCCTTACCTTTGTCACTTTAATCGTGGCCAACATTGCAGTAATTCTTTCAAACCGATCATGGACTCAGGGGATCATTAAAATTATTATGACACCAAATAAAACGGTTAAGTGGGTAGTTGGCGGGGCCATCATCTTCCTGATTATGATTTTGAACATCCCGTTTCTATTGGATTTATTTCAGTTTGAAAGAATAAGTTTCATGGAAATTGTCATTTGTACTTTAGCAGGATTTTCAACCATCACCTGGTTTGAGATCTACAAGCAGGTGAAGCTATCCAAAAATCCGATTTTATAAAGTAGGTAAAAAGATGAAGCGTTAGTCATTTTATTACGGATAGCCCAATACATCTTTCATCTTGTCAGGAAGTTGAGGCCGATTAGAATCCCATGACTTTCGTACTGTTTTTGACGCATTGGCAATTCTCTCTTCAATACGTGATATATAAATATGAGTATCCGGTTGTTTACCTAAACCGAGGAATAAAGAGTTGTTATTCTTTGCCGTTGACTTCAGTCAACGGTTAAAAAGAAGATGAGACATTTGGGCTTTAGCCCTATTACCAGTGGCTAATTACATTAGCTGTATTCAGTAATCTGTCCGTCAGATGAATCTGACGGCAATGGATAACTAAGGTACAAAACCGGATACTCATATTTATAAATCAATTATTGAGTGCTTTTTTATCGAAATATTTTTGTACCAATGCCACCAATTCATCTTTAAAAATAGGTTTAGAAATATAATCATTGCATCCGGATTTTAAGATTAATTTTCTGTCGTTAGACAGAAAAAAAGCTGTTTGAGCAATGATGATAACTTCTTTGTTGAATTTCCTTATTTTACGTGTAGCTTCATATCCATTCATTTCGGGCATTTGAATATCCATAAATATCAAATCAATGTCTGGATTGTTACTACATATTTCAACTGCCTCTATTCCGGTAGTTGCTCTTAAGAGTTCCTTACAATACTTTTTAGTGACAATTGAAATCAATTTAAACGATGTAGGATCGTCCTCCACGATTAGAATTTTAAGTTTTTTAAGCTGGTTTCCGTCGAATTCACCCGCAGTTGGAGTTTCAATGATCCTTTTTTCTTGTGTTTTAGTATTGAACGGAATTGTAAAATAGAAAACTGAGCCTCCTGCCTTGCCATGCCTATCGGCAGGTAAAGCGGCAGGTAAGTTTTCTTTTTCGCTATTAACCCAGATTTTTCCACCCAGCAGTTCCACGTATGCTTTAGTAATCGATAAGCCCAGTCCCGCACCCTGCAAGGCCATTTTATCAGCAATATCAGCCTGAATAAATCGCTCAAATATGGCTTCCTGCCTGTCTTTTGGTATACCCATGCCTGTATCTTTCACATAAAATTGTATCAATGATTCATGAATCATTGATACAATTTCATATCCAAATTCTATGGTGCCATCGGTGGTAAATTTGATGGCGTTTTTGATCAGGTTGGTTAGAATGGCGAAAATTTTTTCACGATCTGTGGTAATGTTGGCTTTTTCATCAGGCAACGATTTTTTAACGAGAAACTGAATTCCTTTTTTTTCAATCTCAGGTTTAAAAAAGGTATAGATGAAATTGATCTGTTCATTGATATTCGACTTGCTCAGGTAAACCTCCATTTGTCCGGCTTCTATTTTGGAAATATTAACAATATCATTAATGATGTTGAGCATCCTGGCACCGCTTTTCTCAATAATTTTTATATACTCCTGTTGCTCTTCACCACTCAGGTCGGCTTGTTTCAACAGGTCGGCAAAGCCTAAAATGCCGTTCATCGGAGTTCTTATTTCATGCGACATATTCGCTAAAAATGCTGATTTTAACCGGTCGCTTTCTTCCGCGTGTTCTTTTGCCACAATCAGTTCAGCAGCCCGTTTTTCTTTCTCCTCATTTTGAAAAGCAAGCTCTTTATTTGCGATGATCAACTCCGCGGCTCGTTTTTCTTTCACTCTTGTTTGAAATGAAAGCTCTTCGTTAGCAATGACTAACTCAGCAGCCCGTTTTTCTTTCTCTCTGTTTTGATAAGCAAGTTCTTTGTTGGCTATGATTAACTCAGCAGCCCGCTTTTCTTTTACTTCTGTTTGAAATACAAGTTCTTCATTTGCAATGACTAATTCTGCCGCTCTTTTTTCTTTCTCATTGTTTTGAATGGTAAGTTTCTTATTGGCAATAATTAACTCAGCAGCTTGTTTCTCTTTCTCCAGGTTTTGAAAGATCAGTTTTTTATTGGCAATAATTAACTCAGCGGATCGTTTTTCAATGGCTTCGTTTTGCGTTTTGATGAGTTTTCTTTTTTGTATCAGTTCTACATCAGTCAGCTTCCGTTTTACCTCCAGATCGTATTCGCGCATGGCTCTTTTAATTGCAGGAACCAACCTTTCGAGTTTGTTTTTAAGCACATAATCGGTTGCCCCGTTTAACATGGCCTCAATGGCCCTGTCTTCTCCAATAGTTCCTGAAACGAAGATGAAAGGTATATGAGCATAGTGCTGTCTTGCGATTTTTAATGCTTCGCTGCCTTGATAACCTGGCATGCTATAATCAGATATAATAATGTCGATGTTTTCTGACCCCAGAAAATGAACAAAATCATCTTTATTGTCGACCAAATAATAATCATGCTCGATTCCACTGCTTTCGATAATAGCATGAATTAGCTCAGAATCATTCTGAGAATCTTCAAGGTGCAATATTTTAATTTTACGTTGCATCATTACATGCGTTTAGGTGTTTTAAAAAAACATTTGAATCAATTTTTTATCGGAGGGGGTTGATTAACGACAGCCCAATACTGCCCCAACGTTTTAATGGCCTCAAGGAATTGGGTAATGTCAACAGGTTTAACCACATAAGAGTTTGCTCCAAGTTTGTAACTCTCAACCAGGTCTCTTTCTTCCCGGGATGAGGTAACCATAATAATGGGGATTAATTTAAAATCAGGATTAGTACGGATATGTCGAAGTACTTCGATTCCATTCATCTTAGGCATCTTGATATCCAATAGTATTACTACCGGAAAGCCGGTTTCATTAGAAAACTTACCACGTTTATATAAGTAATCCAGGGCTTCTTCACCATCTTCCGCCACGACAATTTCATTAATCAGATGATTTTCAGAAAGAGCAGCCATGGTAAGCTCAACATCTTTTGGACTATCGTCCACTATCAGAATCCTTTTTATTTCTGTTTTCATACTTTTATATTTTTAACAAATGATTTGTTGGATTAGTAAAGAAAAAAGTGGCTCCCTTGTCTCCCGATATACCATCGGAATCGCTTATCGCCCAACATTTTCCGCCATGCCTGGTTACAATTCTGTTCACATTTGCAAGGCCTATGCCGATACCTTCAAAATCTTTCACTTTATGCAGCCGTTGGAAAACACCAAAAAGTTTATCTGCATACTTCATATCAAAACCTACACCGTTGTCTTTTATGAAAAATATTGTTTTATCACCCTCTATGTTGCCGCCAATTTCAATGACGGTTTTTTCCACGTTCCTTGAATATTTTATAGCGTTGGAGATCAGGTTTATCCACACCTGATAGATCAGGTTTTCATCGCCCCAGGCATCTGGAAGGTCTGATAATTTAATTTCCACCTTCCTACCAGCCAATTCTTCGGTAAACGATTTTAGTGCGCGGGTTACCATGCTTTTTGAATTAAGCCTGGTTCCTTGCAATTCGCTCCTGCCCAATCTAGAAAAAGTCAACAATGCGTCAATCAATTCTCCCATTTCATGAGCCGATTCCGAAATGATTTTTAAATACCTTAATCCGGTGTCGTTGAGTTGTGATGAATTACTTTTAATCAGTAAATCAACAAACCCCCCAATATGTCTGAGAGGTGCACGCAAATCGTGTGAAACAGAATAGCTGAACGACTCGAGTTCCTTATTTGCTGCTTCAAACTGTAATGTTCTATCAATTACTCTCTGTTCCAGGGTTTCATTCAATTTTCGTATTTCTTCTTCTGCCCTTTTTCGCTCGGTAACATCATAACCTTGTCCAATAGTGACTAATACTGATTTTCCATCAGAGGTCATGATATTTGCCGAGCTCAACAGAAGTATCCGCACAGAACCATCGATATGAATGATTTTCATTTCGGCCCCCTCCATCTGCTCCCCATGATGGGTTCTCTTTACAAAGTCCATTGAACTGTCCACGGAATCAGTCGGGAATAAAATTTCAAGGGTTTTGCCAATGACATCTTTTTCAATTCTTCCGGTAAGGGATTCAAAGGCTTTATTGAACCGTGTGATTTTAAAATGTGTGTCCCAAACGATAATCGGGGCATTCGCACAATCGAGCAAATTTCCCAGGTATTCGTTCGTCTCGCGTTGCTCCTCATTCTTAAGGATTAATTCATCGGCCATTCTTTCTTTTTCCTTGTATTGAAAGGCCAGTTCATTGTTGGCAATGACCAGCTCTTCTGCATGCTTTTCCTTTTCTTTAATCTGAAGTAAATATTTGGCAGTGACGTATAACAAAAACAGGGTAAACACCGTCATCAAAACAAACATACCCGCCGAAAACCAATTCACAATGGCCATCCTGCGCTCATTGGTACTTTTAAGCCGTTTAAACACGGCGACTTCTTCCATTTGAATATCATTGGTCAATCGGCTCATGCGGTCGGAATAATATTTTCCCTTATTGGTGGATGAATATGCAATGGCGGATTCTAATCCTTTATTACTTCTTAATTTAACCTGATGTAACGAAAAATCCAATCGGTTTTGAACATAAATACTGATTGAATCTAACCGTTGTTGCTGCGCCGGTTTTTCTATCATCATTTTCCTGAGTTGCCCAATGCTGCTAAAGATTGTTTTTTCGGCAATAAACAATGGGCTCAGAATTGTACTGTCGCCGGTAAGTACAAACCCACGGGCAGCATTTTCTATGTCTTTGAAAAGTAATAAGATCCCGGACGATCTGGAAATAACGTCCTCGGTGTGTTGAACCAATTGCTCTGTTTCAGCAAGTTTTCTCTTGCTATCATAAAAGGTATAACCTATAAATACATTGAATACCAGAATGATACATGAGAAGATTAAGATTTTTTTATTGACACTAAACTTCATACAGCCTTCTATTTATTTTGATTCCGACAAATATAAACCGGTATTAATCAAGCACCCTGAGTTATTAACATCGTTGGCTGTCTGAAGCATTCATTCAAAGATTCATTTTGTATTAATCCATGCAAAGCTAATCACTTTTAATCCACAAAATCGTTACATCACTTTTTTAATAAGTTACATCATTCACACATTTATTAACTAGTGAAAAATCTTCATTTTAAGAAAGTTGACAATCATTTGCTGTTATCCTGATGGTGATATACCATTACCAAACAGATTAAAATTGAAGTTATGAGTGTGAGGAACATTTTGGTAGTTGACAATATTTTATCCTTCCGAAACCTGCTAAATAAAAGCGTTTCGCTTTAAGATACCAACCAATTGCATCTTCTTTAACTTCATTACAACCCACCCACATTTATCGTGTCTTTAATATTAAATCATCCGAAATATCTATTCAGTTCGGTAAAACCACAAATTCAAATCAATACAAACTAAAATGCATGGATTTTCATGTAAAGGGAAAGCTGTGCTCAAATCACAAACATCAATGAAAAAATTAGCCCTAATAATGATGTTGGTTTTTATATCCAGCCTGCAATTTTTTGCAAACAACTACTCGCAAACCGTTCGTGGTTATATCATCGATCAGGATACAAAAATGCCGGTCTTTGGAGTGAACATCCTGATTATCGACTCCAATCCCCCACAGGGTGCTTCCACCGATGAAAACGGATACTTTAAAATAGAAAATGTGCAGGTAGGTCGGATTTCGCTGCGACTATCGTGCATGGGTTATGAAACCAGAACCATTCCGAACCTGTTGGTTGGAACCGGAAAAGAAGTGTTTGCAACCTTCGGGATACAGGAATCGCTGATCAGTTTAAACGAAATCGTGATCTCAGGAGCCGCAGAAAAGGGAGAGGTAAACAATGAAATGTCGTTGATCAGTACCCGGCAAGTTACGGTAGAAGAAACCCAGCGCTTTGCGGGATCGCTGGACGACCCATCGCGCATGGTGTCGGCATTTGCCGGCGTCACCAGCGATCCGCTGGGAAACAACGACATCGTGGTACGTGGGAACTCGCCCAAAGGAATTCTGTGGAAACTGGAAGGTGTAGACATTCCCAATCCCAACCATCTTAGTGATGAAAGCACCACCGGAGGCCCCATCAATGCACTGAGCAGCAACATGCTGGCCAACTCCGACTTTTATACGGGTGCCTTCGCACCGGAATACGGAAATGCCCTGTCAGGCATCTTTGATGTGATGCTGCGTACCGGTAACAACGAAAAGCCAGAATACACCCTTGGAATAGGTGTGCTGGGTGTTGACCTGGCAGCCGAAGGCCCGTTTAAAAAGGGTTACAGCGGATCGTACCTGGCCGATTACAGGTATTCATCGCTGGGCCTTCTCGATAATTTGGGGGTTGTCGATTTCGGTGGCATCCCAAAATACCAGGATTTAAGCTATAAAGTGAATCTGCCCACCAACAATGCCGGAACCTTTACCCTCTTTGGTTTGGGTGGCATCAGCAGCATGACCGATGATTTCAGCGACAAAAGTGAAGTGGCAACCGAGAAATTCGAATATAAATCGCATATGGGTACGGCAGGCATCAATCATTTCTATCCATTTTCACCCAATGCATCCCTAAAATCATCCATCAGTATTTCAACCAATGGAAGTGAAGTAGAAGCCCAGGAACTAAAAGAAGGCAACATGGTACCGACAGACCATGGCCATTGGGACAAAACTACCTATCGGGGATCGGTAATTTACAATCAAAAAATAAGTACGCGGCACGTTTTTTCCACGGGTCTCAACTACGACCACTTTGTTTATGATATGAAAGATGAATACCTGGATGATGAATTCAACCAATGGAGGAATGGCATTCAACTAACAAAAGACGCAGGTTTTGTGCAGGGATTTGTTTCGTGGAAATTCAGGATTAATGAGCAACTTACCATGGTTAGCGGACTACATTTTACTCAGTTTATGCTGAACAACGCTTCTGCTCTGGAGCCACGCCTGGCGCTCAACTGGCAACTTTCGCCTTCCAAAACACTGAGTGTTGGTTACGGGCAACACAGCTTGGCGGAAAGTATCGTAACTTATTATCACACGGTTTACGATGCAAATGGTGTCCCCTCCCTGCCCAACATCAACCTTGGGTTAACCAAATCAGACCATTATGTGCTGGGATATGAGCAAAGGTTATCCGAAAAGTGGGATTTGAACCTCGAGGTGTATTACCAAAACCTGCACAGTGTACCCATCGAAAACATCGACACCAGCTACTATTCGCTTATCAACGAATCGCATGGTTACGTCGATAAGTCGCTTGTGAGCAGAGGTAAAGGCTACAATTACGGACTGGAACTCACATTGGAACGCTACTTCTTCAACAGCTGGTACATGATGCTGATTGGTTCGCTGTTCGATTCTAAATACAAAGCCATGGACGGAGTTTGGCGCAACACACGGTACAACACGAGCTATGCAGCCAATTTTCTTATTGGGAAAGAATTTAGGATCGGTAAACCCGAGAACGGCAATAAGCTCAGTGTCAACACCAAGTTTTTCGTCAATGGAGGTAACCGTTACCTCCCTGTTGATCTTGAAAAATCGCGCATAAAAAGAAGCACGGTTTACAACACAAGTGAAGCCTTCAGTAATTCGATGGTTAAGGTTTACCAGATGAATTTAACCATCAGTTATTCTGTAAACCGACCCAAAGTGCGGCACGAAATTTACCTGGATGTTTACAATGTGTTTAATAACCAGGCTCCCGTGGAGCAATACTACGATAAATATAAAGATGAAATTGGCACTTACACACAATTGAAAATGATTCCGAACATCATGTATAAGATTCATTTTTAAATCACCCGGCGATTTATTCTTTCCGAGAGGTGGGCGAGCACTTCATAATTCAGCTGGTCGCTGATGTCGCTGAAAGCACTGACTTTAATTTCCAGATCGCCCTGCTTTCCGATGATGACGACCTCATCGCCTACCTCAACATTTGGAACATTTGATACATCGGCCATAATCATGTTCATGTTAACTACGCCAATCACACTGCATCTCATCCCCCGGATTAGCACCCGACCTTTGTTACTCAACGACCGGCTGTAACCACCTGAATATCCGATGGGAATCAGGGCTGTGAGCGTTTCGGTCTGCGCCAGATAGGAAATTCCGTAACCGACGAACTCCCCTACTTTCACTGCCTTGACAGCCATAATCCGGCTTTGCCATCCAAGAATTCTTTGCAGGGGATTAATTTTGGATCTCTTGTTGCTGAGGTAGCTGATAAATGTTTCGGCACTCGACCAAAAACCGTATTGCATAATCCCGATGCGTACCAGGTCCATTCTGGATTTGGGATACGTAAAAGCCGCTGCCGAATTGGCCACATGCCTGTATTTGGGTTTGATATTGTTATCGGTAAGAATGGCCAACATCTTTTGATATTTGCCTAATTGTTTTTGAATTCGGGAGTGGTTAGAGATACTTTCGGGTCCGGCCAGGTGGGTGCAAAACCCGGCTATTTCAAAAAATTCCTCGTTTTCAAGAATGAGTGCGATAGCCTCGCGAAGTTCGCGCACATCCAGACCTGAACGGTTCATGCCTGTTTCGGCCTCTAAATGGATTTTTGCTTTGATATTTAATTTTTTAGCTGCTTCCAATGCCACATTCAATCGGTCGAGGTTAAAAACAAAAAACTCAAGCCCTTTGGAAATGGCCTCTTCCATATTGTCGTCGCAAATCCAGCCCATAATCATAATTGACGCCGGACTTGCCAGGCTATTATACACACGGACAGCTTCTCCATAATCGAATACCGAAAAATGGTCGATGCCGTGCTTTTCGAATAGCGGGACAATTTGTTCAATTCCATGACCGTAGGCATTGGCTTTTACGACAGTAGAAATTTTTACTTTAGGCCCCAGTTTTTTCTTTAAAAATTGGATGTTATTTATAATTGCATTTTCCTTGAGTGTGATCTCTGAACTACTATTCATGGGTGGTTTTTTCAAATTTTAAATTTACATTTTAAGTTCCGGTCTATTCCGAAGGCGATACCAAAAGCTTTTCATAGAGATTGAAAAACATGTTAATCCCTGTATCAATGATTTCATCAGGGAAATCATACTCGGGATTGTGCAGTTGAGGATGATGAACTCCCGCTCCCAGACCAAAAAATCCACCCTTGTATACCCCGGTGTAATAGGCAAAATCCTCCGACCATTTAAAGGGAGTTTGCAGGTGTTCGATCGACAATCCCAAAACGATGGCCGATTGTTCTATCATTTGTATACATTCGGGATGGTTAACCGTGGCGGGAAAAACCTCCGACCAACCGATTTCGCAAACAAGCCTTTCAGCATGGGCAATTTCATGAACTAATTTTTCGGTGTTGGTGGTGAGAAGTTCCATATCTTCGTTTTCAAACGCACGCAAGGTAACCCTGATTTCGGCATAACCCGGCGAAGTGCCAAATGCAATTTCTCCCAGCATCACATGGACAATTGTCAACAAAACCATGTCCTTAAAAAGTGTTGAACTGTCGGACAATTGATGCAGGCGCTGGATAATCCTTGAAATCGCCATGGCGGGACTGATTCCATTCTCAGGTTCGGCAGCATGGGAAGTTTTGCCCGTCAGTTTGATGGTCATGCCTGTGGAAGCTGCGGCAAACGATCCTGATTTAACCAGAATGCTGTTGGCTTCTTTACCAGGCACATTGTGCAACCCAAAGATATAATCAGGTTTTAGTTTCTGAAATGCGGGATCTTCAACCACATCACGTGCACCCTGTTCTACCTCTTCGGCAGGTTGAAAAAGCAGCACTGCCCTGCCACGGAGAGGACGGTTTTCGGCTATTTTCTGTGACAGCCCTGCCACAATGGTCATGTGGCCATCATGACCACACGAATGAGCTACCTTTTCTATCACCGATTTATGGGGCTTGTCTGAAATTTCGGTGATGGGCAAAGCATCGAGTTCGGCACGGAACACGATGGTTTTACCGGGTTGCTTTCCGTTAAAAACGAATGCTTTTCCAGTTTTACCCAGCAAAATCACCTCATCGGGATGCAAGAGCCGCATGAAGGCAGAAATATGTTCCGAAGTCCTGAATTCCTGATTGGAGAGCTCCGGATGTTGGTGCAGCTTATGCCGCAGGTCGATTAATATTTTGTTGTCCATTAAAGAATCTTCTGATTAATTTAACCCCGAAATATACTACAAAGGAAGCACTTATCCCAAAAATATTTTCATCCAGGTTAAAGGGTCGGTTAAAATCGAACAATACGAGTGTTAACGTGGTGGTACCGCCGATGATCATGGAGGCCAGGGCTGCAATTTTGTCTGGATGCTTCCCATAAAGGCCAGCCAGAATCGGAACAAATAGCCCAGAAACCATAAAGGCATAGGAATACAGCATCAGTTCCAGCACATTGGTCATCGACATGGCCAGGAAAATGGCTAAAATACCAATGGCGATGGTGACCAGCTGCGAAATCTTTAGCTGCGACCTGGTATCGTGGTGAAAGTGAAAAAACTTGTCGAGAATATCGGTTTGCATGTTTCCTGAAGCCGCCATCAAACAGCTGTCGGCGGTGGAAAGAATGGCCGAAAAGTAAGCCGAAAGCATCAATCCCATGAGACCCGCAGGCAGGACTGTATTTAACAGAATAGGAAGCCCCATCTCAGGATCGATAGCAGCGCCTGCCGCATATCCAAGTTCGGCAAACATGCCATTGTCGTAAGCCACGCGCGAAAACAACCCCAAAATCACGCCCATAAAAGCCATCACGGGCCACTCGAACAATCCGGCAATGAACCAGGCTTTTTTGGCCTGTTGTTCACTTTTTGAGGCATAAATCCGCTGGTAGAGCGTCATCCCGACAAACCAGATGGGAATGATGGTGACGGCCCAGTTGACCAGCTGTTGCCAGCTGATATTGCTCATAGAGAGAAATTCAGATCCCAAGGTCGCCCGGATGGTATCTATCCCGCCAATGGCGAAATATGCGATCGGAATACCAATAAAAACCAGTCCCGCCATCAGAATAATCCACTGGATGGTATCGGTGTAGATGACGGCTTTCAGACCACCAATTCCGGTGTACACTACAGCCACAACGCCCATCACAATCAGGGCCATATTTAGGTCTACTTCCACGAAAGTGGCTGAAGCCAGTTTTGCCCCTGCCAGCAGCTGCGAACTGGTGAAACCAATGTATCCGATGGTGGAGATGATTCCCGCCAATAAAGCCACTTTGGCTCCATAATAATGCCCGAAAATCTGCGGAAGGGTAAAAAAGCGGTGTTTATTTGATAACTTGGTAACGATGGGAATCAGCACAACGGCACTCAACCAGGCACCAATCAACCCTGTAAAAAGCATCCAGGATCCGGCCAGACCGATCATAAAACCAAGGCCTCCCAAGCCAATGGAGAAGCCACCTCCCACATCTGTGGCCACCACCGAAAGTCCAATGTGCCAGGAAGTCATCGACCGTCCCGCCACGTAATAATCATCGAGGTTGTCGTTCTTTTTAAAAAAGTGAACACCCACCCCGATCATGGTAGCGAAATAGATGATAAAGATAATGATGTCAATAATTTGCATGGTTCAAAAGAAGTTGATAACAGACAGAGGCAACCGTCTGTCAGTTGGAAATTGTGATAATTTCGTGCCATTGGGCACTTTATTTCGCAACTACTTGTGCGATCACAATTTTAGTTAAGGGATACTGCCTTTTCTTCCCAACCGGGCATTTCGATGCAACAAGATGATTTCGGTAAGAAACTCATGGATTTTCTTTTTTTGAATTGCCCGCGGAAGTATAAATGTATTTGTCAATTCAATATCAATCATAAGGTTGGTTTCGATGATAACGGGGCCAAAATACGAATAATATTAAACCTGACAGTTTAAAACCCTGTCAGGTTTAAAAAAAACGTTATCGACCACCATTATTCCAATTTAATGTTTTATTTTTGGGGGACTGCAAATTAACCCAAAGCGTAACCATGTACATAACAGCTGTTTTTGAAACTTTATCTAATCCGTTTTGCTGTGACCTGATTATCCAATCTACCACCTATGAGAATTAAAATTACCTTCCGCCTGAGCGGAAAAAAGCAAGTATTGCCTCTGAATTACCAATATCCGGTAAGCGCATGGATATACAAGGTGCTGGCACGTGGCGATGCCGAACTGGCCCTGATGCTGCACGAAGAAGGCTATCGCCTCGAAAATGGCAAGACATTCAAACTCTTCACTTTTTCGCAATTGCACTTCCCTGCCCGCACCTTTAATATCATACCCGGTACCGACCGGATGGAGTTGTGGTCGCGGAATGCATGGATAATCATTGCCTTTCAGCTTCCAAAGCCGGCAGAAAAATTTGTTTTGGGCCTGTTCAGGGATCAGCAGGTGGAGCTGGGCGACCGCGTTTCAATGGTTAACATGGAGGTGGAAACAGTAGAAATGCTGGCTGAACCTGATCTTATCGGACAGGAAGTAACCATCCGCAGCCTTTCGCCCGTAGTTTTGGCCGAAAACAAACCCGATACCCGCCACGAAACCTATCTGTCGCCCTTGGATCCCGCCTATGAGCGCTTGTTTTTTGGAAACCTGTTGGACAAACACCGGCTGTTTTCAAATACACCCGACCAAATGGAAGCGCTTTGGGAAACTGGCAAACTAACATTCAAATGCCTGACAAAGCAGCCCAGGCAAAAGCTCCAGGTCATCAAGGCACACACGTCCGAAGAGGTCAGGGTGCGTGGTTACCTTTTTGAATATGCCCTGACCGCCCCTGCGGCACTGATACAAACCGGGCTCAACAGTGGTTTTGGCTCGATGAACGCCCTGGGGTTCGGGTGTGGCGAGGTGGTGGGCGTACACACACCAAATTTAACCTGATGAATAATTAACGCCCTCCGGGGCACATGTATAACCCAATAAAACAAATTATTATGGCAATCAAGTACAAAGTAATCGAAAAAGGCCAACCCGGCGTAGTCGGCGGTGGCGAAAAGAAGTTTTATGCTTCTGCAACGATGAGTGGGCAAATGACGCTCAACGGATTGACCGCAGGAAAATAACATGCTAACCCTGACAGGGTTTTAAAAAGATTTAATGTGAAAAAATAGAGAAATCGTTGTTATGTCACAATCACTTTCTAAGCTATACGTCCATATTGTTTTTCATATAAAAATAAATGCTGTTGAAATACGGGATGCAGAGAAACAACGGCTATATGCATACATGGGTTCCGTTATAAAATCAAATGAATCCATTCCCATTTTGATAAACGGTACAGGTGACCATGTTCATATTTTGTGTGTTATGTCAAAAAATATCGCTCTGTCGAAACTTGTAGAAGAGATCAAGCGGCACAGTAGCCGATGGATTAAGACGATGGATGAGTATTATGCTTCCTTTGCCTGGCAGGGAGGTTATGGAGGATTTTCGGTTAGCCCTTCAGTTCATGACAGAACGAAACGATACATTGAAAATCAGGAGGAGCATCATAGGAAAAAGACTTTTAAAGAGGAATATCAATTGTTTTTGGATGAATATGGAATTGATTATGATGATAAATATGTATGGAATGATTGAATTGCCCTTTCAGGGCGAGGGTTATCGTATCACATTTTGCCCGGGACGATGCCCCGGGTTGAAATTACCGCTACCTTTCAGGCAGCCATTGAGAAATGAGAATGAATCAGGCGAAACAATTTCAACT
>Ga0100380_10004118_pt1 | contig 15296 bp, 18 predicted proteins | sample CryGeymeta201504_FD_80417 | JGI IMG/M metagenome (GOLD analysis project Ga0100380, IMG submission 80417) | Groundwater microbial communities from Crystal Geyser aquifers in Utah, USA - Crystal Geyser metaG 2015-04 | ecosystem: Environmental > Aquatic > Deep subsurface > Groundwater | place... | reverse complement strand
GAGAAAGTTAGCCGCAATAGTATCCTCAATTCCGTGATCACAAACGTTAAAGCCATTTGCAGTTATACAAGGCGAGTCGTCTGTTTGAGCAGCCTCGGAGTTGTAGGCAGTGATTACGTGTACGCTAGTTCTAACTGGGGTTAACTCAGGCTTCTTAGTAGGTTCAACTACCTTTTTCTCTATAGGCAATATAGGTTCAGCCGTGTCATTAATTGCTTCATTGTTACTGGTGACCTCATCATTTTTAACGACCTCATCATAATTTTCAGTTCCATCTACTGGGCCGTCCTTGATTATTGGTGAGTTTATAACAATTATATCTTCTAGAGAGCTTTGAGCTTTGGCCTGATTAGCCGCTTCATTAGCAAGAACAGGTGTAAAAAACAAAGTAAATTGAAATATACTACTAATAATAACTAGCAAGATAATGTTTTGCCTTCTACTAAGGGGCACAATCTCTTCTTTAATCATTTTAAGCAGTTTCATAAGCTTATAAAGTTTAATCTAACTAAAAACCCCTAGTTTAGCATATGCTTAAAATACTAAAGCAGGGATTTTACCAACCGCTCATCTTATCATGCTTAAAGAAAAATGTCAATAGCAAGCTCAAAACAAGCTATTGACTAATATACAAAATAATGATACGATTTCAGACTAAAGAAGATAATCATAGTTATTTAAAAACAAAATAATATAATGGAGTAAGTTATGAAAAACGTAAGAAGAGTAATTTTTTATTTATTCGTTGTAGTGTTAGTTACAGGATTTGTTGGTTGTTCCAGGTCTTCCATAATGATGGGAGATAAGTCTGTGAACGACATTAGTCAATCCGTTGAAGTGTTGAACAATCAAATCAGCGAATATGCTGATATTGTTGAAGATCTGCAAGAGCAAAAAGAAGTCTTGAAATTTAGGAGCTCCCCGGTAAAAGAAATAGCCTCAGTAGATTCTTTACTGAACATTTACCAGAAAAAATTAAGCAACCTGGAATCTGCCCGAGATTTATTTTTAATTACTTCTGCAAGTAAAGATAAAACTAAAAACTTTGAGCTACGAGCTGATAATCCACAAGATGTAGCTAAAGCATATTTTTTGATTAGCTACGCCGACAAAACCATCACGTCTGGCGTTAAAGAATCGTATGAGGGCTTAATAGTTAATAAGTTATCAGAAGAAGTTTTGGTAGTTTTAACGGATCCGGCTGGACAAACAAAAGAACTGTTGGTTTCCAAAAAAAGCCAACAAAGCTTTAAACTCACTATGGCTGGTGAATATGAAATTCTAATGAAAACTGGTAACACGCGCCAACAGATATCTGCTAGTAAAACAGTTGGCCCTCAAACGAAATACTATAACGACGGGCAAGAAGTTGATTTATTAGTGGCAGTAGTGAAACAAAGATAATAAAAAAGGGGCATCTAAAAGATGGCCCCTTATTTTTTTATAATACAAATTTTTAGAGTATCACAGCCCTTCCTCCTCCTGAGGTAGCTCCGAAGGGAAGCATTTTAAATATGAAAAAGGTAATGGCCCAAGCTGCTAAGACTAAAATTAATCCGATTATAGAGTTTTTGATAGTTTCTTGGGCTTTTTTAATTGTTTCTTCGTTACCACCAGAGTTCATCCAACGAAAACCAGCTAGAACCATTAATATAAGAAATGTGACGCCTAGTAGTCCCATAAAGCCTCCTAATATTGTAGCTATCACGTATCCTAAACTGACATCAGAAAAACCTGAACTAACTTGTACTTCATCTGTAAAATTCGAGGCTAAATCAGAATCAATTAGTTGAGCTGAGGCAGTCTTAGTGTACGTTATAAAAGACACAAGTAGTATCATTAAACGACTGAATGGTTTCATACATTTATTAATTAATAAATCTCTCGAGTATAAATCTCCAAATTGCCCAAGATGATAAAGTAATAGCTAAGCCAATCATAGCCCTGCGAATATAATTTTGTGCTTTTTCAACTTTTTGTTCATTTCCTTCCGCAGTCATCCAATCGTAACCACCGATGATAATTAAGATGAGAAATATGCCGCCCAGTAGGCTTAAGGCCGCCCTAATTACAGTCCCCACTACTTGCCCCAGGCTAGCCTCTTCGTAGCCACCGCTAGTAGCTACGGCACTTAATTTAGTTAAGGCGTCAGGCGAAGTGGTGGTCGTTTGAGCAAAAACAAAGTAAGGCAGAACAAGTAAGGTGGTTAGGAAAAGTATGGAAAATAAGGATTGCAAATTTTTTTTCATATTTATTTAACAAAAAAATCAATAACATAATAGCTTAGTGCGTAAGCCCCCACCACAATTATTAGACCGATAATCGCTTGTCTTAATGTAGATTTTGCCTTTTCTATGGCTTGCTCATTGCCTCCAGAGTTCATCCACTTTATTCCCGCATAAATAATAATAGCTAAAAAAATAGTCCCTAGAATAGTTAAAATTATGGAAATAACACTGGCTGCCAGAAGAGTAATGTCGCTGCTGTTGGTAGCCGTGAAACCAGCATTTTTTGCGGTATCATTTAGTACTGATCCAAAAGAATTAGATAGGTTAGGTGTTTCTTGAGCGCTAGCGATTGGTAAAATATTGATCATAATAAATTACCTAGTAAAAAAATTTATCACAAAATAGCTGATGGCATAAGCAGCAATAACTACGATTAATCCGCTAATTGAGGCTACTAGTATGGTCTTAGCTTTATCTACCTTTTGATCATTTCCTTCAGCCGTCATCCAAGTAATTCCACTATAAATTGTCAGGCCTAAAAAAAGAACTCCTAGCCAAGTTAAGACTTGGGAGATAATTTTTGAAGCTAATGTTTCTGGTTGTAAATCTTTAAGAGATTCAGTAAATCCAGCCGAAGTAGCTGCCTGGTTTAATCCACTACTATCTTCAAAATTATAGCTCTGAGCTACAACTAATAAAGGTAAAAATAATACCAGAATATATAGGATAGAAATGAGAACTGACTTTGAATATTTAATCATGCTATTAGCAAGTTAATTCAAGAATTGGTTGCCGATAAAGACGGTAATCGCATAAGAAGCAAAGACAATAACTAGTCCAATAGAAGCGTTTATTAGTAATTCTTTGGAGCTAGCAATTTTTTGTTCATTGCCAGCAGCAGTCATCCACATCAGGCCGGCATAAATCATCAGCCCTAGGAAAAGAATACCGATAAAAGATAAAACTAGTCCGAGTATTTGCCCCGCTTTAGTAGCTACAAAAGTTGAATCGTACGTGGTTTCAGTTTGATCAGAAAAAGCTGTGATTTTACCAGCCGTTTCATTTAATCCTTCTAATGTATCAGCTGTGTTTTGGGCGTAAACAGGTCCCGAGTTAATTATCAGACCAACCGAAATAACGGATACAAAAATTAAGAAAAACATTAGCCAAGACGAGACAAGGGCATTTTTCTTGGTCATATAGATATTCTTCGTTTAATTTATCACTGCCATAGCCGCAAAATGTTTTGCGGGCAGGGCAGTGATTCCCAAGTTTTGGGAATCACCAAAGTGTATCTATAGTTTAATTGACAATAGTTGCATCGCTCAAGGCGTTGATAACGTATGTCGCTATAGCCCATGATGCCATGATAATCACGAGACCGATAACACCAGCAGCTAACAGCTTTCTGGCTTCTCCAGTCTTTTCTTCATTACCTCCGGCAGTCATCCACTTAAAGCCACCCAACAAAATGATAGCTACAGCAATTACGCCCAGGAAACCCAAGGCGACGTTGATGATGCGACCAATTATAGCCCGAGGATCGGAGTTTGAAAGGGTACCATCTAGTCCTTCATTAACGTTATCAAGACCAAAGTTAGCCGTAGTTTGAGCTGCGGCTGGAAGGGTCAAGAGAGGAACGAAAAGAAAAGCTAATATAGCAAAGGAAATCAAGTGTTTTGAAATTTTATTCATAATTCACCACCTTTCTAGTTTTTATTTCTGTTATTATACCTTTAATCTTAGCACATACTATTTAAGAAGACAAATATAGTTAGGTGTGTTAGAATAGGGGTATAGTTGCTATAATTAGCCAATTTATGAAGAATTTTTTTAGTAAAATTAGCTCCACTCATCTGCTTTGGTTATTATTTTATATATTTATCTTTTTTTTGTTGCTTAATAATTCTTTTAATTACTTTGACCCGGATTTCGGGTGGCATATTAAAGTTGGCCAAGAGATATCAATTACCGGAGAAGTGCCCTCTCAAAACACCTATAATTATACTTACACTGGTAGTTGGGTGGACCATGAATGGTTAGGAAATTTATGGTTATACCAGGCTTATGAATCCTTTGGGTATATAACAATCTCTATTTTCTTTTCGTTATTAGTAGTGGCTATTTTAGCTGCTCTATCTTTTTTAACATTAAGGCGCTGGCCAGGCATATCCCCATCCATTTTAGTTATTGCACAGATTGCCGGTCTTTTAGCTGCCTCGCCTAGTCTAGGTGTTCGCTTACAAGAATTTGGCATTTTATTTATTTTAATCACGCTGATAATTATAGATAATTTCGAAAAATATCGTCGCTACTGGGTGTTAATATTGTTACCGGTAGTGTTTTATATTTGGGCCTTGCTTCATGCTAGTTTTCTTTTGGGCTTGTTTCTAGTGTTTAGTTGGCTCGTTGTAAAAATTATAGAATCATTCTTATTAAAAACCCGAGCGGCTAGTTGGCTGAAGGCTAAAAATATACTTTCTAAAAAAGAGACTTTTTTATTTTCTGTATCTGCGATATTAGCACTGGTGGCGACCGCACTGACACCTTATAAATTAAAATTATACTCTTTTTTAAGTGGCTACAGTGATAATTTTTATCAGACTCATATCAAGGAGTGGTTACCACAACATAGTTTTCCCTTACAGTATAAGCAATTAATTTATTTGGCTTTAGTGGCCACAGTGACATTGTTATATTTCAAGTATGTAGCGAGAAAACATAAAATAGATCTATGGCAAATGTTTTTGCTTTTATTATTTTTTATTCTAAGCTGGAAGGCGCGGCGCCATTTCCCATTAATGTTCATTGTTAGTTTTCCGTACTTTGTATTTATGGCTAGCGCTTTTGTTAATGAAGACAGGATTATCAAGACGTGGCGTTTGCAAACTTGGCTCAAGATTTATTTAATTATTTGTCTGGTTCTATCTAGCTTATCCTTGGCTCTTAAAACTAATTTTACGGCAGATCCCTTTAGCGCTTATTGCGAAAGTTATCCTTGTGGGGCTGTAAATTATTTAGCTAGTCACCCGGAACATGATAGTCAAAATTTATTCAACAGTTATGGTTGGGGAGGTGTTTTAATATGGGCCCTGCCTACTAGACAGCTTTTTATTGATGGTCGCTTGCCTCAAGCGGAGTTTGCTGGTGGCACATTTTTGGAAAAATATTATGATTTTTTTTCTGAGGACACTGATCGCGAGATTTTATTAGCGGAGCATAACATTGACTTAGTTTTGATACATGCCCAGGATAAACCACGTCAGCTGAGAAATTGGGAAAAGAAGTTTTTTCAAATTAATGATTCTGATCTGGCACCACAAAATAATTTGCGTGATTATTTAAATGAAGCTGGTTGGGAAAAAGTTTATATTGACGATACATCGGTCTTATATGAAAGACCCTAAGCTATGTATATAGAATTTTGTTTACCTGTTAAAAATGAAGAGATTATTTTAGCAGCTAACGCTAAACGGCTAGAGGATTTTATTAATCAGCTAGGGCTAACTGATTGGAGCATTGTGATTATTGTTAATGGCTCCGACGATTCTTCTTCTCAGATTGCTGCTTCATTAGAATCTTTAAGCCCAGAACACTTTAAAGCAGTCACATTTTCAGAGGGAGGCAAGGGATATGCTCTGAAACAATATTTCAAAATGAGCCGAGCAGATGTCTTGGTTTTTATGGATATTGATTTAGCGGTTTCTTTAAATAATTTACCAAATTTGCTAGATCCTGTGGTATCTGGTTCATGTGATTTAGTTATTGGTTCTCGGCTTTTACCGGAATCAGACACTAGCAGATCTTTTTGGAGAAGTTTCAGTTCTAAAATATATAATAGTTTATCTCGAATAATACTTGATCATAATTATAGTGATTTGCAGTGTGGCTTTAAGGCTATGGCTAGGAACAAATATAATCTAGTGGAGCCTTACTTGTTAGATAGAAAATGGTTCTATGATACAGAGCTGGTCTTAGTAGCAAAAAAAATTGGTTTGAACATTTCCGAGATTCCTGTAGCTTGGCAGGAGAATCGTTATGATAAAAGAAAGAGCAAAGTCAGTGTTTTGCGTGACGCCTGGTCTTTTATAAAAAATTTACTAAAGTTAAAATCTCGCATCACTGGGATTAAACGTTGGGGTAATGATAAAGATTAGCAGTGTCAGTTTTTTTATTGTAGATAATTAATATTAGGTCTAGGCGTGTTTTTTGAGGTGAAAGGGATTTTAAATAACAAAAAGAGATTAGAGCTTTTTTTAGCCCGTGAGCTTGCTTAGCTTTTAAGGGTATATTTTTTTCACTAGCGCCACTGTCTGTAATAGTTTTAACTTCAATAGCTATAGTCATGTCATTTTTTTTGGCGATAATATCTATTTCTCTTCTGCCGACGCGGTAGTTTTTTTCTAGTATAAAATAACCAGACTTCTCCAGATAAGTAGCGGCCGCTTTTTCGCCTCTATTGCCGAGAAGTTTATTGAAACTTAATTTAATGTTCATAAAAAAAGCCCCTCGCGAAAGGGGCTCTTATTATAGACTAGTTGATATTAAGGTAGATATCTTTTTCGTTCTTGCTCTTCGGTTAACTCTTGCTTCTTTTTAGCAATTGATCCAAATCCTTTAAGCAGAAAGAAGAGCCAGGTTAAAGAAGCGGCCGCCCAAATTAAAAACCAAAAACGTGCTGAAAAGAAGGGAACCTGTTCGTAATTAAAGAACAAAAACATTAGTCCTAGCAAGGCATTAGTTAGTGTTAGGATGTACAAACGTTTAAAAAATCCTCGGTACACACTGGGTTTAATTTTTATTATGGCAAGTAAGATTGTGGCCGCAAACAGAAAAACTATACTGCCTATAAAAATATTCCAAGGTAAAGACAAAAACGGATCAGGTTGTAAATTAAACCAATACTGCCAAGTTAAAAGATTGCTCATATTTATTGTTTAATTAAAGTTAGGCCAAAGTGATACGGGCCCGCTGGAAACTCTTCAACAATCTCCAGTCCTATTTTCGAGACGACATTTTTAAGAGAAGTTAAGTTAACTCGTTTATCAGGAGGAGGTCCTAAAGGTGAGTCAGTAATTTTCCATTCTACAATCATCAGTTTTCCATTTCTTTTCAATAAACGAATGGCTTCTCGTAATATTTCTACTTTCTTTTCTGATTGATGTAAAACATTAACCAATAATGCAGAGTCAAGGCTGCTTGATTCAATTTTAGTAGCTTTAAATACCTCTAAATCACTCCAAACAGGGACTACTTGGGTTAAGTTGGCTTTTTTAGCTTCATTTGTAATATCAGCTAAGGTAGTTTTTAAGATATCTACAGCATAGACTCGACCCTCCTTGCCAACCAGTCTAGCCATAGGAAATACGAAAAAACCAAAATTTCCACAACCAAGCTCAGCTACATGTTGCCGTTCTCCGATATCAATCTTAGCTAAAATTGCCGAGATGTCAAATAGGGAGCTTTTTTTTATTTCTGGCATATTTTTATTACTCTACTAGTATTTGTCTAGTTTCAATTTTTAGACGGCTATATTTCTTCTTAGCAGTAATAGTTAGAGTATTGATTCCTTTTTTTAAATTTACTACCTGAGAGAAGTGTCCTTGGTCATTGTTTAGAACAATAGACTCATTAATTCTAACCTCTGCCTCAGCTTCGGTCCAGCCTTTAACCGTAAATGAATTTTCTTGAATTAAGGTATTATTTTCTGGCTGATTAATAATTAGCTCCGGTGGCAGGATAATTTTTTTCGAGTAAAAAGCTAGGTATATTAGACAGGCGATGATGGCTGAGCCAAAAATAATATTTCTAATTAATCTAGGAAAAATAATGAACTTATGTTTTTTAACGATTTTTTGAGAAAAAGGATCGTCCGCCTCATTTTCAATGACTATTTTTTCTAATTCTCCAATTAAATCTTTAGACCGAAAACCAAGGTAGAGAGCATATTTTTTTAAAAAGCTTTTTCCATATAGACCTGAAGGAAGCTTATCATACTGGCCTTCTTCTATGGCCTCTAAGTACTCACGTCGAATACCTAAGGACTTAGAAATGTCTTCAATTTTTTTATTTTTTAAAAGACGGGTTTGTCTCAATTTTTGTCCCAGAGCAGTTTCTTGAGAAATCTGTTTCGGTATAAAGTTTGTCATCAGGATAAATTAATTATTTTTGACTCGGTGCTGGCTCAACTGGGGTTGGTTTGTTTATTGAGCCATCCCACTTTAAGCCGATATATTCCATTGAGGTTTTGATAATCAAAGAGCTGCCCAAAACTATTGCCAGGCCCACTACAGCAGCTACCATAGTTTTTTTAGCTTTATCTACTTTATCACTAGATCCACCGGATAGTAGTAACAAGACACCACTGTAGACAAACATGGCTAGAGTTAATGACCCAACTATGCCTAGTATCCATTTTGATATGTTTACGGCCAGACGAATAAAATCATTGAGAGTATAGTTGCCACATTCACTAGCTGAAAGTTGATTTTCGCTACCACATGACCCCCCGCCTGCTGCTGGTAAAAAATTTCCCTGAGCGCTAACTGTATTCAAGGACCAGCTTATGCTCAGCACAGTGATTGTTACAATAAATACAGCAGTAAGAATCTTTTTCATAATTAATTAATGGTTTGTTGAACTTTCGCGGCGGTATTATTAATATAATCTTGTAGCCTTTCTCCAGAATTTAAGACAGCGTCTTCAATCATTTGTCCAATAGCACTTTCAGCTGCTTGGATATTTTTCCCCTTATACCAGCTTTTAGCAGTTAAGACTTGGTCAGCAAATACACCAATTTCATCACTGTTTCTTTGCTCGGGCACCAAGGACCGTAGGGCCGTTGGTCTATTTGTTTTACTAAGATAAGTTTTGGCTTGTTCACCCTTCGTAATAAACTGCAGAAAATCCCAGGCCTCATTTTGGTTTTGGCTTTTTTTAGATACCACTTCAACCCAATAATTTGCAAAATTTATACTAGTTGGTGGATTGCCTTCAATCTGAGGCAATTTAGCAACCGAGAAATTTAGTTTAGGAGCTTGAGCTTTTATAGTTGGTAAATCGTATGAGTAGCTAAACATAATAGCCAGGTTACCACTCATAAACATTTCTAAAGAATTGTTTAGACTGCTGTTCCAGGTATAAGATTCTTTAGTAGCGTTGGCAAAATCAGTATAAAAACGCAGCGCTTCAAGTCCGGGATTATAATCACTTTGCCTGTTCTCTGGTGGCAGACTATGGAAACGTACCTGGTTACCATCTAGCATAGTAGCACCATTTTGCATCATTAGTACCGAAAGAATGTCACTAAAACGATTAATATTTTTACCTCCTCCTAAGGCTACACCGGCTTGGATTATATCGCCTTTATCGTCTTGTTTGGTTAACTTTTTAACCGCCTGCAGGAAATCTTTATCCCAATATTGCGGTGCTTGGCTTATTCCGGCGTTGTTGAACAGATCTAGATTATAATACATGGCTAAAGTATCTACAGACAAAGGAAGGCCATAAATAAGGCCATCTTCAAGAACAACATCATAATTTACAGTTTCAACGAAATTATCTTTGAGATATTTAAGGCTAATACTCGGAGTCGTTCTTAGTTCGGGGATTATTTCTTTTTTAAGACTGCCTTTAATAATAGGATAAGCCATTGTTGTGGATTCAGGTAGCGGGGCAAGTTTAGGTTGATATTTTTTGACCCAAGTATTATGAATAGAAAAAATATCTGGCCCCCTGTCTTCTGCCAGGGCGTTTATGAGCTCTGTTTCATATTCTTCAAAGCGCAGTTTACGATACTCAATATTAACAAAGGGGTGTAGGGCGCGATATTTTTCTATTATTTCATCAAAAGCGTCTTGTCCGTCAAAAACACGCCAATAAACCAAGGTAATCGGTTTCATGGCCTCTTCAGTTTCTTTATCGGTAACTTTGCAGCCAAACCCAGTTGTGAGCAGTACAACTGCCAGTAGAAACAGGGTCAAAACTTTTTTTGTCATAGTAGTCTATTAGGAGGTAATTTTATGGTCGGCAGATACTTATCATACTGCCATGATATTATTTTTATTATAGCAAATGAAACGCTTTATTCCAATCGTGGCCTATATTGAATAGCCTCCGCTAAGCTATCAAAGCTAATTGTTTCTTCTTCTTTTAAGTCGGCTATTGTTAAAGAAATTCTGAGAATTTTATAATAAGTTCGAGCAGTAAAAATAATTTTATCGCCAGCAGAAGATAGTAGTAATTTAGCTTTGTTCTGTAGGCGACAATACATTTCTATTTCGTTAGTACCTATTTCCGAATTAGTAATAAATTTTTGGCTAACATATCTGTTTTGTTGCCGTAGCCTAGCTTTTGAGATAGTTTTTATAGCTTCGAGACTAGCGTAGGTACTACTAGCTTGTTGTAGATCGCTAATTTTAATAGGTGAAAGACAGGCGTGAATATCAAATCTATCTAAAATAGGTCCGGATATTTTTTGCTTGTAAGATAATATTTGGCTTGGCGTACATTTACAGGTCTGTCTACTGTCACCAAAATAACCGCAGGGGCAGAGGTTCATAGCGCCAACTAGCAGAAAGTTACAGGGAAAACATAAAGAAGATGCTAGACGAGAAATAGTTATTTTTCCATCTTCCAGGGGTTGGCGCAAACTTTCCAAGCTTGATCTAGAAAATTCCGGTAGCTCGTCAAGAAATAGAACGCCACGATGCGCTAGACTAATTTCTCCTGGTTTAGGTTGGGCGCCGCCGCCAATTAGAGAAGAAGTTGACGATCTATGATGTGGTGATCTAAAAGGACGGTTACGACCGATAATTTTTTCCAATAGTCCAGCTATGCTATATATTTTTACAACCTCTAACCACTCTTCTCGATTTAAGGGCGGAAGTATTTCTGATAAAGCATTAGCAATCATTGTTTTTCCCGAACCAGGCGGTCCAGATAATAGAAGGTTGTGTCCGCCACTAGCGGCAATGACGGCTGCTCGTAAGGCAGAGGGTTGGCCATAAATTTTTTGAAAGAAGTTTAATTCATTTTGTTTAAAAGCTGGAGCAGACTCCGATTCTAAAGCCAGGATTTTTTCTCGACCAGTAAAATGATTAATAGCTTGAGAGAAGTGGTGGACTGGATAGATTTTCAGTCCGCCCGCCAAAGCGGCTTCACTAGCATTAGAGGCTGGTAAAAAAATATTTTTTATTCCTCTTTTTTTAGCGCTGATGGCAACAGCTAGAGCTCCTCGAATAGGTCGCACGTCACCATTAAGTGATAACTCCCCAATAATTAAAGAGTCAGCTAGAGGAATATCGAGTTTATGTTTGAGAGCAATGATACTAAGGGCAATAGGCAGGTCATAAGCTGGTCCCTGTTTTTTAATTTCTGCTGGGGCAAGGCTGATAGTTATGCGACGGCGCGGGAATTCTAATCCGCAGTAGCGCAAGACACTTCGGACTCTCTCAGTTGATTCTTTAACAGTTGCGTCAGGTAGACCAACTATTCTAATTTGACCAAAATCTCCTCCACCACTATCAGCTTCCACCTCTACTAAAATAGCATCTAAACCGACTAGGGCTGCGGCCCAGATTTTTGTTGGCATAAAAATAAAGCTACCTTATTGGTAGCTTTAGATTATCAAGTCAGGGCTGAAGAAATGATAAATAATTTTTTTCTAAGATATTAATTATTTATTAGCCTGACTTTTTATGTCATCTAATTTGATACTGAGAAGTTTACTGACCCCGTCTGATTCCATAGTCACTCCGTATAAGATACTAGCCTGACGCATGCAGGCCCGGTTATGAGTGATAACGATAAATTGAGTGCGACCAGATAAATCATCTAATATTTTAGCTAAACGTTGAGAATTAGCTTCGTCCAGCGCAGCATCAACTTCGTCGAGAACCACAAAAGGGGAAGGATTAGCGCTGATAATAGCAGAGATTAAAGCGATAGCCGTCAAAGCTCTTTCTCCTCCAGATAGCATAGTCACAGATTGAATCTTTTTTCCGGGAGGAGTAGCTTGGATTTCTATGCCCACTAAGCCGTTAGCGTTATTCTTTTTTAGAGACCGTATTCTCTTGAGCCTAGCATCAGCTTCATCCTTGATTTCATTTTCAGCCGGTGTTAGGCCAGTCAACGGCTGAGAGCTGTCAGAATCATTTTTTGTGTCTTCCTTGTCTTTTTCATCGGAAAGAACTTTGCCAATTTTTGCCGTTCCGCCATTAAATAATATTTTGAAGTATTCGTTGAATTTTTCTGATATCACTTTAAACTCTGCGTCAAATCTAACCTTGATATTTTTATCGAGCTCAGAAATTACTTCCTCAAGCGATTCTATAGTATTGTTAAGATCTGACACTTGAACGCTGAGAAAATCATATCTTTCTTTGGTTTCATAATATTCTTTTTCGGTTTCCGGATCGATGCCGCCAATTTGGTCTAACTGATTTTTAGCGTTAGCAATTTCTCGTTGTAACTGATCAATATTAATTTCTAAGCCAGCTATTTTAAAATTAGAAATTTCTGATAAAGCTAAACCGTCTCTTCTAATATTGGCCTCTAAGTCTTCCAGGCGCGTTTCTTCACGGGCTGACTCAATTTGAATAGAACTAAGTTCTCTGTTGATAGCGTTCATTAGATCCTGTTCCGCCTGAATTTCTTGTTGACAGCGGTACATTAGAGACTTTTCTTTTTCACGATCACGATTTAGACTTTCTCTTTCTTGCTCTAGAACAGAAATTTTTTCTTCAATGCCAACTAAGAGGGCTTGAGCCTCTTCTTTGGCCTTAGTAATCTCAGCTTCATCAACTGAACCAGTATTTCTAGACAATTTTTCACTGATGACTTTTAATTCATTTTTGATGTTATCAACTTTTTCAGAGGCGGAACGCTTTCTTTCGTTAATACCAGATAAACGCAAGCGTTCTTCGTTAAGGCGATCACCGGCTAACTGTCTTTTTTCAGTTAGAGTCATCATTTCGTCGCGAATTTCTTTAATTCTTCGCCAGTCATCCCCACTTAGATTACGAGTTTCTTTTTGCCAGTCCGCTTTTATTGCAGCTAGCGTCTCCTTTATTTTTTCAATATCGTTTAGTAGCGCAACTTCATCCAGTTTTAATATAAACGCTTCAATTAAGCGGCTCAGTTTTTTATTTTGATCCTCAGATCCCTCTAGTTGATTGACATTTTTATTTAAGTGAGCAAGTTCTGTGCTTAATTCTGTAATTTGCCTTTGAATATCGTGTAAGTCTTTTTCTCGTTCTTGTAGTTCCTCATGATTAGTAGCCGTAACCAGATTTTCAAGCTCTTTTTCGGCTAGTTTAAGTTGGGAGTTAAGCTCTTCCTGTTTGTTGTTAAGCCAGGAGACATCAAACTTCCCCTTAGCCTCTAATTGGACGGCACTTTCTGCTTGCAAACGGGCAATCTTTTTTAAAAATTGGTCCTTTTGTAATCCTAAAGCTTGAATCTGAGTTTGTATCTGATCCATTTTAGGACGATTGTCGCTTAAGCGAATTTTTTCCAAATCATCGTTTAGTTTTTGAAGCACCCTTTCTCTTTCTCGCTTACCTTTTTCCTTGGATAAGAAGAGGGAGTTTTTTTCTTCTAATTTTTTAGTGCTTTCTTGCCACAGGTATCCGTAATATTTTAGTTGTTTACCACCTAAATCTATTTCGAGTTGTTCTCGGCGCTGTAGTTTTTCAACGCTTCTAGTTAGACTTTTAAGGCGAGGTCGAATTTCAGATAGCAACATGTCAACCTGCTGTAGATTAGAATAACTAGATTCAAGTTTATTTAAAGAAGCATCTCGTTTAATTTGGAATTGTTTTACGCCAGTAGCTTCATCAAAAAAATCTTTTCTTTCGGCGGCCGAAGTAGTCAAAAAATTTTCTACCATACCCTGGCCAATCACGCTATAAGTTTTCTGACCAAAATTAGCTTTAGCGAGCAGCATCTGAATATCACTGAGTCTGACTCGGCTGCCATTAAGCAAATATTCACTCTCCCCACTTCTATACAGGCGACGAGTAATTACAATCTCTGCACAATTAAGAATTATCTTGTCTAAATCTCCTTCCCCTTCGATAGATTCTGTGGATGCTTTATGACCGGTGTTAATGTCACTGTTGTTTAAATACAAAGAAACTTCGGCTAATCCTAAACGTTGTTTTTGATCAGAGCCGGAAAATATAACATCTTCACTTTTTTTGCCCCGCAAAGTTTTAAGACTTTGTTCGCCTAGAGCCCAGCGCACAGCGTCAGCAACATTTGATTTTCCTGACCCATTAGGTCCAACGATAGCTGTTAAGCCTCTTTTTTCTCCATCAATCAGGCCGGAAAAAATCAACTTGTTTTTATTAGCGAAGGATTTGAATCCTTGTACTTCCAATTTTTCTAGAAACATAGGGTAAAAATGATGGATTTCTTGCTTAATTTCTGTATACTTATATAATGATAGACAATATCAAGAAAAAAGTAAAAAATGATCATAACAATTAGCGGAGCTCACGGCTCTGGAAAAAGTACTGTAGCGCAGATGTTGGCCGATAAATTATCTTGGCCGCGATATTATATTGGCGGCATCAGGCGGGAAGCGGCTAAAAAGAAGGGCATGACCTTAGCTGAGTATAACGCCTTAGGCGAAGTTGACCCGTCAACGGATAAAGAGGTGGACGAATATCAAAAACAGCTTGGTTTGTCAAGTGATAACTTTATTATTGAAGGCCGAACTTCCTGGCACTTTATTCCTCATTCTTTTAAGCTTTATTTGGATGTTAGCGAAGAGGAAGGTTATAAAAGAATTTTTCACCATCTTCAGCAAAAAAATGATAGAAATGAGGATAAAAATCTAACTAGCCCTGAAGATGTAAAGCTCAGTTTACAGGCCAGATTAAATAGTGATCGCTTGCGTTATCAAAAATATTATGGTGTTGATGTTAACGATAAGGCGCATTATGATTATTATTTAGATACAACCGGCTTAACGCCAGAAGAAGTTTTTCAAAAAGTTTATCAGATCGTCATAGAAGCTAGAGAAAAAAGCTTATCCGTCCTTGACAACAGCAAAAATTAATT
>Ga0100380_10004116_pt1 | contig 15299 bp, 11 predicted proteins | sample CryGeymeta201504_FD_80417 | JGI IMG/M metagenome (GOLD analysis project Ga0100380, IMG submission 80417) | Groundwater microbial communities from Crystal Geyser aquifers in Utah, USA - Crystal Geyser metaG 2015-04 | ecosystem: Environmental > Aquatic > Deep subsurface > Groundwater | place... | reverse complement strand
TAACCGCGTAATGCTGTAATGCAATTTTATCCGCTAAATCATTAAAAACAGCTGTGATGATTTTGTCTTCTTGTGAACTCAACGGATATTGTAATAAATTTTTTAACAACCATTCGCGAAATAATTCCATTTCTTCAAGCATAAATTTTTTGTCAAAAGGTGGTAGTGTCATGTTATTAGTTTTAGCAGCTTGTATATCACATATAATATCAATTGCTTTATGATAATAATTATCAGCATTACCAGGAGTCAGAATACTTAACAGAACATCATCGCCAAAATCTTCTAATAACAAGAAACCATCTGTAATATTTTCAGCATAGATTTTAGGTACATGAATATGGTTTTCGCGGAAAAAATGATCTAGATTTGCAAAAGTTTTGCAACATTCACGCCCCGGCGGCGCATCCATCAAAATATAAGACACATCAGGTAAATTAATTCTGAAGTATTGTCTAAAGCTGGCATCGCCAGTTAGCTTGTTAATATTATACTCTGGTATTTTAAGCTCACTTTCTAGCCAGTTTTTGATCAAGTTCAGTCTGTCGTTCATGTTTAATCCATTTCTATAAAAATCGTTAGAAAATGCTAGCGTTAATTTGTCAGTTTCGATACTATTAAGCCTGCTCGAAAATTTTTCGTAAGCTTTATATATTTATCAATAGTAGTGTAACAAAACAGTGCAAAAAAAAACATTCACATGGAAAAAAATTAGTAAAGCTACTTTATTTAGCGTAGCTAGCTGTTTACTATATACACATCTTTATGCAGAAGCAACCGGCCAAGATTGGCAATGTGGTATTATAGGGACAACCTATCAATGTATGCATAAAGACAGAGTAACCCATGTAGCAACAAAACAAACAAATCATCCAATCGCAGCTGTAACCAATGATACGGCAGACACAACCGTATTACCAACACAAAAACAAGCGGCGGCACAAACGCCAAAAATCAATCCAGTGACACTGAATCGCGTTGAATTGGCAAGTTATATTGGTTGGGTGCAAACGAGCATGCCTAATCAAATTTGTCAGGGTTATTATACTGAGCCTAATTTGTATTACAAAGAAACTTATGCAGGCCCTAAAAATAAAAGTCCTGTGACAATCACGGCTGATAAAAGTGAATTTAACCAAACAGGTAGTTCAACTTTATTAGGTAATGTTATTGTTACGCAGCCAGAGCGACGAGTGGAATCGAATTTAGTTTATCTTAATCGTGATCCGCAAACTGAAAAAATTGCAACGATTGATGCATATGGCAATGTTGTTTTACGTGAACCAGGTATGTTAGCAATAGGGGATCGCGGACATTTTAACTTGGTAGATAAAAGCGGGCAATTACAAGATGTTGTTTATCGCGTTTCTTCAACTGGCGTGATTGAGCCTGTCGATAGTTATGGGAACCCTACGGGTGAGACGGTGCAATTACATACATTAAATGGTTGGGGAATTGCAAATACAGTTGACAGACAATCTACAGGCATCATTAAAGTATATCAAGGCACTTATACGGCATGTCCGCCAACATCGGGGGGATGGTCATTAAAAGCAAATCATTTAACACTGGATAAAAATACAGGGCGTGGTTCTGCAACTAATGCATTTTTGTATTTAGATGATTTCCCTATTTTTTACACGCCATATTTTAATTTTCCGATTGATAAAAGAAGGCAAACTGGCTTTCTTTATCCTACATTTGGAAATTCAACTAATACGGGGATTGATATCGGTATTCCTTTTTATTGGAATATTGCACCTAACTATGACGCGTTGATCACACCCGATTTTCAATCTGAAAGAGGGTTACAATTAAATGGAGTTTTCCGCTATTTAACTTCTAGCAGTACCGGTAATTTCCACGGTAGCTTTTTGCCAAGCGATAATGCATTTTCATCATTTCAGAATCAAACGGCAAGTGAAATTTTAAATACCACAGAACCCCCATCAAGTTTACAACAGGCGGAATTAAATCGATTATATAATGACAGTGATGATCGTTATTTTGTTTCATTAAAAGATAATCGTCACTATGATCCAAATTGGTCGAGTTATTTATACGTTAACCAAGCAAGTGATGATTATTATTTTGAAGATTTCAGTGGCGATCCGGCACAAACCACAGAAAATCAAATTATTAATGAAGGCGATATTTATTATAATAGTCAACATTGGCATTTTACAGGGCAGATGCAAGCGTACCAAACATTACACCCTGTCAATCAAAGTCCTGTAGAAAATCAATATAAAAAATTACCTGAATTAGTATTAAATGCAAATTATCCTGGGATAAATCAATATTGGAATTTGGGGCTTAATAGTCAATATGATGATTTTGCTATTAATAAAAATCCAGGTGATGATACAATTCCTGTCGAAGGGCAGCGTTTATATTTGGATCCAAAAGCATATTATGCAAAGTATTGGTCTTGGGGCTATGTAAAACCGCAATTACAAGTTGCAGGACGCCAATATGATTTAACCCATCAAGTACCAGGAGACAAAAATAGCATCACTAGCGTCTTGCCAATTTTTGATTTTGATGCAGGTTTGTTTTTTGATCGACAAGATAATCTTTTTTCGCATTCATTTACACAAACATTGGAACCTCGATTATTTTATTTATATGTTCCTTATCAAAATCAAAATGATATTCCGTTATTTGACACCACGATTGAACCATTTAGTTATTCGCAATTATTCCAAACAAACCGTTATACCGGCTTTGATAGGATTGGCGATGCGAATCAAGTATCGCTTGGTGTGACGACACGTTTTATTAATAATGAAACGGGTGATCAAAAAGCAAGTTTTAGTATTGGACAAATTTATTATTTTGAAAAACGTAAAGTGAATCTTGACCCGGACACTTTAGACTTAGTAACGTTAGATAATGAAGTACCTTCAACCACTTATTCATCACCCATAGCTGGTGAGATGGATTATGAAGTCGCAAAACATTGGCATTTATTGGGTGATATCGCATGGGATCCAAATTATACGGAAACCAATAATGCAAATTTAATTTTCCAATATAAGTTAGATCCTAAACGCGTTTTTAACGCAGGATATACTTTTTTGCGAGGTGGTGATGCATTTATTCCCAGCGATGGCACAACAATACCATCAAATAGCAATAAAAATAATTTAAACCAAATTAATTTCTCCACCGCATGGCCTATAGTCAAGCAATGGAGTTTTGTAGGTCGGTATAACTATAATATTAGTCATAATTATCCTCAAACGTATTACGGTGGTTTGCAATATGATTCTTGTTGTTGGTCGGCGCGCGTGATTGCAGGTAGAGAATTTGATTATCTGGATAATAACAATGATCCGGTATTCGATCATCGAATTTACTTCCAAGTTGCGCTTAAAACGCTGGGTAATGTTGGTGTGAATGATCCTGGAAACTTGTTGACTTCAGATATTCCGGGTTATGTAGATGATTTTGGACATGTAAGCAGTTTATAAAACTGGCGTAGCGCCTCAAGATGGACTATATATTTATATATAGTTTATGAAAAGGATATTGTTATGAGCAAAGCAGCTAAGATTTGGACAATAATAGGGATTATCATTTTAATCATTGCAGTGACAGTTGTCTATCAACTGTATAAGCACAATATACCATTGCCAGAAGAAACTTACAGCAAAATGCCTAGCGCGACTTATACAACGCCAGATCAATTGAATCAAACCAATAATTAACTGTAACCTTGTCATGCCAGCGCAGGCGCTGAGTAATCCCGACATTTAATTGAACAAAGATATACTGACAATATTAGTTCAGTGTCATGCCAGCGCAGGCTGGCATCCAGTTAAATAAATAAAAAATGCATTCATGAAGATTATTTAGCATGACATTAATGAAGGAACAAAACGAATGTCACAAAGAAATCCGTCGCTCAAACGACGCAACCGTCACCGGCCTATGACTCGCAACAATGAAAGTTTTATTTTTGAAAAATTGTTTAAGCGATAACATTAATTGCCGCTCAGTCGTTGCATCTAATCCTTCTGTTGGTTCATCAAGTATGGTAATACGTGCATTTTTTAAAACAGCGCGTGCAAGTGCGACCCGTTTAGCTTGTCCCCCAGAAAAATGTTCACCATTTTTACCAACGTATGTATTTAAACCCGCCGGTAATGACGCAACAAAAGATTTTAACTGACAGATATCTAATGCATGCCATAACGCGTCATCAGTTGCATTCATATTTGCCAATAATAAATTTTCTTTTAGTGTTGTATCAAACAAATATGATTGCTGTGGAATAATACAAAAAATATCGTGCCATTGTTGTTCGGTGAAGGTATATAAATCATCTTGTCCAATGCTGATAACACCCGCTGTTGGTGTCATAAATCGCGCAATCAAATTAATTAACGTTGTTTTCCCAGTGCCTGAAGCGCCAGAGATAATAACGTGTTCACCAAAAGGGATGTCTAAAGATAAATTATTTATCGCATAATTTGTAGTTTTATCATAGTTGAAAGATAGTTGTTTAATATTCAGCATAAAATTATTTAAAGTGATTTGATTGTGCTCAGGCGCAATAAACAAAGGTTTTATTTGCGTTAAGTTTGTGATGTTTTGCGCAGCATGTTCAGTTTTTCCTAACGATAATAAAGCCATGGGAAGCGGTTGTAATAATTCATAAAAAGCGAATAAGCTTAATATAATTAAAGCGATGTTGGCACCATTTAAATGATGATCAAGCGTTGCCATAATAGAAGTGACTAAGGTAATAATTACAACAGAGCCGCTAAATAATGTAATAACTGCTTGTGCAAAACTTAAGGATTTTGCAAGTTTTAATTGTTTTTGAGAAATAAGCGATAGTAACGTATCCACATATTTTGTTTGTGTATCTATAGCATTAAAAATCGTGATTTCTTTAATTGCCTCGCAAGAAAAAGTAATGGTTTCTCTAAGTTTAGTTAACGCAATATTATAATCTTTGCTAAGCTTTCTACCCAACTTTAGCATTAACCAAAATAACAGTATGAGCATAAAAATTGTAGCGATAAAAGTAAAGATAGCAATTTGCATATTAAAATAGCAAAGCATTAACGTAATAAAAAATAATAAAATCAAGCAACTAAAAAAAGGTGTTAATACACGCAAAAATAAATTATCTAAAGACTCGACATCACTAATAAAACGATTTAATAAACTACCATTTTTAATAATAGTTAATTGCAATGGCGAAAGCCTAGATAATTTTTTAAAAAGCCATGTACGTATATTTGCAAGGATATGAAAAGTAGCTTGATGATTGACAATGCGTTCACCATAGCGCGCCAAAATACGAATAAATGCAAATAGTCTAACGCCAGCACCGGGTAATAAATAATTAAAATTAGCGGCGGTGACTGTTGTTAAGCCAGCAAACGCCGCGGCAGAAATAAACCACCCAGACAATCCCATCAACGCAATACCAGCAGCGCCAGTCAGGCAAAACAAAATAAACCCACCAATAAGCCAAAGCTTAAAAGAGCCCATTAATTGAATATAGGGTTTCAAGGTTTTCAGCAAATTTCTTTCTCCCTATTAACGGTAACGCTCTCTGTGTTAATCTTAATATCATCTGCGGGTTGACTCGTGCCATCCATGGCACTCGGGGCTATGCCCCGCCTTCCAAATCGGTAATCCTGCCGATTTGTGACCGCGGGATCAATTCCTTTGCGCGCATCACTCAAATGTAAAATTTTATCAGCCATCGCTGCTGTTTCTTCTCTATGGGTACTAATAATAACGGTTTTACCATGCATCACTTTGCGCAATGACTCAAAAAGTAATTCTGCATTTTTATCATCTAAATTTGCTGTTGGTTCATCCAAAATTAAAATGGGCGTATTTTTCAAATATGCGCGAGCCAACGCCAGACGTTGCGCTTGCCCACCAGACAAACCGCCATTTTTTTCACCAATAGGTATGTCTAAACCTAAGGGATGCATAAGAATAGTATTGTTAAGTGCCGCGATATCACAAGCGTGAAGTAATTCATCCTCAGTTGCATTTGGTTTTGCAAGTAGTAAATTACTTCGCACACTACCAAATAATAATTTAGGGTTTTGTCCCAACCAAGATATTTGCTGTAACCATTGATTATGATCAATATCTTGTAAATTGTGGTCACCTATTATAATTTTGCCTGACGAAGGTTTAATAAAACTTAATAATAAATTTAGCAAGGTTGTTTTGCCAACACCGCTTTCACCCATTATTGCAATTTTTTCGCCTGGTTGAATTATTAAATTAAAATCATTAAAAATGAGTTTAGGATTATCGGGATAATGAAAGCAAAGATTTTGAACCGTAATTGTATACTTACCCAGTTCAGACAGATATTTTTGATGCTGTGTAGATGGTGGGATTTGTCGGCGATGTTCATTCATTATTTCCATTAAAATATTTGCAGCGGCAATGGCACTGTGTTTTGCATGGTAGTATTGACCCAATTGTCGTAATGGTAAATAAAATTCAGGCGCCAATAATAAGATAAATAAAGCAACTTTTAAATTCGCAGGATGATGATAATAACCAATGTTGAGATGACCTAAGAAGCTTAATCCAAGATAAGTCGCCAATAAAGCAATAGAAATAGATGCAAAAAATTCTAAAACAGCAGAAGATAAAAATGCAATACGCAGCACTTCCATGGTTTTTATTCTAAAATCATCAGTAGATTGAGCCAATTCATTTATTTTTTTATCAATCACATTAAATAATTTAAGCGTGGCCATGCCTTGCAATAAATCTAAAAACTGATTGCCTAAGCGCGCTAATGCTTTAAAATGTTTTTGATTAATTGATTGCGCACCCCAACCAACTAAAATCATAAACAAAGGAATCAGCGGCGCTGTTATTAATAAAACACTACCGGCGACCCAATTAAAAGGAAATACAAAGGCAAGAATAGCAATAGGAATGAATACAACCAAACTTATTTGTGGCAAATAGTGTGCAAAAAAATCAGTGGTTGCATCAACCTGTTCGATAATACATGTACTTAAACCGGCTGATTTGAATTTATCTACAACTTGCGTACCTTGTTGTAGCACATGTTCAAAGCATGACTTTCTTAGCGTTGTTTTTACAATATCCGCACTTTTAAAACCACTGTATTCTTTAAGGTAATTTAAGCCAGCACGTATGACAATGACGCAACCTATGATAATCAGATAAGCAATAATATTGGTGAAAGCGACGTGATGTATATAAACATCATCAATAATGACCGCAAGACAATACGCTTGTAAAATTAATAACAAGCCACTTGTAAATCCTGCACATATACTTAACGATATCCATTTTTTCGCAGCTTTTGCATGATTTCTCAGAAAAGCTGCGGGCGTTTTAGTTGCTAGATTCATTCACGGTCTAAATGACTAACAGACCACAGACCAATACCAACAGCTACAAAAGCCGTTACGATCCAAATGATATAAAACATACACAATACCTCAACTAATATAAAACATGATCTTGTTGCTTAACGGCTTCAACAGACATTTTCGTATTCCTACCCCACATTTTGCGATAGACAAAACCGGTATAGATGAAAATGACAGGCACCATAATGACAGCAGTCACAAGGATACCAATTAAAGACGTCTGTGAACTGGTAGCGTTAAATACCAATAAACTTTGGCTTGGTTTTGTGGCAGAAGGCATTAAGAATGGATACATGCTCAACCCCCACGTTGCCAGCGTACCAAATATCGCTAATGTAGAACCACAAAAAGCAATAAACGGCTTATGTATTAACGTAAACAATAATGCAAACAGTGCACCAACAAAACCAATAATTGGTGCTGCTAGCATCCAAGGATACAACGTATAGTTTTGTAACCAACCACCGGCGGTAATGGTAACCACATTGCTTAATGGGTTTAAGATAGGATTTGCCATTGGGGTCCATTGATATCCAGGGATATAAGTCATCCAATAGCCCGCTAGCGCAAACATCATCATAAATAATAAACTGGTTGCAACCAGCACTTTACGACTACGCACATGAATCACACCTTCATTACGAAACGCTAAGTATGCAGCACCTTGCATTAACATCATGATGACACAAAACACGCCAGTATAAAGCGCAAATGGACGTAATAAACCAAACAAATCAAAAAAGGCATGCGCATCTTGTTGGCTAGCACCATAGAAAAATCTCAAACCCAATTCGCTATATTGGAATGGAAAACCTAAGAAAAGATTGCCCACCGCAACACCGATTAATAGCACAGGTAAAAAGCTACCCACACAAAGCGCCCAATCCCAAAAATGGCGCCATTTAGCAGAAGTTAACTTAGAACGATATTCAAAGCTCACAGGTCGTAAGAATAAAGACCACAACACTAACAAGATTGCAAAATACAATCCTGAAAATGATGCCGCATAAACCCTTGGCCATATCGCAAAAATAGCACCACCGGCCGTAATCAACCACACTTGGTTGCCATCCCACGTAGGCCCCACGGTATTAATAACAGCGCGGCGCTCGTAATCATTTTTACCAATGAAAGGCGCGAGCATACCCGCACCAAAATCAAATCCACACGTTGCTGCAAATAAAAATAATACGGCAGCGACAGTTACCCATCCTGCTAATTGTAAAAAAGTATAAGTATCCATTATCATTTCTCCCAATGGTAACGACCTAAATGCAATGCGCTAGGCCCCAATCTTGAAAATTTAAACATTAAATATAACTCCACAGTGAATAATGCAGAGTAAAACAATGTAAAGATAATTAAACTTGCAATCACATCCGCGCTCGCAATCGATGAAGAGCTTATAGGTGTTGGCAACACATTATAAACTGTCCAAGGTTGGCGACCATGCTCAGTTACAAACCATCCACAGACACTTGCGATAAATGGAAATGGAACACTGATTAAGGCAAAGTAATAAAGCCATTTATGTGACCATGACTTGCGTAAGACCATGACAATTGAAATCACAAACAATAAAGCCATTAACAGTGCCAATCCAACCATGACCCTAAATGTCCAAAAGACACTGGCCACATCAGGCAATGTGTTAGTTGCGGCTTCTTTAATTTGAGCAGGCGTTGCCTTAGCAATATCTGACGTATAATTTGTTAATAACATACCAAAGCCCAAATCATTTTTGTATTGATTGAAGGTCGCCATGGTTTGTGGTGATTTATCACCGGCACGAATTTTAACGAGCGCCATATAAGCCTTTTGGCCATTAGCAACACGCAATTCATTGCCCGCAATATATTCTTTTAATCCTTTAATTGGTATGGTCCAAGAATGAGTGACCAATAAACCTAAAAAGTCTGGAATTTGAATAGCAAAATTATTTTTTTGCGCTTTTTGATCAGGAAACGCGATTAAATTAAAATTAGCAGGTGGCGGTTGTGTATCCCATTCCGCCTCAATGACAGCCAATTTTTCAGGTTGATCTTTGTAGACAACCAAGCCATTTTGGTCACCCATAAACATCACCATGATAGAAGCAACCAAACCAAAACCTGCAGCAACTGCAAAAGAACGTTTAGCAAAATCAATATCACGGCCTTTGATTAAATAATATCCGCTAATACCCAGCACAAAAACCGCACCAGTTGTATAACCCGCAATAACGGTATGAGCAAAACCAATCTGTGCAACAGGATTTAAAAAGAGTTGCAATAAGTTACTAGTTTGCATGCGCATGGTTTCAACATCAAAGTAAGCGCCAGTTGGATGTTGCATGAAACCATTAGCAACTAAAATCAGTAGTGCAGATAAACTTGAACCCAGCGCTAAGCAAAAAGTGGCGGCAAGATGTTGTTTTTTAGACAACTTATCCCAACCAAAAAAGAAAATACCAACAAATGTGGATTCCAGCATAAATGCGACTAAACCCTCAATCGCCAGTGGCGTACCAAAAATATCACCCACGAATTGCGAATAATACGCCCAGTTCGTACCAAACTGGAATTCCATGGTTAACCCAGTCAGCACACCGAGGGCAAAATTAATACCAAATAATTTACCCCAAAAACGGGTCATATCTTTGTATATTTGTTTACCCGTTTTGACATAAGCACATTCCATGGTGAAAAGTATCCAAGTTAAGCCAAGTGTCAACGGTACAAAAAGGAAGTGGAAAGAAGCGGCTATTGCAAATTGCAAACGCGCGATATCCACAGATAATACGGAAGGTAACATGCCAGTGTTCTCCTATTGGTTAGTAACTATCCCTGTCATTAATAATTTTCTACGATAATATTCTACCAAAAATAGAGGGAAAATAGGAGTGTTTTTGTTTAATGCGAAAGGTTTTCATTTACAATTAGGATTGACTAAAATATTGACATGAAGCAAACTACCCTTTAAGCTAGCTAAAAAGTTTATTGTAATGAAATGAAAGGAAAAGGGTTCCCAATGCACAAACTAAAAAAAATACTATTTTTATGTTTAATGATAACAACATTTTCAGTAGAAGCAGCAAATCAAGTTCACGCTAATGCTAATATTGAACCGTTAGATCGCGTCGTTGCTGTTATCAATTCTGAAGTGATAACACAAAGTCAATTAGACAAACAAATTGAAGTAGCCAAAGGTCAGTTACAAGCAAGTGGTACGCCTATTCCTGATGAGGCACAATTACAAAAACAAGTGCTTAATCAAATGATTGATCAAAATATTGAATTGCAAATGGCAAAACGATTTGGCATTGATATTACAGAGACAGAACTCAATACAACGTTAAAAGGCATTGCTAAGCGTAATAACATGACATTAACACAATTACGTACAGCGGTGACTAGCCATGGGGTCACATGGACAGATTATCGTAAGCAAATTAAAGATCAAATGCTAATCAATGAAGTGTTACAACGCGCCGTTGGTAGCCAAATTAATATCACACCACAAGAAATTAAAAATGTAATGGATTCCCCTGATTTTGCTAGCCGTAATGTTTCACAATATCATGTAGCCGATATTTTGATAGCGCTCCCAGATGAACCGACTTCACAACAATTACAACAAGCGAATCAGGTAGCACAAGATTTGATAAAGCAATTAAATAACGGCGCTAATTTTAAAGAATTAGCTGCAGCCAATTCCAATAGTAACACCGCGCTTTCAGGCGGTGATTTAGGTTGGACTTCACCAGAAGAATTACCGACAGTTTTTGCAAGTAAAGTCAGTACAATGAAACCTGGCCAAGTGGCAGGCCCAATACGTACTGGTAATGGATTGCATATTATAAAATTATTAGACGTGAAACAAAAAAATGGAGAACACTATATTACAGAAACAAATGTACGTCATATTTTAATTGCAACGAAATCACCAAGTGATAGCAAAGCAGCAAAAGCACAAATAGAAGTGATTAGAAAGCAAATTGTTTCAGGCCAAAGTAGTTTTGCAACCATGGCGAAGAAATATTCACAAGATCCAATTAGTGCAGCAAAAGGCGGTAATTTAGGTTGGGTTACGCCAGGCATATTAGTCGCACCATTTGAAAATGTGATGAACTCATTAAAAGTGGATCAAATTAGTCAACCGGTTAAAACAGAATATGGTTGGCATTTAATTGAAGTATTAGGTCGTAAAAAAGTAAATGACACTGAAAAATATCAGCAAGCAGAAGTGAAAAAAATGATTTATCAACGCAAATTCGAAGAGCAAGCACAGAGTTGGGTCGAGCGCATGAAAGATGCATCATATATAAAGATCATGTTAAATGACAATGCCTAAACCAATTGTGCTCACAGCAGGAGAACCTGCAGGCATAGGTCCAGATATTTTACTTTCAGTAGCAACAAAGCCGCTGCCACAAGCGATTGTCGCTGTGAGTAATATGCAATTATTACGCGAGCGAGCAAAACAATTACAATTAGATGTTAAACTGGTTGCTTATGAAAAAACAATAACACAGCATCAACCAGGTATGTTGCCAGTTATTGATATACCACTCACTGAACCAGTATTACCCGGCAAATTAAACGCTAAAAATGTCTCACACGTTTTAGCAATGTTACAAATGGCGGGTAGTAAGTGTTTAGATCATACTTTTTCAGCAGTAATTACTTGTCCCGTGCAAAAAAGCATTATTAACGATGCAGGTATTGCTTTTTCAGGGCATACTGAGTTTTTTGCCGAGTTATGTAACACACCACATATTGTGATGATGTTAGCAAATCAACAATTAAAAGTTGCATTAATGACAACGCATTTGTCATTATCAAAGGTGCCATCGACAATATCGCAGCAATTAATTATTGATAATGTGAAGATAATTTATCATGATTTAATGAATAAATTTCACATTGCGCATCCCAGAATGTTGCTCTGTGGTTTGAATCCTCATGCAGGTGAAAGCGGACATCTAGGGACAGAAGAGCAAACGATTATTAATCCAGCTGCAAAAATGTTGCGTGAACAAGGTATCGATATTACTGATGCAATCCCTGCGGATACGGCATTTACAGCAAAATATCGAGAACAAACCGATATCGTTATTGCAATGTATCATGATCAAGGGTTACCAGTGATTAAAGCACTTGGTTTTGGCGAATGTAGTAATATTACTTTAGGTTTGCCAATGATAAGAACCTCCGTGGATCATGGTACTGCACTTGATTTAGCGGGTACAGGTAAAGCAAGTTCGGATAGCTTATATCAAACAATTTTATTAACAGCAAAATTAGTTAACTCAAATGAACAAAGCATTTAAAACAAAAAAAGCATTAGGCCAACATTTTTTAGTTGATGAACATGTCATCGAACGCATTATTTTAGCCGTTCAGCCTAAAAAGGATCAGTATTTTATTGAGATTGGACCAGGACAAGGTGCATTAACCACACATCTGTTGCCATATGTTAGGCAAATTGATGCAATTGAATATGATCAAGAAGTAATACCGTATTTAAGCAGTTATTGTAAAAACTTAGGTAATTTAATTATTCATCAGAGCGATGTATTGCAATTTGATTTTAATACATTACAACTTCCCACGTCATCCCGAGCGCAGCGAGGGCTCTCCGGATTTGAAAACGATATTGTTTATCGCGTTGTTGGGAACTTACCTTATAACATTTCAACGCCTTTATTTTTTCATTTATTAAAATATGCTTCACATATAGAAGATATGTGCTTTATGATTCAAAAAGAAGTGGCCGATCGCATCACAGCAATACCAGGTAACAAAGATTATGGTCGATTAACCGTGATGTTACAGTATTACTGTGCAACCGAGTTTCTTTTCACCGTGCCGCCTGACGCTTTTGCACCGCCACCAAAAGTAAATTCAGCAGTTATTCGTTTAATTCCATTTAAGCGACCACCGGTTCTAGCAAACAATGAGCAATTATTTGCAGAGCTTGTGAAAAAAACTTTTAATTTTCGAAGAAAAGTCTTGCGCCATGTCGTAAAAAATTATATAACAACAGAACACTTAGAAAAATCACCGATCGATTTGTCGTTAAGACCAGAAAATCTCAGTGTAGAAGATTTCGTTCGGCTGTCAAATTTCATCGAAGTACACAAAAAATACTAAACAGACAATAATTGTTTGTCGGCTAAGTACGACAATCCTTGTGAGATATATCTCCAATATTTGTAGGAAATTTTCGCTTTGTTGCAAGTTTAAAATTTTTATGCGTAAGCGAAAAAAACACGTAACTTATTGATTTATATCAATATTTTAATTTTATCAAAAAAATTGCGGGTCACTTTATCATAAAAGAAATCAAAATTCACCTTGTTCGACTATAATATTTTCTTTATTCTAGTAAATGTATTCAGGGATCGAATACGTACTGCTCATGGAACGATGCATACATGGATGTGTGCTAGAGCAACTATTTGGGCAAGGATGCTCAGGGCAAGCTAAAGGGTGGCATATAGCCACCCTTTTTTTTGGGGTTGCTCGACAATTCTACTATGCTGGCCAAAAACCAATGATTTTCTGCGCTCCGTTGCTCACATACGTTGTATGTATGCTGCGCTACGGTGCTCAAAAATCCTTGCTTTTTGGCTCAGCCTAGCGAATTCTCGAACACCCCTCGGATATTCTTCCAACGCTTTTTGCCGCGCCTAGCGCGTTTATCGTAACCCCTGGATATTAATTTAAAAAGATGGGTAGGGTAGATTAGAAAACGCATGAGCGTTTTCGTAATCTGCCGTTCATAGTAGGCCGGATCTGAGGGATCGCTACGAGTTTATTTGCTCAAAGATATACTGACAATATCAGTTCACTGTCATGCCAGCGCAGGCTGGCATCCAGTTAAATAAATTAAAAACACATCATCAAACAGATTTCTTAGCGCGGAACATTTGTAAAAATGCCAGCAAACCTAACACGATGAAAACAATCAGCGTCCACTCAGCAATATTTAAACCTAAAAAGCGCCACAACACTTCAGCACACTCACCAGTGCCTTTAATCGCCATTGCTAACGCCTTATCCAATGAAAATACTTTTAATAAATAAGTCAAATTAGCACTACAGCTTTCATGGCTGCCAGCAGGCAAATGTTGCAAATAAACTTGTCTACCAGCCAATAAGGCACCGATAGCACAAAACAAACCAATCAGCAAACCATAAATAACATTTGTGACTCGTTTTACAGGTATGATAGCTGCGATCAAGAATAAGGCGCCAACAATCGCAAATGTGATACGCTGTAGTTGACATAAGGGGCAAGGTAACAAATAATCGACATATTCAAGATAAAAAGCAAACCCTATCATTGCCGCGCAAATGACGAATCCGATAAAGTAACAAACTTTGATAGATGTAGAACGCATGAATCACTCCTTGATTTAGTTTTTACACAGGTCCATACTAAACCCATCAAGTTTAACAAACCTATCGGATTTATGGAAGTAAAAACACGCTTTTCATTGTGGCAACAATGCATAGTTTTTTGCATAACACTGATGTGCATCACAAGCATACACGCTGCAGATAATGGTAATTGGAGTAATGTTACCTTCATCTATAAAACATTATCAACCTGGTTTTACTCATTAGATTTAGAACAACGCACTAATTTTGATAATAGTCATCGCAATCAATCCTTAATAACACCAATGTTAGGTTATATTTTATCTTACCGCCACGATGTTGAATTAGGTTATGACTTATATCTTGATAATCAAATGAACGAAGTAGAACAAGAACCTTGGGAACAAGATCAATACGATTTAATTATTGATGGCGCAAAAACATTAACATTGCGCACTCGGTTTGAGCAACGTTTTAGTCGTGATAATTCTCAAATGGCATTACGTTTAAGAACACAATTATTGTG
>Ga0100380_10004098_pt1 | contig 15341 bp, 9 predicted proteins | sample CryGeymeta201504_FD_80417 | JGI IMG/M metagenome (GOLD analysis project Ga0100380, IMG submission 80417) | Groundwater microbial communities from Crystal Geyser aquifers in Utah, USA - Crystal Geyser metaG 2015-04 | ecosystem: Environmental > Aquatic > Deep subsurface > Groundwater | place: USA... | reverse complement strand
TTAAAGATGATTTCTTTCAGCTTGGTCATAAAGCTATAAATGAATTTGAGAGAGGTCTCAAAATCATCGTTTTCGAGCGCTTTGGCAAACTTCTCAATGTCCTGGTCCGGAATAAAGCTATAGCGTTTCAGCAAAGCGATAATATCCACGGTTTCGAATGAATACTTCTCCTTGAGGAAAGCATACAGTCGGCGGGTGTCCTTTAAACGTTCCACATCCCGTGCATTGCTCTCGGGAAGCTCATCCAGCAGTTTTTCAAATTTCTTTTCACTTACTGCCAGCAGATCCGAAGGCGACTTTCCACTCAGGTCACACAACTGAATCACCATGTGGTGAATGGGTGCAAAAAACTCGTTTTCCTTGTCTATACCCTGATAAACATTTTTTGGGAGAACTTCTTTTAATGCTTCCAGGTTTCCATCGTACCAAAAAATGAAAATTTTTCGGGTAAGCCCAATAAGCGTATTGTTACTTTCGGTGTGTACCTGTTTTCGTAAAAAGTGCACCAACTGATCCTTGCGGTGAGAGATCTCATCCATGGTTGTGGTCACTTTCCTGATTTCGCCTTCGGCACCTATTTCATTAAAATAAACCGGGAAAATGCGGGTAAGCTGCTTTACTTTTTTATAAAAAGGAGCAATGTTCGAGTTTAGGATTTTTGTGATTTCGCGTTGAAACAAGTCGGTGTCGCTGAGAAAAATACCACCCAGTTTTAAATTTACGATCAGTGTCGACAATAATTTTTCCATCTCCATTTGCGAATACTCTATCAACTCAAGCCATACACTGATGTTTTTGATGTGGTTTTCGTTTACAGAAAGCTGCCAGTTCTCGTTCACGTATACAATTCCGGGAGTTTCAAAACCAAAGTGGATTAGTTTTTCTTCAAAATACCCTGATATTTGATGTGTGTTCTTTTTGTCGATATCGATTGTTTTTTTCCCTACAGTAAGAAAAATATCAAGTACCGAGCTCGTATGCGTTTGACGCAGTCCTGCTGCAAACAAGAATAGTTGATCAATAAACTTTCTTAACTGATCCTGAGGTACTTCGTCCATTGCCTGCTGCACCAATTTGTTCAAATCCCATATCAAACGCTCACGGTGGTTTACCATGCCGGGCAGTTTCAACAGGTAAAAGCTGAAATAGAATTTTTCGATGAAGGTCGGAAAGAACCTGATTGCATCGGCCAGAATTTCTGCAACTTTATCATAATCGGGCAGCTTGTTCACCAACTGTTCCCAGGTATCGGCTTTATTTAATTGATTCAGAAGCATTCCGAACCAGGGCGATCCGATGGCATCAATAAGGACTTGTTTGTCGATGGTCAGTATGGAAGTTTGTTCTTCGAGCCAGATTTCAATTTTCGTGTTTTCTTTCCAATACAAGATGTTTTCCCGACTAATATCCTTGGTGAGTTCGAAAACTGTCTGACTAAACAACTCGTTATCGGCAATTTCTTTCAGGTACCGATCGAAATGCTTGGAGGATTTAATAAAACTCAAAGTATCGTTTCCCATTCCTTCGCGCAGGATATTCAGGCAAAAAGTGATTGTTGAAGAGAAATCGTTGCTTTCCCCGGCCAGTTTGCCAATAAATTCGAGTATTGTTCTAATAATCAGGGCATGGTCATCTGAATTTCCGGGTTCAATCAATAAGGTACGCATCAATTGGAGGGGAATTTTAAATGCTTCATCGCCTGTTCCAAGACCCATGTAGAACCAGTAATCGGTCAATAAGATATTTCTTAACTCCTCGGTTACAAATTTTCTGTTGGAAAAGGGATGTTGAAATTCGATGACGCAATCGTTTGCGCGTTTGTTGATTCCAAAATAGGTTTTTGACAGATTTATAAAGTATTGAAAATCAGATGGTATTTTAATGTCTTTATACCGTGTTTCGGCCAGGTTGGCTTCAAGGGCTTTCGATTCGAATTTTTCTTTCATAACACCTGAGATAGGGAATTTTTGAGAACTATTTGATGTAATTTTGCACAAAAGCAAGATTGGCAATACGACAAAAGTATGAAATTGTTCTTGTTTTTGCTTTGAAGTTCATTTTTTAATACTCGAAATACCATGACTAAAATTAAAGTTGGAATTAACGGTTTTGGCCGCATCGGCCGCAACGTGTTTAAGATCGCCCTCGAACGCGCTAACATGGAAGTAGTTGGAATAAACGACCTTACAGATACAAAGACCCTGGCGCACCTGCTCAAATACGATTCTACCCAGGGAAAATTTAACGGGCAGATATCATTCAACGACAGCTGTTTGATTGTAAATGGGAAAGAATATCCTGTGACCTCTGAACGTGCACCAATTAATATCAAGTGGGCTCAAACTCCCGATGTGGTAGTGGAAGCCACAGGCATTTTCCGCTCCAAAGAAAGTAGCAAAGGTGGCTATGGCGATCACCTGAAAAATGGTGCAAAAAAAGTGGTACTTACCGTACCATCCAAGGATGCCATCGACCGCATGATCGTGTTGGGGGTCAATGATAACGAATTGCGCGATGAAGACCAATGTGTTTCCAATGCTTCATGTACTACCAACTGCCTGGCTCCGATTGCTAAAGTGCTTAACGACAAATTTGGCATTGAAAACGGGCTGATGACTACGATTCATTCATACACCAACGATCAAATTATACTCGATGCGCCTCATTCTGATTTAAGAAGAGCGCGCTCGGCAGCGGTTTCGCAAATTCCCACCACTACAGGTGCTGCAAAAGCCGTAGGTATTGTTATCCCGGATTTGAATGGTAAACTCGATGGTATGGCCATTCGCGTTCCTACACCGACAGGTTCGCTGGTCGACCTGGTGGTGAACCTCAAGACTGAAGCTACAAAGGATGAAATCAATGCTGCCATGAAGGAGGCTGCTGAGGGACCGATGAAAGGTATTCTGGAATATACCGAAGATCCCATTGTTTCAGTGGACATTATCCACAACACGCATTCGTCCATTTTCGATGCATTGAGCACCATGGTACAAGGGAAAACAGTAAAGGTACTTTCCTGGTACGACAACGAATGGGGTTATTCATGCCGCGTAGTCGATTTAATTGAAAAATTCAATATCTAATCTTGAGTCCACTCCGAAAAGTCAAATACCCCTACCTGCCAACCGCAGGCTGGAATCCTCTAAAGTGGACTTTAGATAGTTCATTTATTTTCAACGAATCCCCCTTTAGGGGTCACTTGCCTGACGGCAGGCAGGGGGGTAAATGAGTTGAAAATCAATGAACACATACTTTTCGGAGTGGGCTCAATCTTTTTGTTTGCCTTCAATAAATGGTACATACCGATGGAAATCGTCAGGTAACCTTGGTATGTACCTAACTTGATTCGTGCTACCCCCTTATTTTACTAAAGTGAGAAACCTCTGAGAAATATCTGGGATATGACGATTATAGAACCCTGAAATAAATTTCAGGTTACAATATCGGCCATGCCTATGGCATTGGAATGCTTTGAGCCTAAATTAACTCGCCCCACCCCCTTATTTTCGCAATGCGGGAAACCTCTGAGAAATACCAGGGATATGACAATGATAGAACCCTGAAATTTATTTCAGGATACAATATCTGCCAAAATCCCGATCCCGATTGGGAATATCGGGTTTTGTGAACGATATTGGGATGCCTTGAAAAAAATGTTTTTCCCGTTTTATATAGCTGATCTCCATTTTAACTAAACGTGATCTTTTTTGCAGGTACTGGAAATGAATTGTTATTTATTACAATACCTCTTAATCACGTTATACGCTTCAATAATCCCCAGCTCGCCAGCTTTGCTCAGGTCTTTGCAGGCGAGTTGCTCTTCATTGAGAAACAACAATGTTAAAGCACGGTTGTAATAGGCTTCAGCTAAATCAGGTTGAAGTTTGATGGCCATGCTATAGTCGTCGATGGCCCGCTGAAAGTCTTGCAAACTCAACTTGACGTTAGCCCTGTTGTAGAAAACAAATGGTAACCCCGGATTACGGGCTATTACTTCATCATAGTCTTTTAATGTCGACACATGATCCGGTTTTCGTGGCTTTTTGTTTTCTTTTTTTGCAATCGTACTGCTGCTGATGGTGACGATATCAGAATATTGTTGTTCACTATATACATACTCGTCCATTTCGAAACGGGTGGTTCCTCTGTTGAAATAGGCATAAGAAATACCCGGGTCTTTCAGGAGTGCTTCATCATACGCGTTAATGGCTGAGGTATAATCAGATAACATACTGTACAGAATACCATTGATAAAATAAGCACTGATAGAGTCGCCCGTGTTCCTGATGGTTGAATCCATCCGGCGAAGTTCGTTCTTTGTTTTTTGATGATCTGTCATCCAGCTGTCTGTGGAGAAAAGCAGTTTTATACCCAAAGGGTTGCCCGTATTAAAGGCTGTGATTTGTTCATCGTAATAACTCTTCTTCGCACGCAGTTGTTTTAATGAATCGGAGAGTGGCAGTGCATAGATCAGATAAATGTTGTCCTTGGGTTTGATGGATACCCGTTGAAACTGAATCTTTCCTTTTTCCTTGTTTCCATCAACAAAATCTGCTTCAAACTCGATAATTTTGTTAAAATAGGCACTATCGGCATACCTGCTGTACAGCACTTCCTGATCTTTTCCTTCACTGTTAGCTGCTGCGATAATGGCTGCTGCTCGTTCATGATCATCAAAGGCTCCATTTTTGTCACCTAACTTTTGTCGGGTTGCCGATCGGTTGATAAAAGCTCCGGCAAAATCCGGGAAAATCTCAATGGCAGTAGAATAATCCTCTTCCGCATCGGCAAATTCCCCGAGTTCATAATGCAGGTTGCCCCGGTTGTACCAGGCATAAACGTTATAAGGATTGATGTTGATCACTTCTGTGTAATCGGCCAATGCTGCCGGATAATCTTTATTTATTGAAAATAAAAGTGCCCTGTTATAGTAGGTGAGCGCATTGTTTGGATCGAGCCTGATGACCTGATTGTAATCGTTTATAGCGGAGAGGGTATCTTTCTTTTTCAGGTTGACCAACGCCCGTTGGAAATAGGCAAATGGTTGTTTATCGTTAATCGACAACGAATGGTTGATGTCGCTTAATGCGTGATTAAGACTGTCAATTTCTCCGTAGATCATACCCCGTTTCAGCCATGTTTCACTATTGAAATAATCCAATCGGATGGCTTTGTCCATATCTTTCAGTGAGAGTACGTTTTCGCCAAGAAGATGCCGGGAGATGCCCCGGTTCAGGTAAGCGGCTGCGATATTTCTCTCCAACTGTATGGCCATTGAATAATCTTTCACGGCTTCTGTAAAATTGTGGAGGTGCATTTTGGTGTCGCCACGGGCCAGAAAGAAATCGGCATTAAAGGGGTCTATTTCCAAGGCTTTGTTAAAATCCCTTATGGCATGAGGGTAATCACCCAGTTGATCAAACGAAATACCACGGTACAAATAAGCCCTTGCATACAATGGGTGAATGTCTATCGTGGTGGTAAAATCATCCGCGGCACCGCTGTAGTCTCCCAACGAAAATTTAGCAATTCCCCTAAGGAAAAAGGCTTCAAATCCTTTATGGTGCGAGAAAATGGCTGTATTAAAATCCTTGATGGCCCCAAGATAATTTTCTTTTTGAAGCTCGCCCTGGCCACTCCGAATAAAATGATCGTAGTTGATCTGTGCCCCCGCTTTACAAACCTCAATAAACAAGAACAAACCCAACAGATAAAAGGAAAGATGAGATGGTTTCATCAAGCGATTTTTGGCAGAAAGGTTCATGGTTGATTTTTTGCTTTGAGGTAGTTGTATATCTCGACCTGGGCCTGTACCTTGTTGATGTTATCGTCTTTTTTGTATTGATTCACAGTTGATTGGTTTATTAATCTGGTTTTGGTATTGTCGTTGAGTTGTATTTGCAGTATGTCCCGGAGTTCTTGTTGCAATTGCGGATCATAAACAGGGCAAATCACCTCAAAACGGTGATCAAAATTGCGGATCATCCAATCGGCCGAAGCCAGATAATAGCTTGGTTTACCGCCGTTGGCGAACACCAGGATCCTTGAGTGTTCCAGATATTTGTCAACAATGCTTATGACATGGATGTTTTCGCTAATGCCTTGGATATTGGGTATCAAAATGCAAATCCCCCTGCAGATTAAATCGATTTTAACGCCCGCCTGCGAGGCTTGATATAGTTTCTGGGTGATTTTGGTATCCACCAGGTTGTTAAGTTTAATCACCATCCAGGCTTCTTTGCCTTCTTTGGCATTTTTTATTTCCTGATTAATCAGTTTGGTAAGCCTCTTTCTCAATTGATAAGGTGCCACAATCAGATGATTGAAACGGGGAGGAGTATAGGGAGATTCGAACAGATGGAATAACATATTCACTTCGTTGGCAATTTCCTGATTGGCGGTCAGCAGACTGTCGTCAGAATATATTTTGGCGGTGGATTCGTTAAAATTACCGGTACTGATGTTGGCATAGTACACGTTGTTTCCTTCTTCTTTGCGCCTGATCAACAACAATTTGGCGTGTACTTTATAGCCTGGCAAGGTTTTGATGATCGTTACACCTTCTTCTTTGAGTTTACGTGTCCAGTAGATATTGGCTTTTTCATCAAACCGAGCCTGAATCTCCAAAAACACCGTCACATCTTTACCGTTTCTGGCGGCATTGATCAAAGCATTGATTACGTTGGAGTCGCGGGCTGCCCGATAAAAAGTCATTTTGATCCCCCTGACTTTCGGGTCGATGGAAGCTTCGCGCAGCAAATCGACAATGTACTGAAACGATTGGTACGGATAATGCAACAGGATATCACCTTGTGCGATGGTGCTCAGGATGCTTTTACGTGGTAATAACCGTGGATGAGGCAAGGGCCTTTGCTTTTCGTTGATCAGGTTTTTCATTCCCAGCTTTGGGAAACTCATGAAATCCTTGAAATTGTGGTATCTCCCTCCACCACGCATGTGATCCCCCATGGTCACATTTAACCGGCTGAGCAGTGCATTAAGCAGGTCGGAAGGGATATCCTTGTCGTAAACAAACCGCACCGGGGCTCCCTGTTGTCTTTTTTTCACGCTGTCACTCATTTGTTCCATAAAGCTTTTGGAGATGTCGTTGTCGATGTCCAACTCGGCATCGCGTGTAAACTTGATGGTAAACGCTTCAAAAGAATTGAATCCGAACGGGCTGAAAATTTCTCCAAGGTTGTACCTGATTACATCATCGAGAAACATGACATATTTATTATTTCCTTTTGGTGGCAGGATCAAAAACCTGGAGATGACGTCTGTAGGAACCCTGATAATGGCATAATCCTCCTTCATAATACCTGTAGAATCCTTCAGAACAATAGCCAGATAAATGGCATTGTCTTCAAGCCTGTCGGGATTGTGGAGCCCTTTTAAGATAATGGGAAAAAGGATGGGGCGTACGCTGTTCTGGAAAAACTGATGAACAAACTTTCCCTGATTTTTGTCGAGTTTTGTTTCGTCAAGAAAATAAATGTGGTGTTTTTCAAGTTCATTTTTAATATCAAAGTAGGTTGAAGTATAGTTCTTTTCTTGTTTCTCAACCATCTTCAACACTTCCGACAACACCTTACGCGGTGACTCAGTGTACTCTTCGCCCATTTTTTCAATTTGGGCCATTCGTTTCAATGTGGCCACCCTCACCCTGAAAAACTCATCCCTGTTGCTGGAAAAAATTCCCAGGAATTTTAACCGTTCGATGGTGGGGTTAGTGGTGTCCATGGCCTCCTGTAGTACACGTTCATTGAATTCGAGCCACGATATCTCCCTGTTTAATAAGTACTTTTTGCGCTCCATTGTCAGCTCTGTTAATAAGGCGATGATGCTAAATGAACCTGACTAAAAACTTATTTTTGAGGTTCCTTTTTACAAACATTCCATTGTTTCATGATCAGGTGTAAAAATACAAAAGAATTGATTCCCCTTTTTTTTTGAATCATAACATTAGTTAAAAGGGGAAACTCCAATGGTTCAAGCGTCCGCTTGGACCTTAGACCTAGTTGTTATTTCTAACCTCCATACCGCAAGCACCTGATGATTTCTATCAGTATGAGCCATATCAAAAAAAAAGGACACCTTACCAGGCATCCTTAATTTGAATGTATTTAACCATTCAACTTCCTACATTTCTTTCTGCAATGTCGCATCCTCCAAAATCAGGTCATAGGTATACCCTGCACCAAAGTCCTTGTTCAAACTCAGTATCCCTTTGAATACAACTACCTCACCCACCTTGGTTTCATCATTGCTGGTGATGGTCAGGTCGTAATAATCACCTGCCTCAGTGCCATCCTGGATGTGTATCCAATTGCGGTTCATGATGGCAGCATTAAATTTGGTAACAATTCCTTTCACCATTACTTCTTTCCCGGCAAGTTGCTCGCGATTGGTAATCACTTCAGCCAACGTCATGCCACCGGGAATGGGATCAATTTCAACTTTCTTTTTGTCACCACCCGATTTATTTGCAGTAACCCTTTCCTCTGGTGTTAACGTGGTTGTCGGTGCCATTCGTGTTACATCGCTCTCGCCTGTTGGATCGTCGCTGATAACCTGCACAAACAGTACTTTTTCGAAGGTGCGGTTAAGCTCCTTGCTTTCAAAATTGGTCATGGGCAAGCCGCTGTTGTAATAAATAACCTTACCGACAGCAATGTCGCTTTTAGGGATGGCCATCCAATAGTTTGATCCATTTTCATTCACTTCCAGATAGGTGTAATTGGAGGTTTGAATCACGTCTGCCACGGTTGCCGTGTGAGCCCAGTTCGCATTTTGAGAAGCAGGGGCGGGTGTGTTATTGCAGCTGCTTAAAGCCATTATCGATGCAATGGCCAGAAAAAATAAGTGTCTCATAAGTTGGTTTAGTTTAATGAATTTCAATATTTGTATTTTGTTAAAAGTTTCTTTTTTGTAAATATTCTTTCGATGTGTTGATGGCACGATGGTTAGTGTGCCCTGTATTTTGCAAATGGGTCAGGAACTCAATATCCAAAAAGCGGGAAACCACTCATCAGTTCGTTCACACGTTTTTTTACCGATTGGATTGCTTCGGCGCTGTCGATGTTTGAAATGACCTCATCAATCAGCTCTACTATGGGAGCCATGTGCGCTTCTTTCATTCCGCGGGTGGTGATGGCCGGAGTACCTACCCGCAAACCACTGGTCTGGAATGGTGAGCGGCTGTCGAATGGAACCATATTTTTGTTGATGGTGATATCGGCCTTTACCAGCGTGTTCTCCACCACCTTGCCGGTGATGTCAGGGAATTTGCTTCTTAGGTCGATGAGCATCAGGTGGTTGTCTGTACCCCCCGAAATCACCTTATATCCTTTGTCCATAAAGGCCCTGGCCATGATAGCGGCATTTTTCTTTACCTGAAGGATGTATTCAAAGTAAGGGTCGGTGAGGGCTTCGCCAAATGCCACTGCTTTCGAGGCTATCACATGCTCCAACGGGCCACCCTGAATTCCGGGAAATACAGCTGAATTAATGATTGCCGACATCATCTTAATTTCTCCTTTGGGTGTTTTCTGACCCCATGGATTTTCAAAGTCTTCGCCCATCAAAATCATTCCTCCACGTGGCCCGCGCAAGGTTTTGTGGGTGGTGGTAGTCACGATATGGCAAAATTCAATGGGGTCATTCAACAAACCTTTGGCAATCAAACCGGCGGGATGTGCAATGTCGGCCATCAGGATGGCACCTATTTCATCAGCAATATCGCGCATGCGCTCGTAGTCCCAATCGCGCGAGTAGGCCGAAGCACCCGCGATGAGCATTTTGGGTCTGTGTTGTTTGGCCAGCTGTTCCATCTCATCATAATCCACCGTACCCGATTCTTCATTTACATGATAGGCAACAGGATGGTATAAAATACCCGATGAGTTAACAGGTGAGCCATGTGAAAGGTGGCCTCCATGCGAGAGGTCGAGTCCCATAAAAGTATCGCCCGGGTTCAAACAGGAAAAGAATACAGCCATATTGGCCTGGGCTCCTGAATGCGGTTGTACGTTGGCATACTCGGCATCGAACAATTCACAGGCCCTGTCGATGGCCAGTTGCTCCGATTGATCTACAATTTCACAACCACCATAATACCTCTTTCCGGGATATCCTTCGGCATATTTGTTGGTCATCACCGAACCCATGGCTTCCAATACCTGATCGCTAACGAAGTTTTCAGAGGCAATCAACTCAATTCCATGCATCTGGCGTTCTTTTTCCTGCTTTATCAGGTCAAATATTTTATGATCTCTTTCCATTTATTTTGGTTTTTGGGCATGTATCAAATAATAAAGCAACAAAATTAAATAACTTTTAACACACAATTCATAAAATAAAACAACGTTTTACAAATATCCTTGTTAAGTTTGCCGATTAAAACCTATGGATGACCGTGCCGGAAGGCATAAAGCACCTTGTGTACAGCGTTCTGCCGGAGTTGGTGGAGAAATAAAACTCAGTAATGGTAACATTTGAAAAAACAAAACTAACTAACGGACTAACCGTCTTGGTGCACCGCGATCGCCATACGCCCATCGTCGCCATGAACCTGATTTATCAGGTGGGTTCGAAAAACGAAGATCCCGGGCAGACCGGGTTTGCTCACTTGTTTGAGCACCTGATGTTTGGAGGATCGGTGAATATACCCAAATACGATATTCCACTCGAGAGGGCAGGAGGTGAAAACAACGCTTTTACGAATTCCGACTATACCAACTATTATCTTACTTTCCCTAAAAACAACCTCGAAACAGCCTTCTGGCTGGAGTCGGACAGGATGCTTGGCCTTGAATTTTCACAACGCAGTCTGGATGTGCAGAAACAAGTGGTGATAGAAGAATTTAAACAAAATTACCTTAACCAGCCTTATGGTGATGTGTATCTTCTGCTCAAACCGCTGGCCTATAAAGTACATCCCTATCGGTGGAGCACCATTGGGCGTGAAATCAGCCACATCGAAAGTGCTACCCTCGACCATGTAAAGACCTTTTATCAACAACATTACAACCCCGATAATGCCATCCTGAGTATAGCCGGAGATGTAACGCCGGATGAGGTGTTTAAACTGGCTGAACATTGGTTTGGTCCGGTTCCGGCCGCTAACCTGGTGGCAGAGTCCTATCCCGGTGAACCCATACAGAAAGAAGCACGTCGGCTTTCCGTGTACCGCGATGTGCCTCAAAATGCACTCTATATGGCCTGGCACATGCCTGCGCGGCGCGACCCGGGTTATTATATCACGGATTTGATCTCAGACGTGCTGTCAAATGGCCATTCTGCCCGTCTATATCAGAACCTGGTGAAAGAAAAAAAACTGTTTACCGATCTCACTGCATTTATCAGCGGCGACATTGATACCGGCCTGTTTATTATTACAGGAAAGCTGATGGATGGTGTCAGCATGGAGGAGGCCGAAGCAGCGATATGGACAGAACTAAAACACCTGGCAACCGATCTCATCACGGAAGAGGAATTAATAAAAATCAAAAATAAAATAGAAGCGAACCTTATTTTTTCCCGGATGCCCGTTCTTAACAAAGCCATGAATCTGGGTTATTTTGAAATGCTGGGTGATGCCGCTGCGATGAACGATGAAGTTAATAAGTATCAACGCATCACCCGCGAAGATATCGCCGACCAAGCCCGATCGATGCTGGTGGAGTCAAAGCAAAACACCCTAACTTATTATGCCCAAAGCAAGTAGCCAGCTATGAAACAATCTTCACAACCCAACCGCACATCAGCACCCGACCCCGCAACACATTTGAAGTTGCTTCTCGACGAACCCCGGTGTATCACCCTCGATAATGGGGTGAAAGCCTACCTCATTGAGGCGGGTCAGGAAGAGGTGACCCGAATCGACCTGGTCTATAATGCCGGATCAGCCTTTCAGGAAAAACACCTTGTGGCTGCCGCCGCCAACCGCCTGCTGAGGGAAGGAACCAATACACACACCTCATTCCAAATTGCTTCCACCCTCGACTACCACGGAGCCTATCTTGATACATCGGTGACCAAAGATACCGCTATCCTCACCCTTTATACACTCAATAAATACCTGCATCAGTTGTTGCCTTTGGTAAGCGAACTGCTATATGATCCGGCTTTTCCTGAAGACGAACTTCAAACTTATCTGCAAAAACAACGTCAGGAATTTTTGATTAACAGCACCAAGGTAAAGTTTAAAGCCATGATAGGCTTTAATGGCCTTGTTTTTGGCAAAACCAGTGCTTACGGGCAACACCTGACCTTGGAGGATTTTGAGCTGCTTAGCAAAACAGATGTGGCTGACTTTTATAAACGTTACTATGTACCGGAGAATGGTTGGATTTTAGTCAGTGGTCACATCACCGAAGAAATCCCCTTACTGCTCAATCGTTATTTTGGAGAACACAAGGGCAGCCATCCCGATTTTTCACTTCCGAGCCTGCACTATGCTGACCGTGTGATCGACAGCGGCGACCACCTGGAGGAAAAACCAGATGCCCTTCAATCGGCTATTCGTATCGGGATGCCCATTGTGGGGAAAAGCCATCCAGATTTCAATACCCTGCAACTGCTCAACATGGTGCTGGGTGGATATTTTGGATCGCGCCTGATGACTAACCTGCGTGAGGAAAAAGGGTATACCTACGGGGTCAGTTCGCACCTGGTCAATTACCGGTATGGCGGCTTTTTTAGTGTGGCCACCGAAGTAAATGCAGCCTATACCGAGGCCGCGCTCAGTGAAATATGTAAGGAAATGAAACTACTCAGGGAAGTGCCATTGGGACAGGAGGAACTCAGCCTGGTGAAAAATTATCTCTATGGTACTTTTCTCAGAAGTTTCGATGGGCCATTTGCCCTGTCGGATAAGTATATCTCCGCCCGCGATCACGATCTCCACTTTAGTTATTATCACCAAAGTCTGGCAGCCATGATGCGGACCACTTCTGAACAACTTATCGACGTTGCCAACCGGTATCTGGTTCCTGATCAGATGATTCGACTGGTGGTGGGTAGAAAAGACCTTGACGTTTCTAAAAAATGAAACCGGGCCTGCACCATATCGCCGGATGGCTTGTTCCCGTGTTCCTGATGTGGATGCTGGTGGTTGGCTTTACTGTGAGAGCGGATCATGCGACTCCTGTGATCTCTTGCCTCGAAGTTCATCCCGATGGAAGTGTAACCATCTCCTGGACAAATGTGGATGTTGACGTTCAACAACAGAATGTCTTCTATTCCGCCGATAATGGAATTACCTATTCCCGGGTGGGACAATTGGACACATACAATCCGGACATCTCCAATTATCATCATCTTACTGCCGATGCAGGGCAGGCCATCCGGTTTTATTATGTCGAAATCATCTATCCTGACGGAACCGTTGAATCGCTTCCGGCAAGAACCATGTTGCTTTTTGCACAGCAACCGCCTCTGTCAGGTGTCGTTGTGCTCTCGTGGAATGATATGCAGAACAATAGCAATCTGTACCAGATATGGCAAGAGGTTCCTGTAGGTCAATGGTCCATGATCGCCGATGATTATGACCGCACTTTGTATAACGACACCTTGCAAGACAATATTTGTAATGATACGGTGAGCTATCGTGTGGAAGTCGTTGACCCGGCAGGTTGCCGTTCAGTTTCGACTGTTGCAGGCGGAAGGTTTAGTGAGACCAGGAAACCTGTCCCTCCCATTTTCGACTCCATCTCAGTGAATGCAGCCGGCGAGGTGGTGCTTGGCTGGACCTCATCAATCAGTTTCGATACAAGAAGTACCATTCTCTATCGCAACAACTTTCCCATCGCTACCATACCCGTATCGGCCCCTTTTCAGGGATTTCTTGATATCGGATTACAACCATGTACCGATCCCGACCTGATTTATTCTCTTGCTGCCGAAGACAACTGTGAAAATTTGAGTATCATAAACGACGACAGCAAGTTGTCCCCTGTTTTTCAGCATAGTCCGGAAACATTTACCTGTGAACAGCAAACCGTTTTGCAATGGAATCCTTATTTGAATGCCAACCCTCCTCTGGAGGCCTATCAGGTGTTATATAGCGTGAATGGGGATCCTTTCACTTTGGCCGGGACAGTGGATCCATCCTTTACTACCTTCACTCATGAAAATATACTTCCTGCCACCACCTACATCTATGCTATCAGGGCGAAGTTTAATGGAGGAAGTTCTACTTCGTGTCAAAAAGTCATTACCACAGGTACTTACATAGCTCCTGAATTTATCTATCTGGCCAACGCCAGCGTGCTTCCTTCATCGCAAATGGAGGTGACTATCGATGTGGACCTGGCTCCTTTAGAGTGCAGATGGGAAGTATGGAGATCCGGAAGCTTGTCTGTTACTCCTGTTCTCATCAGGACCATCGACCGCGGTGAGATAACCGATGTGCCGTTGGTATTTATCGATGAAACTGCCGAAGTAAACATGGAATCGTATGACTATCAGGTGAAGGTGGTGGATAGCTGTGGACGCCAGGACCTGGGCTCCAACACCATGACAACCATGCTGCTGACCGGAGAAGCCATCTCCGATGAAGAAAACCACCTTCAATGGAATGCTTGTGAGGGGATGGACGCAGGAATAAAGCAATACCGCATCTTTCGATCAGCAGGTTCCACCGAGGCTCTGCAACCCATCGACTCGGTTGCCCCTGATGTGCTCGAATATACCGATCACCTGGCAGGTCAGCCCATTGAATCGGGATTGGCTGTGTATTGGATAGAGGCTGAGGAAAACCCGGGTAACGTCTATGGCTATCGCGAAAGAAGTCTGTCCAACCGCATCACCTTTGCCCAGGAAACCGGACTATATATGCCCAATGCCTTCCGACCGGGAGGACTAACCCCCGTTTTTAAGCCTGTATTTCTGTTCTTTAACGGAAAGTCATATCTTTTTCAGATCTATAATCGCTGGGGACAAATGATTTTTGAAACAAAACAACCCGATGAGGGCTGGGACGGAACCTACATGGGAAACCATTCTTCAACAGGAACTTACCTTTACAGGCTCGTCTATCAGGACTACAACGGTAGAACCACTGAAAAACGAGGAGCGTTTACAGTAGTCAACTAATCAGGGAAAATTCTTGTCCTTTCAATGGTGGTGTCCTTCTTCTCTCTGATGTGTCCTTCTCCACTCTGATGGTGTCCTCCCGACCGAAATAACCCGACGATAGGAGGGTTATGTAGCGGAGGAACCTGACTCTTTCAGCGAAATTCAGGTTCATTTGAATGAGGCCACTACAGATTCCTCTGTTCGCTCCTGGCGTCCGCTCAATCGGAATGACAAAAGGGATTCCTCTGTTCGCTCCT
>Ga0100380_10004096_pt1 | contig 15343 bp, 21 predicted proteins | sample CryGeymeta201504_FD_80417 | JGI IMG/M metagenome (GOLD analysis project Ga0100380, IMG submission 80417) | Groundwater microbial communities from Crystal Geyser aquifers in Utah, USA - Crystal Geyser metaG 2015-04 | ecosystem: Environmental > Aquatic > Deep subsurface > Groundwater | place... | reverse complement strand
GTCCAAGATTGACGGTGATCCTGGCAAGGCACAGCAGATCCTTGATGTGAGCTGCCTCGTCGATTCTTACGCCGCCTTTGACCATATGGGGAATTTTGCGGCTGATGAACTCGGCTTCGATTCTCCGTGCGGCGGCCGTCGATCTTACCAGCACAGCATGATGACAGACTTCTCCGCCATTGGCTTTATCCTCGAGAATCTTGTCAGCGATTGCACTTGCTTCGGCTGCGCCGTCTGTAACATCGACGATACAGGGTTTTTCGCCGCTTGGTTTTCCTGATTTCAGCGTGCGATCAAAACCGATATCCATTCTTGCGTCGATCGCATTGACGAGATCAATGATTTCAGGAGTTGATCGATAGTTGGTTTCCAGGGGCATTACCTTTGATGATGGGAAGCTCTTGTAGAATTTCTCCATTGTCGAAGGAGCAGAACCGCGGAACGCATATATGCTTTGAGAAGGGTCACCCACGATCAAAACATTTCCATTGTCTCCGACAAGTCCGTGAACGATCCCAAGCTGCAAGGCATTGGTGTCCTGATATTCGTCGATCATGATGTGATCATATTGTGCACGAACCTTGGCGCCTATTTCTTCATCTCCAAGAAGGATGCTGAGATAGGTAAGGACATCGTCATAGCTCAAGAGACCCTTGTCGATTTTTATTTCGATAAGCGCCTCGTGAACTTTTTCGATTTCTTCGGCGAGTTCGATATAATCGGGAGTTCTGATCTTGATAGCTTCCGCAATACTGATCTGGCTGTTTGCAGAGTAACTGATGATTTTTGCCACCGTTGCGGCGCGAGGCCAGTTCTTTTGGCCCTTCAGTGGTTCCATTGCTTTCTTGACCAGTTCCGCCACATCGTCTTCGTCCAGCATGGTGAAGGGCTTATCGAGTCCGAAGACATGCGAATTGGCGTTGAGGATCTTAATTCCCCATGAGTGAAATGTGCCGGCGGTCAGGAAATTTGCTCGTTCATCCGCTGATCGGGCCCGGGTAATCATTGCTTTTGCTGCAGACCTGGTAAAGGTAAGAAGCAGAATCCGCTCTGGCTTGATACCTTCCTTCAGAAGCGCAGCAGCACGAGCTGTGAGGACACGGGTTTTCCCTGCTCCTGGTCCTGCAATAACGATGGCAGGTCCGTTTCTGTGAGCGACAGCTTGAGCCTGCTGTGAGTTTAATCCGGCTAAAATGCTCATTTTTGAACTTTCTGATAAAGGGAAACTTATTTTTAACGTTTGCAATTATGCAAATATAATAGTGCAGAATGGCCGTTGCATAGCTTACTGCGCTGTCCTAAAACACCCATGATATTCTTGAATTATCGGAGCATTACCAATGACCAAAATCATTCTTGTCGTTATCGGGGTTTTGTTGGCGGCGGTAGCTGCTTTGATGACCACATATTATGGGGGCGACGTTTACACCAAGTATGCTGTCGAAGCTGACGCAGCAAGGCTTGTAAGTGAGGGCGCACAAATAGAAAACGCTCTCGAGATTTTCTATGTTGAAAAGGGAACTTTGCCTGAAGAGGGAGCGGCTGTTGATAGACTTATTGAAGCCAAGTATCTCTCTGACGCCCCAAAGGGCAATGACAACCCCTCTGGCGAATGGTTCATTGATTATAGTGAAGGCCATATTCGCTCAACAGTTGGATCTATTGAAGATCCTGATGCGATGGAAGTTTGCTATGCTGCTCGCCGCCAGTTGAATTTCCCTGATCCTGAGACTGTTTATCAGTGCGATGGCTCAGATGCTCCCGGCGGAAAACTGAGCGGAATTGACCCCTGCTGCATTCGCACTCCGTAAACATCAATTTATCTCAAACAAAAAAAGGCCCGGAGTGATCCGGGCCTTTTTGCTGTCCTGTTCTATGGAATTAGATTTCGTCAGAATTCATTGAGCAGCAAGGATCCATTCGTGTCAGCGCAGGATCATCACATGACAATGGATCACCGGTCAGATTGAATTTTGATCTGGCCTTGCGACATACTTCTTGAGCTTCATCATTGCCTGTTTCGCCGATGACGCTTCTTGCAATCCCGCGTTCGTAATCAATACGCCAGTCGCGCTGTGGGGCGCGATCATTTGGCACGTCAGGAACGCTTTCAAGATAATCTGCATCGATGAGTTCATTCATAGCGCCTGTTCCATCAGGATTACCTGGGAACCTTCCTTTTTCCGTATAGAACAGCCTGAAAGCTGTATCTATCTGCACGCTCTGATTTATGAGGGTTGTTGATTCAGCCTCATCATACGATGAGGTGAAAGCATCGCCCCCATAATATGTGGTCATCAAAGCAGCTACGGCAGCCAAAAGGATGCCGATAATAACGAGGATAATCTTGGTCATTCCTTTTTGCTCCGTTAAGAATTCATAAAGCCTTTTTTAGAATGACTAAGTGATTTCATCAAGCGGTTGATTGACGGTTTATAGTTGCATAATGGAAAACGTTATTAGGCAGCTTTTGCGAATTTGCAGGACTCTTGGGCTCCAATTTCCCATGCCTTTTTAAGATGTTCCCTGAATTCCGGCGCTCTTTCTGCGCGGCCGTAGCCGATATGGGCATGACAGAACGTCGTAAACACCTTGGTTGTGATTCCGTTGGGAGTCGTGAAATCCCAGACGTTTCCGGCTTTAGGCGTGATAGATTCTGATTTCTGGATAAGCGCTTCGTCTGCCTTTTGTCCCAGACAAATAATGACCGAGGGACGCACGAGTTCGATTTCGCGAAACAGGAATGGACGTGCAATAGCAAGAAGCGTGGCATTGGGGGTATTGTTTTTTGCCTTCCAGTAGCTTGCGCACGTGATCCAGCATGTTTCTATATCATGGCCGGCAATCTGTGTCTCTTCTCTCAGGACCTGACCCATTGGGCCAGAGAAGGGAATTCGTGTCTCATGTTCCGTGCCTGCCGGCGCCTTTCCCAGAATCATGATTCTCATGGTTTGATCATATTTTGCTCCAGCTCTGCCAGGCATTGCATCGGGAGCGCATAGTGGGTGCTCTTTGAATTCCGTGATAGCAGCCTGTAGCGCTTCGATTGTATTGCATGTCGAAGACTTGTTGATGGCTGCCTGAACACTTGGCTGGGTTGAAAGATGGTAAGTCATTTTTTCCGTTCCTCAATTTCTCTTCATCTTCTTTTGTATCTGTTGAAGAATCGACTCTCCTATTTCTTCATAGGTAAGCTTTTGGGGAAGATCGACGTGATACATGTCGATTGTGGCAATCATCAGCAATCCATTAGGTTCATTGCATTGTGTTCCGTGATCGAGATCGGAATTGATATGGAATACGCTTCCTTCTGGCATGTCCCACAGCTGTTCTTTCACTTCGAGACGATGATTGCCTTCGTTGATGAGGATTAGACCAAATGTATTCCCTGCATCGTCGATGTGCTGCTCGAGCGGTCCGGCATGGGAGTAGATTCCTCCCATCATCATTTTGTGAGTCCAGGTTCTATCGATATCGAAAACGCAATGCGGACCATGTTCGATCACTACAGGTTTGTTTTCAGGAAGAAGCTTATAGCACCAGTTTCTGATTTCCTTGCTGATGATTACGGCGCTTTGTATGACGACCGCAGGATTTTCCTCATGCAAGTGATGAAGCTGATTTCCGATCAAGCAGGCCTCCTGAAGGTCCAGGAATTTTCGGTGCTTTCATCGGCATCGAAAACGTAACCAGCGTAGTCAAATCCCTTCATGTCTTCGATGTTGGTGATCTTGTTATCGATCATCCAGCGAGCCATGACGCCTCGGGCAAGTTTTGCGTGGAATGTGATGAAGCGATCACCCGTCATGAATTCGACATCGACCACACGAACATCCTTGGGAAGTCGTCCCTTGATTGCGGCATAATATTCCTGACTGGCAAGATTGAGGATGGTTCGGTCGCCATTATCATCCATATCTTGGGTCAGAATTTCTGCGATCGCCGTTTCCCACCAGATTGACAGTTTATGATCATTCGGGAATCGCTTCGTGCCCATTTCAAGGCGATACGGCCGCATCAGATCAAGCGGGCGAAGCATGCCATAGAGACCGGAGAGAATTCGCAGATGATTTTGCGCAAAGGCGAAGTCTTCCGTGGTGAGCTCGCCGGCTTTGAGTCCGTCATAGACATCGCCATCAAAGACCTGAAGAGCTGCAGCTTCAGGCTGCGTATCGAATCCCTGCCAGCGATCGAAGTTCAATTCTCCAAGGGCTCGCGAGATGTCCATCTTTGCCATGATATCTTCGACGCTCATTTGCTTGGCTCGATCAACCAGGAGGGCTGTTTGAGTAGCAAGCCGCGGCTGGGTTACTTCCGGCAGATCGTAGCGACGATCATAGTTGAGGCTCTTGGCCGGCGAGAGAATAGCAATCACTTCTTTTTTCCTTTCAAAGAAAGTTTCACTCTCATTTTAAATCTGGTGAATACCCGTAGGGATGAAATCACACTCGACAAAAATACTGCAAGTTTTAAGCAATGAACCAGCAGGACTATTGGACGCCGATCTGATTTTCCCTGGCAGTTCAAAATTTACGATTTGAACAACGTCCCTGATTGATTTCCCGGGTATAGCTTCGATGACGCTTTCAGGAAGTGTGCCCGGCATCCTTATCTCTGCAGCATGGTTTTTCCATCTATTGGTAGTCCATGTGATACCTTTGCCCAGACTTATACTGGAAAATATCATGCCTTGGTTTACATTGATTGAGCGAATGGCTTTTGAGATACTTTCATATTCCGGCTTTCGATCTCCAAAATCACCGATGGTCAGAGTAAACAGTCCTGTAATAGATGTTTTAGATATGAGCTTTATGCACGCTTCAAGATCATGTTTGCTTATCAATTCCATGAGGAGTGGATCCGCGATCAGGCCAGTAGATTTTCTTCGATTCAGCAATTCGGACTGAGCCAAAGCCCATTCGCCGAATCTCTTTGTTGTGCCGTATCCCAGTGTTTTTCTTCCCACTGGAACATCGTCATGATGCACGAGATGCTTTTCAACCTTGGAAAAAAGAATGTCATCAATGATTGTGATTTCGATTTCGACGGTTGGAGCAACAGAACTTTCTGTGGCGCTTAATTCAATCGGCCGGATACTATGAATGGCTACGCCATTCTTTTTTGCAGCATTCAGGCATGCCTGCTTTAGGCTTTGCAGAACGTAGCACGTTTCTCTTCGTGAAACCCTGGTTAGAGCTTTCCCAGCAAGTCTTCCTTCTTCTTCCTGGTCCCTTTTTCCGTCATACCCGATCGCTAGTGAGTGTGTCTGGTAGGGTTTAGGAAGGTTTCCGATCAAAAAGTGTCTATTGTCCCGCGTAATGATATGTCCAGCTAACGCGGCGCCATCGGGAAATTCCGAGATCAACCCTCGAAGAAAGGGATGATCTCGGGCCATTTTCACAATAATTCTTCCTTGAGCTTCTGTGCTTCTGCCGGTGTGGCTACATCGAACATGGGATGGGTTTCTCCATCTTTATGAACTTCAAGATTGTGGAGCCTGAAGAGTCCCCCAAGCGTCCAGTCACAACCTGGCTTGCTATTCTTTTTGGTCTTGTTGTAGGCGCCTGCATTATTCCAGCGTCCAACGCAGGAAAATCCTATTTGTGTGTCGACCTTTTCAGGTGGGCAACCCTGCTGGGTCAGGAGCCTTTTGGATTGCACAGTTCCGCATACGGGGCATTTGAGAGCAGCGTCTTCGGAGGATTCTACTCCCTGAGACTTGATTTCTGCGTGAAATTCTTCAACGCTGATTATGCGCATTATTCGTAGTCCTCTTCGACATCGTCTGATGTGTCGGTTTCTCCGTTTTCTTCTTCTGCGACTTCTTCAAGGTATGTCTCGAGTTCAGCTTCAAGATCCTTGCTGGCGATAAAGCCCATCAGGTGAATGATGATGCTTTCCTCGTCCCAGCCCTGTTCTTCAGCGATAGTCTGGGCGGCATCAGGCAAGTGCTTCATGGTGTAATTTCCTTTTTTTGAACGAATAAAAGCCCGCCAGAACCTTGATCCTGACGGGCTTTTGAGGGGTGCTTAAGTTTGGAAGGATCAGTCCTTCTTGATTCCGATAAAACGCAGCAGGTGGAGCATCAGGTTGATGAAGTCCAGATAGAGTGCCAGTGCGCTCCAGATTGCTGCGCGCTGATTCATTTCATCATGGCCTTCACGATACATGCGCTTAGCATCCTGCGTATCGATTGCGGTTAGAGCAGAGAAGATCACAACGCCTGCCGCGGAAATAGCCATCGAGAACAGATCAGTGCCAAAGAACATGTTGATGATCGATGCACCAATAAGGCCCCAGACTGCCATGACAAAGAAACTGCGGAATGGGCTGAGATCACTCTTTGTGGTGTAACCATAAAGGCTCAATCCGGCAAAGGCGACCGAAGTTGACAAGAAGGCGGTTGCGATCGAGGCGCCTGTATAAACTTCGAAGACGAATGCCATTGAAAGGCCCATCAGGACGCAGAAACTCCAGTATAGGAAGCGTCCCTTGGCCAGGCTGCCTGCCTGAATTTCGCGACCCATGAAGAACACATAGACCAGAGGGGAGAAGATCATGATCATAGTCAGGACACCGCCGGCTGGATTGGCAGCAAGCGCGGCCGGCATTCCCAGCATTTGAAGACCCATTCCTACGATAAATGTAAGCAGCACGCCTGAAGCCATCATGTTGTAGATGCTCAGCATGTGCTTGCGCAGACCTTCGTCATAGACAAAGTCTCGTTCGCCATAGGCAGCGCCGGCCTTTTCAAAAAACGTAGCTTTCTTTTCCATGATTTTCTCCAAGATTCCTTTGTTCAGAATTTCCGAAAAGCCCCGGAATCACTTCTGTGCAGATGAACATATAGCAGATGATTTTCGGGATTTGTAGTTCTATCGTGATCGAGTTCGACAAGTTTCTCATTATAAGCAGCAAGGCTTGATGGTGTTAATTTTTCCTCTCGCTTCCTTGCCTCATGCAATTTTTCTTCAAACATATCGGGAAATATCTCAGCAAAGGTTTTGTCCTTTGATTGAGCGACCTCGTTTTCTGGTGATTCAAAAAGGATTGTGGTGTTTTTATCTTCGATGAATGCTTCTGTCACAATCAGACCTTCAAAGATGTCAGAGTCAATAACCCTCCTCAAGCTTTGACCGGGCAAGCCGTGGAGAATGCTCTCTGGATATTCTCCATCGAGCCTTATTTTCTCGTTAGATATATGTCCTTGCGGCACTTTGAGCATGGGAAACCCTAGGTCGGTTGGCATGGCAAACATACTGGCTTGCGGTATGTTAAAGTCACAACCAACGCCGCCAAGCGTTCCTTTTCTTCCTGTTAAAGACTCAAAACCGAGGTCCAGAAAAGCGTCTTCCCCTACGTGTTTTATCATCCGATGGCTTAGCCAATGAAGCTTGGTGTCTTTGAAGACTTCGAGGCCTTTTCTTATCTGCATAGCCTGGAAGCTTTGCTGTGTATGCCTTGGAATCCTTGATATCGGAATACACTCATCAATTGCTTCGAATCTTACGATCTTTCCATCGTATCCGGTAATGATGCTCCTGTGTGCAAGCGGGATATCGACATAGTTATCGACGCCTTTTCCGATCATGATCTGCTTGATCTTGTCGGTATGTCCTGTCAGGTCGACTTCAAGTCCATTTTCTTTGAAGTAATGTCTGTCTATTTCACTGATTCTGGTGACGTTGTCCTCGCCAAGAATGGTTCCGAACATTCCAAAGTGTGATTTGTGACTTGGAAGCCATCCGTTGACCAGGGCTTCTGTTTTTATCTCGGGGTCAAGACAGACGACATGTGGAACGAGCAAAGGATGCATTTCCATGCGTGAGCCTTTCTTTCATTGGTAAGCATAGAAAAAGGGCGGAGGAGGCTATTCGCCTCTCCGCCCTTTTCTTGTTTTGGTAAACTTTCAGTTCTTGGTGATGATAGCTGAAAGCGCGATTTGTATTCTCTCACGTAGGAGCGCTTCCTGCTGGTTGCCATTGCTTGCCAGGCGATCGGCAATAAGCTTTATTACCGGAGAATCTTCCGATGTGATGATATCGACAAGTGCGGCAGTGATCATTTCCTGATCATGACCGTAATTCTCTTCAATATCCTTGAGTGTTCTGACGTTCAGATTGGCCGCTTTGAAATGCTCTATGAGATAAAGCGATCCCAGATCCTTAAGCCTTCCGGATATATATTCGATTGTGCTTGTTCCTATGGTGAAAGCATCTCGAGTGATATGAAGGAAAATATCTCCTTCTTTCATGTCCTCGAGGGTTTTGTAGTTCAGAGACAGGAAGAATCTTCCACTGCCATTGTTGATGATATAACCCCCTCCATTGTCGAGAGGTGAAACGTGATCGACATTGAATATGTCATATCCCAGCTCCATTAGGAACGGCAGAGCATAGCCATTTTTGAAGGCTTCCAGACTTTCATGTCTGGCCGATTTTTCTTCCCAGTCAACGAACAATTTATCGAGCTTTTTGCTGACAAGATCATTTTCCGGAACGTCGTTTTCTTCATTGATATTGCCGGAATCATCGTCCGTAGAATCAGAGGATTTATCTTTCTTTTCTTTGTTTTCCTGATCTTCCTGTTCGGAAAACACCAGAGGAAGCTCATTGATACCTGACGTTTTTTGACAGGGTGACTCGCTCTTGTCTTCGTCATCCAGATCAAACCTCTTCATGTCGAGGCCGGGATTTATTGTGTGATGGATAGGCTTGAGCTTGGCGCCTTCTTCTTCCGAGGACATTTCACTATCTTCAGAAACGACAGATTCAGATCCGCTGTTTTCGATGTCGTCTTGTGCGGCGATTGGAAGAACACCAAAATTTTCACTGACTTCACGGCCGCCTACATTTTCGTTGTTCATTATATCGTTCCGGTTGGATGTGCTTTTCTTTTATAGCATTTTTTGCAGCACATCCAACATCATCGGGAATTTTCTTCTAGTAGCTGAATGCAACAGTCACGGTATTTCCGGATAGAAAATTCTTGGCCACGATCACGTTTACCATTTTCAGATCCTCTTCTTTTGTCGAGATAAAGGTTGAAGCTGATATGACATTTTCATTGGGGGCATCTTCTCTCTTGAGGCCAAGTTCTTTAACAAGCATTTGCTCAAGATCCCTGCTTCTGGAAAGGGCTTCTTCTTCTTCCTGAATATTGTTGATGAGATAGACTGCGCTTGAGCCGTCTATCAGAACGTGAGCAGCACTATCAAATCCTTCGGGTGCCTTCATGATGGTGATTTCTGCGCCGTCCTGCAGAACCGGAGGACTGACAGCATACATAGCGACTTCCTGCGCATCGGGTGCATTGGCGTATTCGATCAGCTGGAACTTTTTGATAGGAATCGCAACAGGCTCTGTTGGCGTGACCGTAACTGCTTCGTCGGTGCCGCGGCTTATGCCGACCATTGGCTCTGTTCCGGTTACCTTTTCCTCTTCTGAAGATCCGCTCTGTGCCAGAGCAATTGATCCGAAGCTGAGACTTCCAACAACCAGAAGAATGGATGTTGTTATGTTCTTGGTGATTTTCATGCTGGTTCCTTTAGCTTATTCGTAGTTTGTGTAAGTCGGCTGATCTCATGGATCGGGTAATATCCCAGATCGATATTGCTCTTGAGATTGATATCGATACTCCGATCACTTTCGTCGCATTCCTCTTTCCATCGATACTCAGAAAAAATCGGGTGACCCAGAACCTTGCTGCAATCCTGCTTCATGAGGCTATGTATCATGGAAACAGGAAGGCTTTCTGAAAACTTATAGGACAATTGTCCAAGACTGCTTCCATCGGAAAAGCGCAAGACGCTTATGATTTGATTGTTTGCCCAATGTTTTATTTCGATCTTTTCTGGGTTTAATCCCTTTTGGTCGACGATACCTAGATCATCCATGAATGACGATCCGCGTCTGAGAGATTCGAGGACTTGATCCCGCAAAGTAGGAATGATCTGAATTAGTTTCAGAGTGAGTGCGTCTGTAAAGAAAGCCGGCTCTCGTTCTTTCATCCGAATATCCCGCTCATGATAAATTCCCCCTTCCAGATTATGAATATGATTGATGCAGCAACATCAAACACAATTATGAAAAGCCCCACCTTTGTCCATTTTCTGGCTTTTGATGATTTTTTGCTCTTTGGGGTTCCATGATCATTCTCCATCTTTGGCTCCCGCTTTATCGATGATTTCCGAGAGCTCTGAATCGCTCATAGTCTTACCGAAGTGGTAGTCATAGAACTGGGTCTTCCTGTTCCACGGTGAAACCATATATCGGCCTTCGTGAGAAACTTCCACTCTTGCTACGCCATCCCCCTTTTGCCGACCTGATCCTTTAACGACGTAAAGAACCGGTCCTTCTGGGCCCTGGTGTATCTCGGTTACCAAAGAATCATGGTCATCCGCAATATCGTCAGCGAGATCCGCTATGATTTCCTCTCTCGTCGGCCGGCTCCATTCGGAATATCCATAACCGCACAAGGCGCCAATCGCGATCAAGATTGAAGCGATAAGGATGTCTCTAGCCATTTCCAACGCCCTTCGGCCTAAAATTTTCCATCCCAAAACCTCTGTCAGAATTTATTTTGCTCGTTCGGGTCTTTTTAATTTGTTCTCCTTGTGTTCTCGTATGGTTCATCATAGAAGACTGATTCCATCAAGGAGATATACAGTGGGTAAATCAGATAACGTTGTTTCTTTAAATGATCGTCAAAAGGCGCTTGATGCCGCGCTTGCGCAGATTGATCGCGCCTTTGGCAAGGGTTCAGCTATGAAGCTGGGTTCAAGGGAAGCGGTAGAAATTGAATCGATTTCGACAGGATCTCTTGGTCTTGATATTGCGCTGGGCATCGGGGGCCTTCCAAAGGGCCGTATCGTTGAAATCTATGGCCCTGAAAGCTCGGGCAAGACCACACTGACTCTTCACGCCATTGCAGAATGTCAGAAGCTTGGCGGAACTGCTGCATTCATCGATGCAGAACATGCACTGGATCCCGTATATGCCAAGAAACTGGGTGTCGACATTGATAACCTCATCGTTTCGCAACCCGACACTGGAGAGCAGGCACTCGAGATCGTTGATACGCTTGTTCGTTCAAATGCGATCGACATTTTGGTGATCGACTCGGTTGCGGCTTTGGTCCCTCGCGCCGAAATCGAAGGTGAAATGGGTGACTCACATGTGGGTCTTCAGGCTCGACTTATGAGCCAGTCGCTTCGCAAGTTGACCGGTTCGATCAATCGCTCGAATTGTCTGGTTATTTTCATCAATCAGCTGCGCATGAAGATCGGCGTGATGTATGGGAACCCCGAAACCACTACAGGCGGTAATGCCCTGAAGTTCTACGCATCTGTTCGTCTTGACATTCGTCGCATTGGCCAGATCAAGGACAAGGATGAAATTACCGGCAACACGACCAGGGTAAAGGTTGTGAAGAACAAGGTGGCGCCGCCGTTCAAGCAGGTTGAATTCGACATCATGTATGGAGAAGGCATCTCGAGACTAGGAGAAGTCATCGATATCGGTGTCAAGGCCGGTATCGTCGAAAAGTCTGGTTCTTGGTATAGCTACGACTCGATCAGGATTGGTCAGGGCAAAGAAAACTCGAAGGTGTTCCTGAAGGAAAACCCAGAGATTGCTCAGAAGATTGAAGCAGCGATTATAGGCAAGAAAGACGTTGTTGCCGACGAGCTGACGCATGGTGAATTCTCTTCAGCCTCTGATGATGATGCGGCCGAGTGATTCATCTGCTTTGACAAAGAAATCTGGCGCGGGAGGGGCGAATGCCTCTCCCGTTGCCCTTACTCCTATGCAATATAGATTCATGGTTGTGCTTCAGTCGCATTTGGCTGTGAATCCTGACAAGAGTCCGTCCTTTGAAGAGCTCAGACGTGAACTTGGCTTAGGCTCCAAATCTAGTGTTGCGCGTCTTGTTCAAGGTTGCATAGACCGCGGCCGGATTGCAAAGCTTCCTGATAAAGCCAGAACTCTGACAGTTATAGCACCGGTTAATCTGGAAGAGGCATTGGCCTTTGATCTGATAAAGTCATTTTCAGATAAGGAGCTTATGCAGGAAGTTCAGAATCGCGGCCTGATCCTGCTTTCCATGCCCTCTGATTCTAAAGTTAGTTCCTGAGCCACCTTGGCTTGCCAGCAATAATGTTGGCTTTTTCTTGAATGCTCAGATCTGCGTCTCGCTTTGTCACCTTTTGTTTCATGCGTTGCTCCACCAGTTTAACCAGGTCGTAACGCATGCCGGCGATTTCCAGCGATTCCATGAAACCTCTGGGGTCATAGAACCCGTGTGCTGCTTTGGTTTTGGGAGCAATCCGCTTCATTATGCGCTTGGTGCGCTCAATGATTTCTGTGCTTTGTTCACACTGGAAAACCATCTCAATGTTATTGGGATGTAGCATGGCTATTTTTTGCCAAATTGCCTGACGATCTTGTGGCTTGCTTTTAATGGTTTGCATCTTGAGTTCCTTTATTCAGGTATTCTCCAGTCGATCGGATCTCTTCCCTGAGAGATAAGCCAATCGTTTGTTTTGCTGAAAGGTTTGCTTCCCAGAAATCCGCGATATGCCGATAGAGGAGAAGGGTGAACCTCCTTGATGATATGGTGCTTTTCCTGATCGATTAGCTTTTGCTTGCTTTGGGCATGTGACCCCCACAGCAGGAAAACGCTTGGACTGCTGTATCGGCTTATTGCGTGAATTGCTGCGTCGGTAAATTGCTCCCAGCCCTTATTTTTGTGAGCCAGTGGATTCCCTTGTTCAACCGTTAGCAGCGTATTGAGCATGATGACGCCTTGTTCTGCCCATGCACTGAGATCGCCATGTGTTGGCTTCTGAATACCAATATCAGATTCCATCTCCTGATAGATATTCTGCAGGGATGGAGGGATTTTTACGCCTCGTGAAACCGAGAATGCAAGGCCATGTGCTTGGTTTGGTCCATGGTAGGGATCCTGGCCTATGATAACCGCTTTGACGTTTTCTGGATCCACACTCTGCAGGGCCCGGAATATGTCTTTTGATTTTGGGTATATTACGGCACCAGACTGGCTTTGATGTGCTAGATACATCATCAGATCGCACATTTTGGGTGAATGTATTGCTGTTTCGAGGTGTCTTGACCAGCCCCCAAGATCAGGAGATGGTAGTCCGTCCTTTGATGGTATCATTGTTGATCTGACTCTCTTTGTTTTGTCGTTCAATCTGATGGAGCACCAGATTTGTTGTCTGGCTATCCATTTTCATTCTTCCTACATTGATTTCGATTGTGATGGATTTTTGACCATTCCACAGAGCAATGATCTTATAATCGGAGAAATCCGACATGATTCGTGGCAGATCGATAACATCCTTGATATTTTTGCCAACGCATGACGTTATCGCTGTTTGAGGCAAATTAATTCCGTATATTTTTAGATATTTGCTGTCATATTCTGCAGCAAGCTGATCGCCATTAAGAAAGTCGATCGAGAACTCTATAGAGTCGACCCATCGGTTGATCCTTATAACACCTTCAGCTGTTTTGATTTCATGTTCTCGAGCGTCGTTCTCGACTGCATCTTGTATGAAGTCTAGAACCTCGGCAAATCCTTCGTTGATTCTCATGAGCCGGTTGAAGACAGGAAGAGTTAGGGATAGCGGACCCCTTCCTTGTAAACCTTGTCTTATTTTTTCAAGGCTCATTGAATTATTTCCTGATGATTATCGCGTAAATCCTGTGATGGCAGCCATCAGCAATGCGGAACCGGCGATCATGACGGAAAAGGTTGTATCATTGTTCAGGATTACGGATTTTCCGAATCGTCTGGCTTTTGTCATGAAATTTTTCATTTTAGAGCTCCTTGCTGAAGGATTTTACCCCCTCTGGAGCATCCGCGTAAACCGTTTTTGTAACACAATCTGTATTTTGTCCCATTCAGGTGCCTTTGGGCTTTTTTGTTTTTCTAGTGAAAGTCTTGTTTGATTTGTATTGGCGTGTTCCTGGAGCCTTGGATCTCGGGCCGGTCCTTGCAGGTCTTGCCTTGCCATTCCCCTTGCTGCGTGATGCTGCCTGAGGAGATGAAGGCAGCTTTTGTTTTGGTTTTGTATTCTTCAGGATATGAATGTCGCTTCTAAGAGATTTGACGTATTCTCTCCATATATCTGCAGCCTTCGTCGGATCTTTTTCGACTTCGCGCAGACGCCTTTCGAGTTCAGCTGTTGCTTCTACATCGACCAACCTTGAAGATTCATCTCTCAAAATGGCGACAAACGCCCGGGCTCTTGGTGTGGAAATGATTTTCTTGCCTTCAGCTCTGGCAAAATCCCTGAACTTCAGCTTCTCAATGATTTCTTGTCTGGTTGCCTGGGTTCCCAAGCCTCCATTCGATAACAGGTCTCTGATCTCGGCATCGGGATTCTTGGAACCTGCATTGAGCATCGCCTTTAGCAATGTTCCTTCGGTATAATGAGGCGGTGCTTTCGTCGTCTTTTTATCGACTTCGACAATTCCAGATTTTCCTTGTTCACCATCCTTCACAGGCGGAAGCTCAACATCTTCTTCCTCGCCTTTTTTGGGTTCGGAATATTGTTGTCCATGCCACACGGCTTTCCAGCCCTGCTTGTCGATAATCGTGCCGCCGATCCTGAAGGTCATTCCTGAAAGTTCGGTCGATATAACGGTTCTTCGTCCTTCAGCGTCAGGCATCAGGCAAGCAAGGAATCGCCTGGCTATAAGATCGAACAACCTTTTGGAATTGGGATCTAGCTTTGATGGATTGCAGGGTTGATCCGTTGGTATGATTCCATGGTGATCTTCAACCCTTGAATCATCGAAGACACTGCTTCGATAAAGAGGGGTTATTTTGGCTATATCCCTAAAATCTGGATGCTTCTGCAGTGCAGCAAGATGCACAGGAATATCCTGTTTCAGATCGCTTGTAAGGCAACCTGTATCGGTTCTGGGGTATGTTACGACACCGGCCTCATAAAGCTTTTGCGTCTCATCGAGAGTCTGCTTGGCGCTCCATCCCCACTTGGCAGAGCATGCCATCTGAAGCTCAGGTAAACTGAAAGGAGCTGGTGGCTGCATTCTGACAGGTTTTGTTTTTACATCGAGAACGCAGTCCTGATGGCTTGCCTTTTTAGCGAGGCTGTCAGCATCTTCCTGCTTGAGGATTCTATGTTTTTCTGATGGCTGATGCTTCAGATTGAAGCTTCCATTCGCTGTAGTGATAGGAGCATTCAATTCGAAGTAATCTTCCGGCTTGAAATTTGCTATCTCATTATCTCTGTCGACCAGAATTGCCAGCGTTGCTGTCTGAACCCTTCCGAGTGACAGCGGCCGATCGCCAT
>Ga0100380_10004093_pt1 | contig 15347 bp, 12 predicted proteins | sample CryGeymeta201504_FD_80417 | JGI IMG/M metagenome (GOLD analysis project Ga0100380, IMG submission 80417) | Groundwater microbial communities from Crystal Geyser aquifers in Utah, USA - Crystal Geyser metaG 2015-04 | ecosystem: Environmental > Aquatic > Deep subsurface > Groundwater | place... | reverse complement strand
CGCGAGGGGGTCTGTGACCAGCCAGAAGTACGGAGTGCGTGCGTTGGGGCGCCAACGCGTCCTGGGCTTGGGCAGTTCCCGTACGGCCTGGACGTGGCTGCATAAGCTGCGACGCGCCCTAATGCGGCCGGGGCGGGATCGCCTGTCGGGGACCGTGGAAGTGGACGAGACGCACCTCGGCGGGGAGAGGGAAACGCGGTCGCGGAGCCGCGGGCAAGGCACTGGTCGTGATCGCGGCGCAACTGGACGGAGGGCGAATCGGCCGCATCCGCCTGAAACAGGTTCCCGACGCCTCGGGAGCCAGTCTGGAGGGTGCCGTGCGGGCGGCTGTCGAGCCAGGAAGCACGATCCGCACCGAGGACTGGTCTGGCTACCGATTCCTCTCCACGGGCGGCTATACGCACCAAGTCGTCCGTGCCACGGCCAGTGTCGGTGAGGATCCCCTGCCGCAGGCCACCAAGTCGTCCTTTTGCGTCCTTGCCCCTGTTGGGGAACTCACGGGTGACGTGCCTACCGCAGCTCCAGGAAGCCCGCGTTGTCGACCTGCCACGTCGCGTGGTGCGTGCCCACCCACAGCACCCAGACCGGCTCGGCCGATTTGCGCACCGTGAGGCTGAAGGCGACGCGGGGATGCTTCGCGGGGTCGATGCCCAGTGAGGCGAACGGGATGCGCCACTCAGTCGTCCAGCGGCCTGCATCGACCACCTTGGCAGCATACTCCACGCCCCGCGCGGCGCGCTCCACGGCCTCCGGCGGCGCGCCGGCTTCATCGCTGCTGGCGAAGTGCCCGGAGGGGTAGCCGCGCAGGATCAGTAGCGGGTTGCCCTTCGCCGGGCTGCGGAAGGCCAGCTCCACGGCGTCGTCGCTGCCCCAGGTGTCGCCCCGGCGTAGCGGCTTGGCGGGGTCGACTTCGTTGTCGATAGCAACCAGCAGGTGCGTGCCGTCGTGGAACAGCCACGCATGGCTGGGTGGGCCCACCTTCTCTTCCTCCAGTCCCTGGGCGATCAGCATGGCGCCTTTGAGCTCAAGCCCGCCCCATTCCGCTGGCGCCAGGTCGCCGTCGAGGGTGACCTCCGCGGTCGCCTTCGCCACCGCGGACGTCGGCCCAGGGCGCTGGGCTGCGGGCTTGCCGCCGGTGGCGGTCTGCGGGTTGACCGGCGGGCGCACGGTGGTCTTCACCGGCCACGAGGCGCGTAGCTCGTCCTTGTAGAGCCCGCTCTTATCGACAGGGATCCGTTCGAAGCCCAGCTTCCACGCTGGCGAGTTGGGCTTGAGCCGGAAGTCCTCCTTCGCCGCATCGACGAACAACGGGTCCTCGCCGACCAGGTTGTTCTCCAGCTTCACCCCGGGACGCGCCTTGCCCTCGATCTCGTCCCAGCTTCCGCCCCAGCAGATGTTCCGCGTCACGAGATTGCCTCGGGGCTCGGCGTAGTTGCCCTCCAGGTAGGTGAGAAGCTGCGGGTACTTGCTTCGCCACGGCTCTTCCTTGTAGGGCATCTCCTCCAACCGCTGCTTCATGGTCAACACCGAAGCTGCGGCCCAGCCCATCATGCGGGCGTCCACGTGCAGGGCCGGTTTGCAGTCTACGAAGATGTTGTTGTCCACCACGTTGTCGTGCCCGCCGCCGATGAAGGCCGCCCGCGGCACTTTGTAGAACACGTTGCCGAACATGGTCGCCGAGCAGAACATGTCGTCGAGATAGACGCCGTTGCAGCCTCGGTCCTGAAAGCCGTAGACGTGGTGGAAGTAGTTGTAGCGGATCAGGTGGCCGCGCATGGTCGGGCTGTAGCCGGCATACATGATGCCGGCGTCGTTGGCGCCGTAGACGACGCTGTGGATCTCGTTGTACTCGAAGAGGAGGTCGTTGCCGCCCCACATGATGGCCATGTGCGGGCCGTCGTTGATGAGGTTGTGAGTGACGCGGTTGCCCACGCCGTGCACCTGCACCGCCGGCTTGCAGATAGGGTTCCAGCGGCCGTACCGGTAGAGATGGCAGTTGTCCACGTACAGCCCGGCGGGGGTCAGCGTCTTGCGGTCGCCGCCGGACACGGAGACGCAGCCGTCTGCCGTGTTGTATATGTCGCAACCGACGACGCCACTGTCCTTCCCGCTCAGCCCGATTCCCCAGGAGCCGGTGTTGCGGACCACGCAGCCGGCCACGCGGCAGTTCGTCACCTCGCTCAACGACAGCGCCGTTCCGCGGGTGCACTCGAAGGTCAGCCCGCGGAGCGTCACGTTCGCCGTCTGCTTCATCTGCACCAGCGTCGGGAGCACCGACACCAGCACGCGAGCCTTCTCCAGAGGCGACGGTGGCCAGAAGTACAGGAGGCCGCTGTCCCGATCCAGGTACCACTCACCGGGTTGGTCCAGCTCGGGCAGCAGATTGTAGGCGTAGTAGTGCATGCCCTTCCGGAAGCCGAACCCGTGCTGCGGCTTCGCTTCGAGGGTGAGGACCTTCTTCTCTGTGTCGAGCTGAGCGACTCTGAGCCGCTGGTCGGCCCAGTCCCAGAACCAGTATCCGTGCAGCATGACGTCCTTTTCGCCGACCCAGCGGCTGGGACGATCGCCCTCGTAGGAGAAGATGCCCTCTTCGCACCCCTTCGTACCGCGGACGTCCTTTGGCGTCGGCCCCAGCACTTCGGGGATCTTCACGAAGCCCTCGTTGGGCCACCGCGCCAGTGTCATGGGCTGGTCGGCGAAGAACACCTCCAGCCCGGGACTGGAAGCGCCCCACGACTGCCCGGCCTCCATCGCCCCCAAGTCGATCATCCCCTGCGCCTTGAGGTCGGCCTGCCACACCTTTCCCTGCGCGCCGGGATCCATCCGCTTGAGCACAGCCGGGTCGGTGACCGGCGTCCACGCCGTGATCGCCTTCCCACCCACGAGCCGCGCCGCCTCCCCCGGCCGTGACCGGTACGTGATCGGGCAGTCGGCAGTGCCGCTGTCGTCCGGACCCAACTCGAAGGTCTCGGCGCGCTCGTAGAGGCCGCCGCGCAACTGGACCTCAAGCCCTCCGGCGGGAAGCGCGCCGATCTCCTTGAGCTTCCGGATCGCGTCTCGCGCCCGTTCCAGCGTCGCGACCGGGCCGTCTGTCTTCGCGCGGTTGGGGGCCGGCGGCTTCCCGGACCAGGCGTCGCTGCCGTTGGCCGCTACGTAGAGCGCGCCACCCGCCGCCTTCGCGCTGGCCGGCTCCGCGGAAGCCGCGCCCGTCCAGAGGCAAGCAACCGCGAGCAGTAGTGCGGTGTCCGTCCATCCGACTCCGTTTGTTGGCATGACTTTGTTCCTCCCTGAAGCGGCGGCGAAGCCCCGCGCTCACCGCTCGCGTTGATCGTCGACTTCCTGGGCGATCCCCTCGAATGCGTTGGCTTCCAGCACCACGTCCTCAACGCGCGGCCCAAGCCGAATCCCCGTCTGCGTCAATGCGGAAGCCCGAGGCCTCCTCCACCGTCACGCGATTCCCGTACCAGTCGGTATCTTCCGTCAGCGGCACCGTCACCGAAGCGCACTTGCGCAGTACCGTTCCCCGTCCCTGACCGACGAGTCTCACTCCGCTCCGCAACCGCACCGAGTTGTGGAGCTGGTACGTGCCCTCGTGCAGCGCGACCGTGCCGCCCCCCCCCCCCGAGCCGCCCCGTAGTCGATGGCAGCCTGGATCGCCAAGTCATCCAGGCCCTTGAAGGTGGTGCCTTCGGCGCCGACGGTTACTTCGAGTTGGGGGTGGTGCATTCGCGTCCTCCGGGATTGCGTTCGGTCATGCGGGCGGTGTAACTTCGTCGCCCGAATACAGAGTCCTTGGCCGACACGCTTCGCGGGGGTCTCGACCGGAGCCGTGCCACCAACGCCTTGCGTCGTCAGCATCCCGGCGAGAGCGTTCGGGCGGGGAAGGACATGCCAGCCTCCACCGCGAATTACGTGCGGCACCCGCGCCGAGACCGATACGCGGACGCGTCGGCGTGAGTCTTGGACGCGTCAGCGGCCCGCAGACAACGTGGCGCGCTTGAGGGATCGCCCCCGATGGACTGGCCGTGGCGGTGTAGAAACAGTACCGCGAGGCGTCGCGGTCGGTCTTCATGTGCCGAAACTGCCTTCCCCGGTCGGGGCTGGCGTGGGTCTGTCATGACAGGCGATTCTGCCGCTCCGGCACTGCAACAAGCCAGCGACTGCACGAATAACCCCCTACAATGGCGAATCCCGTGGTAGAATAACCCCTTATTCTGTCAGTTTCGGTGACGCTCTCAGGGGTATGACGCCATGGCCAACGCCACCGTGATGCGCCGCGATGCCCTCGGCTACCTGATCGAGTGGCAGCAGCGTGCCGACCGCAAGCCCTTGGTCATCCGCGGAGCGCGGCAGGTCGGCAAGACGTTCCTGGTGCAGCTCTTCGGGGAGCGGCACTTCGCCAATGTGGTCTACGTGAACTTCGAGCAGCGGGCCGAGTTGGGTGAGCTGTTCGCGTCCAAGTCGCCGCAGAAGATCCTGCCGCTGCTGGAGTTGCAGACCCACTCGACGGTGACGCCGGGACGCACGTTGCTGTTCCTCGACGAGGTGCAGGCTGCGCCGGACGTGCTACCGTGTCTGCGGTACTTCTACCCTGGGCACCGACGTCGTCCCGGTAGAAGTGAAAGCCGGCACCATCGGGCGCCTGCGCTCCCTGCAGCTCTTCATGGAGGAGAAGTCGAGCACGTTGGCCGTCCGGATAAACAGCGACCTCCCTTCCGTCGTCGAGGCGCCGATCGTGAACTCTCGCACCGGGCGGGAGAGCTATCGACTGCTGTCGTTGCCCTTCTGGCTGGTCGGGCAGGTTCGGCGGTTGGTGGGTGCCGAACTGGGGCGCTGAGCACCTCAGCGTGCTTCGCCCCGCGGGTGCCGATCCAGGCCCGCGAGCGCCCCTCGAGTTCCGCCGCCTCTGGGCGGCGCGCTACGGGGTGTTCGTGGGACGGTCGATCGACTATCCTCGAAGTGATCGGCTTCCCGCCCCTACCGACACCTGAGCCCACCCAATGCCCACCTACGAGTACCGTTGCCAGAAGTGCCAAGCCGTGCTGGAGATCGTCCAGCGTGCGGACGCGCTGCCGCGGACCGTCTGCGGTTCTGACTGCGTCGCCGAGGGCCGTCCCGGCGACGGCAAGCTGGTGAAGCTGATCTCGCGCGTGGCGGCCCACACCGGTCGGTCCGCCGGCGAGAAAACCCCTCCACCGGCAGTCGCACCTGCCGCCAAGGAGTGGCCCGGGCACGTCTGCGGGCCCGGCTGTCGGCACGGGGGACAGGCGCCCCCGCCGGCTCCTTGCGTCGGCGAACGGGTGCGCCGGAAGTACGGGCTGGGGTAGCCGAGTGGCCGGCGCACCCAGGCACGATGCACGGAGCCCAACCATGTTTTGCTTTTCCGCCGTCGCTCTCTGTCGCCCGCTCCTCGCCTCCGGCGCATCGGCGCTCGAAGAGCTGCTGGTCGCCAAGCCCGACGCCTTCCGCCCGATCACCGTTGCCGATGGCCGGCCGCAGTTCGTCATCCCGCCCGAGTCGCGGCTGGCGCGCAACGAGCACCCGCGGTTCCTGCTGGTGAAGGAGGACTTGGAGACCCTCCGGCGGCGGCTGGCTGATCCGCGCGTCGCCACGGAGTTCGAGGCGCTGAAGCGGCAGTGCGACCCGGCGAAGCCCTGGGCATCGGAGTTCGGCGGGTGCAAGCACGCGCTGCTCTGGAAGCTGACGGGTGACCGGAAGTACCTCGACGCCATCCGCAACTCGCCGGAGTTCAGGCGGCCGACGTGGGTGTTCGGTTGGCCGGCGACGATGGACCTGCTCTGGGAGGACCTGACGCCCGACGAACGCAAAGAGCTGTCAGACTTGGTGGCGCAGTCGGTGGTTCGCGATGGCAGCCTCTACTGGCGACCGACGCTCCACTTGGTGTCCGTCTTCTACGAGGGCGGGACGGGACCCAACGACGCGGCGTTCCTCGTCCGGATGAAGCGCGACTTCGACCAGACGCTCGTCGGCTGGACCGACAAGCTCAATAAGTGGGCGGCGGGTCGCGGCGGGTCGGACATGGGGCACGGCTACAACGGCGAGCACGCCTACTGGGAGCCATTTGCCGCAGCGATCTGCTGGGCGCATGCCACCGGCGAGGACTACCTGGGCCGCGCCGACTTCGCCAGGTACCAGAGCCCGTTCTACTGGTACCACCTCGTCCCGAAGCTGGAGCCGCTCTGCGTCGAGAAGATCGGCGTCACCCGCTGCGCCGACGATGCCGGCGCCGTCAGCGAGGGGCACTCGGGCGCGAACCACCTGCTCTTCCTCACGTTCACCCGCGAGAACGACGGGCTGGGACTGGCGTGGATGGACAAGTTCCGCACCCAGGAGCCGCCCTGGAACAGGGACCGGGAAGCCTTGGGGCGCGTGCTCTGGTGGGACCCCGACCAGCAGCCGCTCGACCCGACCACGCTTCCGCTCACCCGGTTGTTCCCGACCTCCGGGCATGTCGTCATGCGCAGCGACTGGACGGAAGACGCCACCTTCGCCACCTTTCGCTGCGGGCGCTTCGGCGAGATCGACGGCACGTGGGGCCGCAACAACGCCGACAACCTCAGCTTCACCATCCGGAAGCGCGGCCCGCTCGCCATCGACTCCGGTCCGGTGCACGGTCAGAATACGCAGGTGCTCAAGTTCTTGGGGGAGGGATCGGACGCTGGGGTCCCCGCCATCGGGAACTACGGCCGCCAGACGATCGCCCACAACTCGATCACCATTGGCGAGGGCGAGTACCAGCACCGGGACTGGCAGGGCAAGCCCACCTACAACATCGTCCGCCGGGGCGGGCAGTCGGTGCCGCCGGCGACCGACTGGTGGAGGAAATGGGGCTTCCCCGGGCCGCAGGAGTTCGTGCAGCACGACTTCAGACAGGGGCGGATCGTCGCGTACCGCACCCACCCGCTCTACGACTACGCCCTCGGCGACGCCCGTTTCAGCTACCCGCTGGGCGGCATGGAGGAGATCACCCGCCAGTTCCTCTACCTGAAGCCGGATGCGTTCGTCATCTACGATCGCGTGGTCGTGGTTGACCCGGCACAGCAGCCGTGTTGGTTGCTTCACTCCCTGCGCGAGCCGAAGGCGTCAGGCGCCGAGCGGGCGCTCACGCCCGAGGAGATCGGCCTGCAGTTTCTCTGGGACGGCAAGGAGAAAACGCCTCACCCCCAGCCGGGCGGGCACTTCGCGATGGGCGGCGATACCTTCCTCGTCCAGTCCGGTTCGCCGGGCAAGCCCGGCGAGGACTGGCTTGCCGCTCGAACGCTCCTGCCTGCCGACGCGGACGCCGAGCGCAAGAAGGTCGGCGGCAAGGGACACGACTTCGAAGTGGCCGGCGTGCAGTACGGGCTGTCTGACGAGGGTTACGGGATGGCTGACGGCGCCTACGCCGTGAACAGCACCATCGGCGTGCTTGGCTGGCGCGTCGAGCTGCGGCACAAGCAACCGAGCAAGGTAGTGGAGTTCCTGCACGTGCTCCAGGTCGGCGCCGACCCCGGCGTCGCCTCGGCGCTCGGCAAGGCGACCCTGACCAGCTCCGCCGACACCCACACCTTGCGGCTCGCCCAAGGAGCGCGGAGCTACGCCATCACGCTCCGCCGCACGGGTGCCCGCGGCGGGTCTATCCAAGTCGGGCAGGTCGAGATGGCGCTGCCCGAGGCGGTCGAGGATCACTGGCGGTACTACCGAGACGACCCGAACTACCGGACCTGGGTGACCGACCCGCGGTACCAAGTGGTCATCGAGCCGACGGAGGCGGACCGGAAAGCAGCGGAGTAGTCGCGCTGCGCCGCCTCGCCGCCAACCTCACTCGAACGCCACCATTGCCGAAGCGAACGTCGCGCCTATCTTGCCGCCGGTGACGGTCGCCTTGAACACCGCCGGGTACCCCTGTCGCCCCACGTCGTAGCCTTGGCCGCCAGGCCAAGGGCGACAGGTTTGGCAACCTGTCCCACGGGTGTTAGAATGCACGCGCTCCCAGTTGAGACTGGAACCGGTTGCATTCCCAACTGCATACGCATCCATTCCGGATTGCATAGTAGTGCACTTCCCCCTCACCCGCGCACGCGCTTACCGGCACACCCGCTCAAGCAGCCCGCTGAAACTCCACCTGGTCCAAGGCATCCTGGATCTGCCGCGCGATGCGGATGTACACGTCCGCCTCCTTGGGCACACGGCTCAGCTCTTCCTCCGTTGCCTCGCCCGTCTCGCCGGTGACGCTCAGGAGAAAACTGGCGAGGCCGTCCAGGCGCACGGAGTCGGACGCACACAGCGCCTGCTCGATCTCGGCTCGCAGCGCGTGCAGGACGGCCAACACGTCGGTCTCCGACAGGCTCGTCCGGCTGGCGATCCGCCGCGCCAACTCCTCTGTGTCCACCTGGGATCGCTGCACCCATTGCACATCCCAGAGCTTGGGCGCATCAGGATCGCCCACCTTGCTGCTACGCTGTACGCCGTGCCAGAGAATGGCCATTACTGTACCTCCTTGGAGGCCCCTGACAATCTGCAATCTGACCTCTGCAATCTGCAATCACCAATGGCGGATGGCGTTGCCCGCCTTCGCGCAGTCGAAGTCAGGATCGCGCTCCTGGTTGTGGCAACTCCGACAGAGATCCTCGGGCACCCTGCGGAGAATCTGCTCCTTCCGGCTGGACAGCGCACTCCGAACAGTGGCGGCGAGCATGCACTCCACGCGTGGCAAAGCCGAGACCTTGCTTCGGGCTGAACAGCTCACTTCCCCTTGTCGCCTCCCGCCTGCACGTGTGGCACGGAAGCTCGGCCGGAGGTGACTCCCATCTTGAGGGCTGGCAAGAATTCGTCCAGGAACGTGGTGTTCAGCCGGAACACCACGAATCCGTGGGCCTCGGCCTGGCGGCTTACCTCGATCTGGTCCACGAGTTGTAGCGGTCCCTCGAATTGGGCCGCGTGGGAGAACGCGCCGATGCCACAGTAGGCCGGGATCTCGTTGCCCGCCTCTCGCACTTGGTTCTCCACCAACGTCTTGAAGTAGCTCACGGACGGCGTGAAGTTGAGGCACAGATGAGAGTCCACGAGCCGCCCGCCAATCCAAGCCGAAGCATCCTGGCCGACCTTGTTACGCGCATCCGGCCAGCCAAACGTAGCCACAGACAGGAGCGGAACGGGCTGCTGCTCTGTGAGTTCAGCAAGGGCGGAGCGGATCGCCGCAAGGAGAGCTGTAAGGTTGTCGCAGCGCCACTGCCGAAAGGCGTCGTAGTGCTCCCCGCCTGGCTGAACTGACTTGGGCCAGCCGTCCTGCGGCAGTTTCGTCTCTTCGACGAACTTGCGCTCACAGTGCGGGCAATAACAGAACTCCTGACCGGCCGCGAACGGGTAGCGGAAGTAGTCAAGCATTATCCCCGCCGGCCGGGAACATCTCGCCAACTCAACCACAGAGTCAACCACCAGCTTCCGGTTCTGTGGCTCACTGGGGCACGCCATCTGCTGCGCTCCCGGCTCCACTCCAGTGATGATCCTGCGCTGCGTGCGGAGCTCTTCAAGGACACGTGGTGGCGCGTCGTTCACGTTCAGGGCATTGAACCACAGATGCACCGCAATCCCGTGTTCGCGCCCCGCCTTGAGGCAGTCCCCCACAGGATCCTCACCCAACTGCACGCGCGCCTCCATCGGCAGCAACTGACTCCGGTAGAAAACGCGCCCCAGACTGCCAGCATACACGAAGGCGGCATTGAGCCCGCCCTCCTCCAATCGGCTCATCACCGCCTCCCAACTCGGTGCCACGTAGGGTTGCGGGACGAACACACCTCGCATCTCCACCGACTTCGAGCGGTAGGGCGAGCAGCGGACCAGCTCGAGTTGCCGCAACGCCTCCATCCAGAGGGAGTGCGCTTTCGCCGGGTCGGTCGCAGCGCACTCTACTGCCGACTGTCGTGCTTGATTGGCCCGCTCCTGGCAATCCGCAGCCCGCGTGGGGTCTCCGGCGGCCACTGCGTCGATCTCCCGCGCGGCCGCAGTGGCGCGGGCTTCCAGCACTCGGTTTGCCCCCGTCCAAACGCCGCCGTCAAAGTGACCCAACAGAGCGGCAAGAAACCGGGCTTTCCCACTGACGTCGTGCGCTGTCAGGACATGGTTCGTGAATGTCCCGTGCTCCGACAAGAACACTGCGTCGAAGCCCGACGGTTGGCCCCGTGAGTCTTCCCACCGGCCAATGCACGCGGCGCCATCGCTCGTGGTCTCGAAGATGTTCCACGAGTCCTGAACGACCCGCGCAGGCAACCCGGGTAGGGATTCCGCCTTCTGGAACGCGATCGAATGGAACCGCTGCTCGTGGTCATCAGGTATGAACCGACCCAGCCTCACACCCAGGGCGGACGCCAGGCGAGGCGGGACACGATAGAAGGCGCACAAGATGCCGCCCTTCTCCACGAAGTCCAGCAAGAGCGCTTCCGTATCAGGCTTCATCTGGGCCCCATAGGACACGATGACAACACGCCTCTGATCGAGCCCGCCGGCCTCTTGAGCAAGCTTCGACTCCTCCTGCACGGCGTGTTCCACTCCTGCACGCGACAGCGCGGAACTGATGGCTTGCTGGAAGGGCCCACGGTCGCCGTAGCCTCGCAGCACGAGAACCGGCAGACCGCCGTCCCTCAGCGGCTCTGGTTCAGCACGGGCACACCTCGAGGAGAACAGAACAGCCCTGCCCAAGAGGGCGCAGAGGAGGCTGAGCAACACGGAAACGAGCGCGATTCTCTCCCCCCTCACCTGGTCGCTCCTCCCTCCGAACTCCATGGGGCCTCCCCATTCAGGTAGCTGCGGGCGGTATCCCACCGTCCCATTGCTTCGTAGACAGTCCACTGCGCCTCGGCCTCGGCGTACCTCTGCATCGCCTCCAAACAGCGTGCTTTCACCCCCGATGCTCGCCGAACCAGAGAGGCATAGACTCTCTCGGGTTCCTTCCGGAACTGCTCGCGAGCATACGTGATTGCGCGGTCAGCCGCAGCGAGAGCGGCTGCGTTGTCACTCGCACGAAGCTGGTGCTCGGCAACGCGGCACAGCGCTTCAGCCTTGGTTGCCGGGCTCTCGATGCCCGCTTTGAGCGCCTCCTGGGTGCGCTCCAGTGCGGTACGCGCGTCCCCCAGTACCCCAGCGTAGAAACCGACATCAAGCGTCGCGACTTCTCGCACTCGCTGGATGTCCCCATACTCCCGCAATGCTTGCTCCATTTGCGCCTTCGCGGCTTCGGTTCTCCCCTGCCCCGCCAACGAGTAAGCAATGTGCAGCATGGCTCGACCAACGAACTCCCGCGGGTAGGCGGGCGCTTCCAGGAGCAGCCTCAGTGCCCGTTCCGAATACTCCGGCCGACACGTGTTCTCGAAAAGACGCGCTACCTTCAACGCCGCCTGGCACGCCAGCGAAGTGGGGCCGTCCCACCGATAGTATTCGGCAAATGCCTCCCACGCCTCCTTCTCTCTGCCCTCGCGCAACAGCGCCATGACCAAGCACTCGATAGACTTCGCCCGCACGCCGAAGTCCGGATCCGACATCAGATTGGAGAGGATCTCACACACACGGTCACCGCTGGCGAAGTCAGTGAGCACACGATCCCAGACGGATTGCGCTGGGGGGACGCCTTCCGTGAGCGCCCTCGTCAACCGTGCCATTGAGGTCGTGACAAACTCGATCTCGCCGTAGCGAGCCGTGGCCTTCTCGGCGACGCTGGAGGCGAACTCGGTGTCGCCCAGGCGGAACGCAGACCACGCCATTAGCACCGACGAGCGCCCGCGCAGAGCAGCGCTGAGGTGGTCAAGCTCGTTGACAGCGGCGGCAATGTCCTTGGTCTCAGCCCAGTAACCGTGGTGCAACAGCAAGCCGCCAGCGCGCAGCAGCAAACGGGCGCGCGCCTCATTCTCCGCGGGTCCGAGGGGAGGCTGAGTCTGATCGACTCGTGGTCCCACAGCGTGCTCGCGCGTTGGCTGATCGGTGACCCTAGAGTAGGAGTCGAGCCAGCGCCGCACAACGCCCACCAACAGAGTCCGCTCCAGACAAGGCTCGCGATCCATGATTGCTTCCCATGCCACCATCGCGCCCGCATAGTCCCGCCTGTCGATGAGCTGGAGACCTTCGTCAACCAGCGCGGGGATGTCTCGACCCTCTTGCGCCGATGAACCGGCCGCTGCAAGGCTTAGCAGTACCCAGAGCAGCCGCTTCCGCCCTGCCGGAATCGCGTTGCTGCGAAGCGCGGACTTCATTTCCGAGGTCCTTCGCCCGCTCTACTCTCCGGGAGGGCCTCTGCGAGCGCCTTCACGTAGCTCATCGTTGTGTGCTGATGAAGCATGGTGAAGCGCACCGTGGCCGTTCTCCCTCTCCACCGCTGATAGTTTGCCACCACCGCCAATGCCGTTTCAGGCAGATATCCGCTGCTGAAGACAGCCTGCCGCGTCATGAATTGCTCGCAGTACCACGCGATTTGGGCACCCGGGGTCGTCAGTACGACACCACGCTCGCGCGTTGTCTTCTCAATCTCCTGCGGCGGCACCAGTTGCCGGTGTAGGATCTGCTGTTCCGCCAGATAGGACATCGCAACGACTACTTCGTGAAGGACGGTCAGTACCCGCCTCAGGAAGCTCGCGGACCCCCTAAGCTCAGCCATCTGCAGCAGGAGGTATGCTTCGATGCTGAGCCCGTATTCCGGCTCTGAACCCTTGTCATAGGTCGTTCTCGTGACTACCTCGTTGTCCAGATGGCTCCCGGGGGCAAACCGGCGCGCAAACGCCATCTGGGAGGCAAGAACATACTCGGCGAGCCCCTCAAGATTGTGGTCCGAGACCTTGGCGTACTCAAGAAGCGGTCTCATGAAGGGCTTGTTCCTGCGCAAGTGCGATTCCATCGCTCCGCCTGACCCGAAACCCATGTCATCGTCATCCCAAGCAGCAGCCTTCAGGCGGTTGAGCGCGGCTTCTATCTCGGGAGGTAGCGCCACGCCCCCCGGAGCGGTCTGGGCGCAGGAACACGCCAACGCCAGCGCCACCACCAGGGATGCCCCCAACAGGTCATTCGTCCAACCTTGCCGGTTCATAGTCATTGTGAAGCCGCCGCAGGTGATTCCCTCGGTCTGCCCTCGGAACGGAATCCCGTTGCCGCGAAGCGGGCGCTTCATTTGCCTCGTCCTTCGCCCGCTTCACTCTCCGGGAGGGCCTCTGCGAGTGCCTTCACGTAGCTCATGATTGTGTGCTGATGAAGTACCGGCAGCAAACCGGCCGGGGCGGCCCTGGCCACCGCGCCGCTTCGCCAGCGCTGGTAGTTTGCGATGACGGCCAATGCCGTCTCAGGCAGATATCCGCTGCTGAAGACAGCCTGGCGCGTCATGAATTGCTCGCAGTACCATACGACTTGGTCACCCATCGACGTCGGCAGCATCCCGCCGTGCCCGCGCTTCTGCCTCTCAATCTCCTCCGGGGACACCAGTTGCCGGTGTAGAATGCGCTGCTCCGACAGATAGGACATCGCGAGCACTACTTCGTGAAGGACGGTCAGTACCCGCCTGAGGAAGCTCGCGGACCTCCTGAGCTCAGCCATCTGCAGCAGGAGGTATGCTTCGATGGTGAGCCCGTATTCCGGTGCTGTACCCCTGTCATAGGTCGTTCTCGCAACTACCTCGTCGTCCAGATGGCTCCCGGGCGCAAACCGGCGCGCAAACGCCTCCTGGGACGCAAGAACATACTCGGCGAGCATCTGAGGATTGTCGTCCGAGACTTTGGCGTACTCGAGAAGCGGTCTCATGAACGGCTTGTTCGTGCGCAAGTACGATTCCATCGACCCGCCTGACAGGAAACCGGGGCTATCCGAAGCCGCATCCTTGAGGCGGTCTAGCGCAGCTTCTATCTCGGGAGGTAGCGCCACGCCCCCCGGGGCCGTCTGGGCGCAGGAACACGCCAGCGCCACCACCAGGGATGGCGCAAACGGCACGTTCATCCAGCGTCGCGGGCTCATGGTGGGGCCGTCGCCTCCATTCATCATCTTCTCCGTCCACGCGATAGGCAGTCAAGGCTTAGGCTTCCAAATGGAGTCGGGATCTCCAATGTGTCCATAGTTCTCGCTATCGGACGTCTTGTACTTGCCGTGCCCGCCCCACTTGGCCTTGACCATCTTGGCAGCATCCGCGGGTTGGCCCGTGGGGGAGAGGAGCTCATAGATGATCGAGGTGTGGTCATTATTGCCGTAGCGGCACACGTGACCCTCACAGTAGGGATCTGCTTCGGTGCCCGCCACCGCGACGAAGTCGTCGGCTATGTCGTCACGGAACCCATCAGGTGTGTCTCCGTAGGCGAGGAAGATCCACACATCTTGCCTGCGGTACAGCGCGTAGGCGTGGCAGTTGTAATCAGTCGTGGGCATGTCGAGTGTCCCGATTATGCCGTAGTTCGCACATATGTAGCGCTCTGCGTCCAACTGTTCCTCACTGGTGAAGTCCTCCAAGAAATGGGCATGCACCAACTTGGTCTGGCTGTGACCTGTCTTCGCACACCAAGGTTGGCCGTTGTAGCAGGTGTCGTCCGCCGGATTGTAGTAGATGGTGTACGTCTTCGACACCGGGTACTCGGTGCCGTCAGTTCTCCGGCACAGGAACTCCATCTCTCTTGTTATCCCCTCAGCGTGCAAAGCCGTAACTGGAACCACACACGGCATCAAGAAAGTGACAAGCACCGCATTCGCATTCATTCTTCTCATCTGAGCATCCATCCTCTCGATTCGTGCCGCGGCAGCAGCTTCGAGGCCACGTGGCCCGTGGGCAACTGCTCGCCCAACTTCTCGACGACTTGGTTTGCCAGGTCGGCGGCTTTGCCCCGGTCCGCGTCGCGCCACATCTTCGCCTGGATGACGTACTTGGCGCAGACGGCCCAGTAGTAGGGGACGTCCTCGAACTCCTTCAGCGCCGCCTCGCAGATCGGCACCGTCTGGTCGCGTTCCTTGAGATCCCGCAGCAGAATGCGGTCGACCAGGTTGGCAAGCGCTTTCTCTGCGAGAAAGAGCTGGCATCCGGCCGTGGCGTCGGGGTGGGCGCGCAGGAACCCTTCGCAGGCGGTGATGGCGTCGCGGAACTGGCCTTGCTTGCGGAGCGCCTCGGCCTGGCGCTCGGCCTCGCGCCCTACGGGCGCGCACTGCCAGTCAGCGCGGGCAGCGGGCGGCTGCTGGGACCAGCAAGCGGGCGCTGAGAGCGCGAACAGGGCAACGCAGAGACGCGGAGACGCGGAGAAGGGCGTGTGAGGGGATTTGCCGTTGCGTCGCGGTCGTGGCAGAAGGGCAGCCTGGCGCAGCAACGACTCTGGACGGGCGCTTGGCACGCCGTTCCGGCG
>Ga0100380_10004090_pt1 | contig 15351 bp, 18 predicted proteins | sample CryGeymeta201504_FD_80417 | JGI IMG/M metagenome (GOLD analysis project Ga0100380, IMG submission 80417) | Groundwater microbial communities from Crystal Geyser aquifers in Utah, USA - Crystal Geyser metaG 2015-04 | ecosystem: Environmental > Aquatic > Deep subsurface > Groundwater | place... | reverse complement strand
CAGTATAGTTTTGACGATGGCCTTGCTTAGTGCGTGATCTGTTTTTACGACGACGGAACTTGATAATGGTGACTTTTTTACCACGGCCGTTTTCTTTAACAGTCGCTGCAACTTTTGCCCCTTCAACAAGAGGCGCACCCAACTGAATGTCAGCGCCTTCTCCAACCATCATGACCTGGTCAAATTCAACGGTATCCCCTTCGTTTGCATTTAGGGACTCAACGCGTAGAACTTGGCCTTCACGAACACGATATTGCTTACCACCGGTTTTAATTACCGCATACATATTTGGAAACCCCCGGTTTAGTTATTATTCTAATTCAAATAATCTGGTTTTTACGCCGTCAGAAACGGCAAAGGCGGGATTATATATGGTTTTAAACACAAGGTCAAACCCATTATCTAATTATTTGCTTTTAAAGCATCGCCATAGCGTCGTTGGAGATTTTTTTTATTAAAAAAACAAATACAGCTTTGATTATCGTTAAATTCATACTACACTTTAGCGTTTTAAACCGACTGGCCTAAATACAAATTCAATATGACGCTCTCTGAGATACGTGCCCTTATTCAAGACGACATTCATGCCACCGACCAGTTAATTTTAACCAAACTGGCTTCGGACGTGGTGTTGATCAATCAAATAGGTCAATACATTATCAACAGCGGTGGCAAACGTTTACGCCCCTTGCTGGTACTGCTCACTGCCAGAGCTTGCGGCTACCAAGGACGCCACCACCTTACCCTCGCTGCGGTTATCGAATTTATACACACTTCAACCCTACTACATGATGATGTTGTCGATGAGTCAACCACTCGCCGAGGCAACCAAACGGCCAATGAAGTCTGGGGAAATGCAGCCAGCGTACTGGTCGGTGATTTTTTATATTCACGTTCTTTTGAAATGATGGTGGAACCCGGAAACATGCGAGTGATGGAAATCCTCTCTGAAACCACCAATGTCATAGCCGAAGGTGAAGTGTTACAACTGCTTAATTGTCACGATGCAGATACCACAACGGGTCGCTACATGGAAGTCATTCATCGAAAAACAGCAAAATTATTTGAAGCCGCTACCCATTTAGGCGCCGTACTCGCTGAAACCCCACAATATGAGCAATGCTTAGCTGAATATGGCCGTCACTTAGGGGCTGCATTTCAATTAATCGATGACGCGTTAGACTATATGGCAGATGCCAAAACCCTTGGCAAAAATCTCGGCGACGACCTCGCTGCAGGGAAGCCCACCTTGCCCCTTATTTATGTCCTTGAAAAAGGATCTGATACAGATAAAGCATTGGTGAGACGTGCGATAGAGACAGAAGGCATTTCGCTTTTGAGCGATGTCACCGAAGCCATTCAAAGAACTGGCGCGATCACTTACACACAAGAGGTTGCCACTCAAGAAGTCAGCAAAGCCAAACAAGCCATTTCAGGGTTTCCGGAATCCGATTTTAAAACCGCTTTGCTATCACTAGCAGATTTGGCCATCAACCGCTCGCACTAAAAACAAATATTTATTGCCCGGTAATCACCTTTGTCGGTACCTTTTTCTTATCTGGAAAATGTTTCTTAATGGCATTTTTCAGTTCTGCTTCTTGTTTAATTGCTTCCTGAGCCGCAATCTCTTCCTCAACTTCTTTACGCTCAATTTCAGCAAATTCTTTATACAAATCCAAATGGTTAACCTTCGTTTTATCCCAATCAATACGACGAATCAACCAACTAATAAAAAAACGAATCACGTGACATTCATCTAGGCTGGCATAAAGTAATTCCGGCATAGGTCGATAACCATGCAAGCGCTCTACTAAAATCAATTGCTGTTCACTGTCAGGTCGAATACGAATATACCCCTGATCATTTTCATCTAAGGTGGTACTGTAATAAAGTCGTACCACTTTATTAATGCTGAACATCGCCTTTGTCAAAATTGTAGATTCATGCTTGCCGTTAATACCCACTGTGTGAATAAAGATATTTTGCGTCATAATTGCACGCGCAAAACGCTCTACCTCATCAAAAGGAACTTCGTGCGATTGTACATTCTTGGAATTTTCAGCCTGATAAATCTCATCGGATTTTCGCTCTAATTTCTTAAAGAAATACCGTAAAGCTGGTGTAATGTTTTTTTTACTCATTCTGGGTAACCTCTAATAAAGCCTATCGGCCAGCCTACGCTTACCTTGAGCCAAATAAAACCAATAAAACTAAAAAAACCTGCTCTAAGGCAGGTTTCAAATAGTTAATGACAATAAGCTTACTTTTCAATATCAGGTCTGTTTTAGAACGGCACATCATCATCGTCAAAATCATTGGGCGTATAGGCAGGAACCTGTTGTGCTGGAGGGGATTGCTGGGGCTGTCCGCCGTAATTTTGTTGGGCGGGTTGCGGGTGCTGTGGTGCTTGCCCAAAACCACTCGATTGCGTGGTTTGCGATCTTGGCTGTCCACCTGAGGCATTCATGGGCGCTCCAGGCGCTGCATAATTTCCATTGCCTTGATTTCCATCATACGCAGCATCACTTCCAGCTTGTCGGTTCCCCCCCCCTAGCATTTGCATCACACCATTAAAATCCAACACCACTTCTGTTGAATACCGATCTTGACCGGTGTTTTGATCTTGCCATTTACGGGTTTGCAACTTACCCTCAAGATAGACCTGTGAGCCTTTGGTTAAATACTGTCCTGCGATTTCAGCCAGTTTCCCAAAGATGACGACGCGATGCCACTCGGTTTTTTCTTGTTTCTGCCCGGTTGCCTTGTCGTTCCACTGCTCAGAGGTGACAACACTTAAGTTTGCAATTGCATTACCATTTGCTGCATATTTTATTTCGGGGTCTCTGCCGAGCGTTCCAACCAAGATTACTTTATTGACACCTCTTGCCATCGTTCTTCTCCATCATCTTTTTTAAGTGTTAAATCATACCTTTTTAACGGCAAAAAGGGTATGTGATTTTTCTGCCCGACTTAGCTGAGTCCTACTTCAAGATACTCTACTAAGCCAATTTCATCAATTTTTTTACGATCTATCTTAAAGTATACACGCTGATCTGCCGCCACAAAAACCACTTCGTAAATACCATCATAAGTTAATAACTTTTCAGTTAGGCTATGCTGTTCTGGATCGGATAGCTGTGCCGTATAGGGTACAGAGGCAATACTGAGCGGCAAAGGCGTTGCCATATTTTGTGCTATCAAGAACCACGCAAAACCGATGGTTGTCGTAAACAAAAACAACCCTTCCACACCATACATTTCATAAAACCAACCACCGATAAACCCACCTAAGGCAGCACCGAGAAATTGACTGCTGGAATAAATACCACTTGCGGTGCCTTTTTTATCTGGCGGCGACAGTTTGACCACCAAAGAAGGCAATGAAGCCTCCAATAAATTAAATGCTGTGAAAAATATTAATAGCCATAAAAACAAGGTCCAGAATCCTATAGAACCATAGAGCAATGCCAACTGCATGAGTGCAATGGTTAAAATCGCCCCGACAAAAATGGGTTTCATTCTGCCTTTAGATTCTGCCTGAATAATAAAGGGAACCATTAATGCAAAGGAAAGCAACATGACGGGTAGATATAATTCCCAATGACTTAATGAATTCAGTCCCGCGAGATCGCGAATCATAAACGGTACCGCGATAAACATCGCTGTTAGGGTTGCGTGTAATACAAATACCCCCACATCAAGGCGCAGTAGTTGTGAATTTTTTAAAACATCCTTAAATTGACTTGGATCGGCTTCAGCTTCCCGCTGATAGGACTGGGTGGTAATGGCCGGTACGACGAAAAGCACTAAAATAATGCCTAAAACGCCCAGGCCTGCAATAATCCAAAAAATCCCTCTAACCCCAAAAAGCTCCCCCAATACTGGACCGGCAACCAAAGATGCCGTAAAAGACAACCCAATGGTGATACCAACGATGGACATGGCTCTTAACCGAAATTGTTCAGAGACCAAATCCGCCACCGTTGCCATTAATACTGCAGCAACCGCCCCCATTCCCTGAATGGCGCGCCCTAGAATCATCATTTCTATGGATTCGGCTAGGGCACAAACAATCGATCCCGCCATAAAAACCAGCATACCGATAATAATCAGCGGTTTACGCCCAAACTTGTCCGAAAGCATCCCATAAGGGATTTGTAACAGCGCTTGTGTTAGGCCGTAAATACCGATCGCAATACCGATTTGAGTTCCAGTAACACCTTGGAACTCTTCTTGAGCAAACAGTGCAAAAACAGGGAAAATCATAAACAACCCAAGCATGCGGGTTGAGAAAATGCCCGCTACCGAGAAAGCAGCTCTTTTCTCGACGGGGTTCATTTGGCAACGCTCTTGTAACATCAAATACTGTCCTATTTACGGGGGTATCAGTGGGTACGATTGTTATGTATGTTTGTCAATTCAGAGACACTCAAGCAAATAACTTTGGCACTTTGAAAGCTCCGCATTATATCATTATTGTGATGGTTTTAGGTATGTAAACTGATGTCAAAACAGTCGCTATATCACTTTTTAATTCTAATCAATAGCAGACAATCAGATTATCGCCTCACTTGCTCCCCATCCTGCCGTTCCATCTGTACGATTTTGCTATAATACTGACTTTGCTTACCATAAGACTGGCTGATAAAGAATGCTTGAAGAGATTATTGTTCGAGGTGCTCGCACCCATAATTTAAAAAATATTGATGTCACGCTACCTCGAGACAAGCTGATTGTCATTACCGGATTATCTGGTTCAGGAAAGTCGTCATTAGCTTTTGATACCATTGATGCTGAAGGCCAACGACGCTATGTAGAGTCGCTATCGGCCTATGCACGCCAATTTCTGTCTGTCATGGAAAAGCCGGATATCGATCATATTGAAGGTTTGTCTCCGGCCATCTCAATCGAGCAAAAATCGACTTCTCATAACCCTCGCTCCACCGTCGGCACTGTGACGGAAATTTATGATTATTTAAGATTACTCTATGCTAGAGCTGGAACCCCCCGCTGTCCAACACACCACTGTGATCTAGTCGCACAAACGGTTAGCCAAATGGTCGATCACACCTTAACCTTGCCGGAAAACAGTAAGTGCCTATTAGTGGCACCGGTTGTTCGGGGTAAAAAAGGCTCCCATCAAAACTTACTCGATGAACTACAAGCGCAAGGGTATTTACGTGCTCGTATTGATGGCAAACTCATGGAATTGGATGGTTCCATTTCCTTAAATAAGAACTTAAAACATGATATTGAAGTGGTTGTGGATCGCTTCAAAATTCGAGAAGACATTAAACAACGTTTGGCTGAATCTTTTGAAACGGCATTACATTTAGCAGAAGGCATTGCATTGGTGTTACCAATGGAAACAGACGATGATTTCCGATTGGTCTTTTCTGAGCGTTTTTCTTGCCCGCATTGTGGATATTCAGTGCCAGAACTCGAACCTCGCATTTTCTCTTTTAACAACCCGCATGGCGCCTGCCCCAGTTGTGATGGGCTCGGGGTCAAACAAACCTTTGATGCCAATAAAATTGTCATACACCCTGAGCTCAGTCTTGCCGGCGGCGCTATTCGTGGCTGGGATCGCCGCCATAAATATTACTACGACCTGCTTAAAGCCGTGGCCGATCATTATCAATTTGATATGGAAACCTCCTGGCAGGATCTCCCCCTCCAACAACAAGAAATTATCTTATATGGCTCAGGTAAAGAAAAATTGCCGCTACCGCACGGTCGATATGCGGATAGACGTCGTTTCGAGGGCGTAACCCCGAATATGGAACGCCGACTGCTTGAAACGGAAAGCAAATCCGTTCGCGATGAACTTGAAAAATTTAGAGTATCTCTCCTGTGCCACAGTTGTCACGGTACCCGTTTAAACGAATCTGCACGCCATTTTTTTGTTGCCGAAAAAAACCTTCCAGAATTAACTGAACGCCCAATTGGCGAATTACATACGTTCTTTCACCAACTCAAGCTCGATGGCAGTAAGGGGAAAATCGCTGAAAAAATCATCAAGGAAGTCCATAGCAGGTTATCTTTTTTGGTTAACGTTGGTTTAAACTACCTTAATCTCAATCGCAGTGCAGATACACTTTCTGGTGGTGAAGCGCAGCGAATTCGCCTCGCAAGCCAAATCGGAGCCGGACTGGTCGGGGTCATGTATGTATTAGATGAACCTTCTATTGGTTTACACCAGCGTGATAATGACAGACTGCTTAACACCCTGAATCACCTTAGAGACTTAGGCAATACCGTTATCGTGGTTGAACATGACGAAGATGCTATTCGTGCAGCAGACTATGTATTGGATATTGGCCCCGGTGCCGGGATTCATGGCGGACATGTGATTGCCCAAGGCAGTCCGGAACAAGTGATGAAAAATACTGAATCACTTACCGGTCAGTACCTTACCGGCAAGAAAGCCATCACCGTTCCAACAGAGCGTTTACCGCTTCCGCAGAATTGGTTAAACATTGAAGGGGCATCCGGTAACAATTTACAAGCTGTCAATTTAGCCATTCCGGCAGGGTTATTAACTTGTATCACAGGGGTTTCTGGTTCAGGCAAATCCACTTTAATCAATGATACGCTTTACAAAATTGCTGCCACCGCGCTGAATAAAGCGCAACTGGAACCTGCTCCTTATCAAACGGTTAAGGGACTTGAGCATTTTGACAAGGTCGTCAATATTGACCAGAGTCCAATCGGACGCACACCTCGCTCTAATCCGGCCACCTACACGGGGTTGTTTACACCGATTAGAGAACTTTTATCTGCTACCCCGGAATCACGCACCCGCGGCTATACACCTGGTCGGTTTAGCTTTAATGTCAAAGGCGGTCGCTGTGAAGCTTGCCAAGGTGATGGGGTGATCAAAGTTGAGATGCATTTTTTACCGGATGTCTATGTTGCCTGTGATGTCTGTAATGGTCAACGCTACAATCGTGAAACATTACAAGTGCACTATAAAGGCAAAAACATCCACGATATATTAGAAATGACTGTTGAAGATGCCCGAGCTTTCTTTGATGCCATTCCGGTTTTGTCGCGCAAATTGACCATGTTAATAGAAGTCGGTCTGGGTTACATTAAACTAGGTCAAAGTGCGACCACCCTCTCCGGCGGCGAAGCACAAAGAGTGAAACTCGCGAAAGAGCTCTCCAAACGCGATACAGGAAACACCTTGTATATCTTGGACGAACCGACGACAGGGTTGCATTTTCATGACATAGAGTTATTTTTAAAAGTCATCAGAAACCTTCGTGATCATGGTAATACCATTGTCATTATTGAGCACAATTTAGACGTTATCAAAACAGCCGATTGGGTAATTGATTTAGGGCCGGAGGGTGGTTCAGGGGGGGGACAAATTATTGCAACCGGCACACCGGAAATGATTGCTGAAGAGGATGCTTCCTATACCGGCCACTATTTAAAAAAATTGTTAACGAAAAAACCTTTGATCCAAGCATGAAATGGCCAGGCCTGGCTATTTTTAATGTCTTGCTGCACGCGAAATGAAACATTTGGATGAGTCGGATACGAAAGTAAAATGAGGGAAATTTTAACCCTTTTATGGAGATATCCATCTCGTGCAAAGGTCTCTAATATAGGATAAAATTTTTGCTCCGTAAGCGATTGCATAGATACAGATATTTAAGGTTTCTTGTGAATGGTTAATCGAATTATCCATCTGCTGTGTATCTGTTTCTTTTCTAGCCAGCTAGCTGCTAAACCCGCTTATGATGAATGGCAATCTGTAGACTATATTCAAAAAGCGTTTTTTGAAGTGGCTCTCAAAAATGAATACAAGAAAAGCACTGAACGTCTGAATAGATGGCAATCGCCCATCCAATATACTGTTAAGTATATAGAAATGCCTACAAATGATATGATAACCAGCCTAATAACCGCCCACCTAGAACACTTACAAAAAATAACCGGTCATCGCATTCAACCCAGTCAATCTCAAGCCAACTTAAAGATTATCCTCACTCGCGGGGAATACTACGCCGACATGATTAAGCGCTACACTCAAAGCAACGTTAAAGACTTAGCGCAAGACAGTAATTGCATGGGGAGTTTCGTATCAACAGCCGCAGTGAAATCACCGATGCAACCGTCATTATTCCGGTTGATCGGGTTATGGGAGAGGGACTATTGGTTGCTTGTATCGTAGAAGAAACCACTCAAATCATGGGGCTGCCCAATGATTCCGATTGGGTATTTCCCAGCATAGCAAACGATAAGAGTAAAATTGAATTACTGACCGGGCTAGATTATATTCTATTAAAGCTGCTCTATTCTAAAGAGTTGAGCCCTGGAATGAAAGCCAATGAAATCCAACCCATTGCTGAAAAAATTTTGAATACATGGAAAAAAAATCGCACGATCAAACGTTCTCCCTTTATTGTCAATCGCTCAGGGCTTTATCCTTTAGTTAACTAAAGTTCCTTAAAGGTTAGGTGGCTAACTTTTGAATGACTATCCCCGCCAACATCAACCCATAGATACCTGGCATATAGCTGGCGGTGCCATTGACCACTCTACCCCTAGCCCCTTCTATCGCTTCCATTGGGCCAGGTTCTTTTGGTAATTCTGTAGAAAAAATAACAGGAACCCCTTTATAAATACCCTGTTTTTTTAATCGCTGACGCATATTTCTAGCCAAACCACAAGTATGTGTTTTCGAAATATCGGTTATCCTTATCAGACTTGGATCGATTCGTCGACCTGCCCCCATACTTGAAAAAATATTCATTCCTTGTTTAAAAGCTGTCGCAACTAAAGCCACTTTGCAATTCAAGCTGTCTATAGCATCCACTACTGCATCATAATCTGCTGAGAGCAAATCAGCCATTTCGTCTGGTTTTAAAAAAGATTTAATCAACGTCACCTGACAATCCGGATTAATATCATGAACACGCTTCGCCATCACCTCAACTTTAGGTAACCCCAATGTGGAGTTTAAAGCCACAATTTGACGATTAAGGTTAGAAGGTGATACCACATCATGATCGACCAGTGTCAAGCGCCCTACGCCAGCCCTTGCAAGCGCTTCCGCGACGAATCCTCCCACGCCACCTATCCCAGCAATTAATACGTGTGCATTTTCGAGTTTAGCAATTCCTTTTTCACTAAAAACTAATAAACTTCTTTCAAATAGTGGCTTCATCAACTGTCCTTTAACAAAATCATCGATGCATTATAACCTGTTTGATCAATAACCTCTTCAACCGAACACGCTAAAAGCGTTGCAACCTGAGTTGCAATTTTAGGCAATACATCAAAAGGGAATAAAGAAGGTAAATTTGCACCATAAGGTGCATCTGTTTCCAAGACAAGATTGGCTAAACCAATCCCTTTAATCATCTGATGGTAACGTCGTGCGTTTGAATTTAATATAATGCCATTAACGCCGATATATAAACCCTGTTTAACAAACTGTTTAGCCAACTCAAGACCGCCCATAAATCCATGCATAATGCCCTGACTGGGTATGGTTTTAAAAAGTTGTAAAGCTTGATTATAGGCTTTATAACAATGTAAAGAAACTGGTCGCTCTAATTGATTTGCTAACTTTAGCTGATACTCAAAAGCAATAAGCTGTTCGTTATAATAAGCCTGATATTTTTTATTAAAGTCTAACCCAATTTCTCCAACTGCCTTAATCTCTGAAGCATTAGCAAGGATTGTGGCAAGCAAACTAAGATCATTTAAATAATTATCGGCAACAAACCAAGGGTGTAAACCTACAGCACTATGAACAGATGAATATAGATCAGAAATCTTTAATGTGTTTTGCCAATCATTAGGATTTGTCCCAACGCTAAGAAATTGTATGGTGTTATGGGAGGTAAGTTGATCCTTCAAGTCTTCAGAAAGGTCAACAAGATGGCAATGGGTATCAAATAGGCGGGACATAAAAAAACCAGCTAACGCTGGTTTATTATTTAATCTTCAGATTCAGTTGCTGATTCAGGACGATCAACTAACTCAACATAAGCCATAGGCGCATTGTCACCAGGCCGAAATCCGCATTTTAGTATACGAATGTATCCACCGGGTCTAGACTCATAACGTGGGCCTAGTTCTGAAAAAAGCTTACCGACAGCTGCTTTATCTCTTAAACGAGAAAAAGCAATACGACGGTTATGAACACTGTCTTGCTTAGCTAATGTAATTAGCGGCTCAGCAACACCACGCAATTCTTTCGCTTTAGCAACGGTTGTCTTAATCATCTCATATTCAATAAGAGACGCTGACATATTACTAAACATCGCTTTACGATGTGAACTATTGCGATTTAATTTACGACCACTTTTACGATGACGCATGGTAGTTTCCTTTAAATTATACTGACTCTCGACTGACCAAACTTGAAGGTGGCCAATTTTCGAGCTTGGTACCTAAACCTAGACCTCTCTGAGCAAGAACATCTTTAATTTCTTGCAATGATTTTTTTCCTAGATTTGGGGTTTTTAACAAACTTGACTCAGCTCTTTGAACCAAATCACCAATATAGTAAATCTGCTCTGCTTTGAGGCAATTCGCTGAACGAACCGTAAGCTCTAAATCATCTACTGGTTGTAAGAAGATAGGATCAAATTCATTTTCTTCTTCTTCTTGAACCACGATCTCTTTATGCTTCAGATCAACAAACGCAATCAACTGATAATGTAAAACCGTTGCGGCCTGTCTAATGGCTTCTTCAGGATCTAAAGTGCCATCCGTTACGACGTTCAAAATCAGCTTATCCAAATCTGTACGTTGCTCAACACGAGCATTCTGCACTTCATAACTAACTGTTTTTACCGGGCTAAAACTAGCATCTAATTTAAGTGCACCGATATGTGAAGAGTCAGACTCAGTTGATTGAAGCGCTGCTCGATAACCAATTCCTTTCTCAACTTTCAATTTCATTGAAAGCTCAGCACCATCACCTAAATGCGCAATAACTAAATCAGGATTCATGATTTCAGCATCGTGATTTAGCTGAATATCACCTGCTGTTACAACCGCAGGACCTTTTTTGATCAATGACAACTCTGCTTCATCTGATTCGTTTAGTTTTATAGCGACTTCTTTGAGATTTAACATAATCTCAAGAACATCTTCACGAACCCCTTCAATTGAAGAGTATTCATGCAAAACGCCATCTATTTGAGCTTCAACAATGGCTGCACCCGGCATAGAAGATAATAAGATTCTTCTTAAAGCATTCCCTAAAGTATGGCCGAAACCACGTTCAAGGGGCTCAAGAGTGACACGGCTATTAAAACCGCTAATTGTTTTAATATCTACTAGACGGGGTGTCAGTAGCTGCTCTAACATCTCTTGCATTAGAAGTTATCTCCGTTTCAATGGGTTACTTAGAGTAAAGCTCAACGATCAAGTTTTCAGAAATATCCGCCGATAAATCTGTACGATCTGGTACAGATTTAAAAACGCCTTCAAACTTACTAGTATCAACTTCTACCCATCCAACATTTGTTGATTGCGCATTTAATTCTAATGCAGTAGCAATACGAGTTTGATTACGTGATTTCTCTCTAATACTAATCACATCACCCGCCGAAACTTCATAAGAAGGAATATTTACAGACTGTCCATTTACTTGAATCGACTTATGAGACACCAATTGACGCGCTTCAGAACGAGTTGATGCAAAGCCCATACGATAAACAACATTATCTAACCGGCTTTCTAAAAGTTGTAATAGGTTAACACCTGTTGAACCCTTACGACGATCAGCTTCCTTGTAATATAACCGGAATTTCTTTTCAAGAACGCCGTACATACGACGAACTTTTTGTTTTTCTCTCAACTGTAAACCATATTCCGTAACACGCTTACGACCTGCACCATGTTGTCCAGGAAGTTGATCTATTTTGCACTTAGACTCGATGCTTCTAACACCGCTTTTTAAGAATAGATCCGTACCTTCACGACGTGATAGTTTACACTTTGGACCAATATATCTAGCCATCTCCTACCTCTGAATTTTAAACACGACGTTTTTTAGGCGGACGACAACCATTATGAGGAATAGGGGTTACATCAGAAATCGAGCTGATTTTAAAACCGACACTATTAAGGCCTCTAACTGCTGAGTCACGTCCAGGACCGGGGCCCTTAACCATAACATCCATATTTTTGACACCATACTCTGTGGCCATTTGACCAGCACGCTCTGCAGCAACCTGTGCCGCAAAAGGGGTGCTTTTTCGTGAACCACGGAAACCACTCCCGCCAGATGTTGCCCAACATAAGGCATTTCCTTGACGGTCAGTAATTGTCACGATGGTGTTATTAAAGGTTGCATGTACATGTGCAACTGCATCAGTTACAACCTGTTTTGCTTTCTTTTTAACACGTGAATTTGCTTTTGCCATATCTAATCTCTAATTTATGCTTAACGCTTAATAGGTTTTTTAGGACCCTTACGAGTACGAGCATTATTTTTTGTTCGCTGACCTCTTAAAGGTAAGCTACGACGATGACGAATTCCTCTATAACAACCCATGTCCATCAATCGCTTGATATTCATTGTTACATCACGACGAAGGTAACCTTCAATCTTAAACTTTGCCACTTCAGAACGAAGTGATTCTAACTGTTCTTCCGTCAGTTCACGAACTTTAGTAGTTGGATCAATCTTAACATCAGCACAAATTTTCTGTGCAGTGGTCTGTCCAATACCGTAGATCGATCTTAATCCAATTACAACATGCTTGTTAACTGGTATATTTACGCCGGCAATACGAGCCATTTTGCGCTCCTTAACTATCCATCTACCAAAAAACGAGCGATTATACTCATTTTGAGGATTAATTACTAGTAGTAACCTTTAATTATCAACCAATTAAAACTTACCGACCCTTTAGATTTGCTTTTTTCATCATACTTTCGTATTGACCTGATTGAAGATGGGCTTGAATATTTGTCATAAAATCCATAACCACAATCACAATAATCAATAAGGAAGTACCTCCAAAATAGAAAGGCACATTCCAATATAAGATCAAAAACTCTGGCAATAAACAGACTAGCGTAATGTATATTGCACCTGCTAGAGTTAATCGACTCATAATCGTGTCAATTCTTCTTGCCGTTTGCTGACCTGGTCGAATGCCTGGAATATAAGCACCCGATTTACGAAGATTATCAGCTGTTTCATTCGGATTGAAAACAATCGCAGTGTAGAAAAAACAAAAGAAAATAATCGCCATCGCATAAAACAAAATATATAAAGGTTGTCCTGGAGACATCGTTGTCGCAATGTCCTTCAACCAACCCATATTTTCTGCCGTTCCAAACCAACCACCAAGGGTTGCTGGAAACAAAATAATACTTGAAGCAAAAATGGGAGGAATACCACCTGCCATATTCAGCTTCAAGGGTAAATGCCCTTCCTGACCACCATACATTTTACGACCACGCATACGTTGTGCATAATGTATTGGAATTCTTCTTTGACCACGTTCTACAAATACGACAAACGCAATCACGACAAAAACCAATGCAAGCAGTATAAATGCGGTTATAGCATGCATCGCACCCGTATTAACTTGCTCAAAAGTCCCACCTAATGCGGAAGGAAGTCCAGCAACAATACCTGCAAAAATGATCAAGGAAATACCATTTCCTATTCCTTTTTCAGTAATCTGTTCACCAAGCCACATTAAAAAGATGGTGCCACTAACCAGTGTTGTGACAGCAATAACTTTAAACAAGATACCTGGCTCTAGAACAACTGACATGCCATTAATGTTCTGTGACTCTAAAGCAATTGAAACACCTAAGGCTTGAAAAGTTGCCAAAACAACTGTTCCGTATCGTGTGTATTGCGTAATCTTACGCCGACCAGCCTCGCCGTCTTTCTTTAATTGCTCAAGCGTTGGAGAAACAACCGTCAGCAATTGCATAATGATTGATGCAGAAATATACGGCATGATTCCTAAAGCAAGTATCGATAAGCGCTCCAAGGCACCCCCCGAGAACATATTAAACATGTCAAGGATTGTCCCTTTTTGCTGTTCAAACATTGCCGCTAACGCAATTGGATCAATCAAGGGGACTGGAATATGCGTACCTAATCGATAAACAATTAAGGCACCTAATACAAAAAATATTTTTTGTCTTAATCCATTTGAGCTTGATTTTTCAATTGATTGACTTTTCATATTAACTTTCTACAGAGCCACCAGCGGCCTCAATTTCGGCCTGTGCTCCCTTAGTCTCCTTAATTCCAGTCAGCTTTACAGGCTTTGTTAGCTTGCCACTTTTTATCACCTTCACGACCTTAATTTTATCGGAGATAAGATTAAGCGACTTTAAAGTCTCTAGATCAATTGCATCAGCTTCAATCAGGTTCAAAGCATCTAAACGAATTTCAGCGGCATACATTGCTTTACGTGATGTAAAACCAACTTTTGGCAATCTACGCTGTAAAGGCATCTGACCACCTTCAAAACCGATCTTAGGCAAACCACCAGAACGTGACTTCTGACCTTTATGACCTCTTCCAGCCATTTTCCCGTTTCCGGAACCTTGGCCGCGACCTTTACGCTTTGCAGCTTTATTGGCGCCTTCAGCAGGCGATAAAGTATTTAAATGCATTTTATGCTTCCTCTACTTTAAGCAAATAGGAAACTTTATTGATCATTCCACGATTCTCTGGAGTGTCAATAACTGCTACAGTTTGATTCATCCTTCTTAGACCTAAGCCAGATACACACGCTTTATGAGCTGGCAAACGTCCAATAGTGCTTTTAACCAAAGTAACATTGACTAATTTCTTATCTGACATTTTATTCACCTAAAATTTCTTCGACTGACTTGCCGCGCTTAGCTGCGATAAGTTCAGGGCTACTCATTGCTGTCAAGGCATTCACTGTTGAACGTACAACGTTAACAGGTCTTGTTGTTCCAACACATTTCGCCAAAACATCCTTAACACCAGCTGCTTCTAATACAGCACGCATTGCACCACCTGCAATAATCCCAGTACCGTCTGAAGCTGGCAACATAACAATGTTAGCAGCACCTTGTTTAAAGTTAATTGGGTACTGCAAGGTACTTCCATTAAGATGAATATCTCTCATATTAATGCGCGCTTTTTCCATTGCCTTTTTGATTGCAACAGGCACTTCATTTGCCTTACCACTGCCATACCCAACACGACCTTCACCGTCACCAACTACAGTGAGAGCAGAAAAACCAAAAACTCGACCACCTTTCACAACTTTTGCGACACGGCGAATAGAAACCAGTTTTTCAATAAGACCGTCTTGACCTTCTTGTAATTCTTTTGAAGACATCGTTATCCCTTCTTTTAAAATT
>Ga0100380_10004085_pt1 | contig 15365 bp, 18 predicted proteins | sample CryGeymeta201504_FD_80417 | JGI IMG/M metagenome (GOLD analysis project Ga0100380, IMG submission 80417) | Groundwater microbial communities from Crystal Geyser aquifers in Utah, USA - Crystal Geyser metaG 2015-04 | ecosystem: Environmental > Aquatic > Deep subsurface > Groundwater | place... | reverse complement strand
AGACGGTACTTGTGCGCGTCCGAGAAGAGCTCTCGGAAGCGCGCTCGGGAGTAGCGAGGAATCATGGCGCCGGGACGCTAACAGATGCCCCACGCCGGAGCCACGGGAGCCGGCCGACGAGGCCCGAGGGCCCGTCATCAGCCATGGCGCTTCCGCCCGGTGCCCGCCTTCTGGCATAGTCCTCCTGATGATGAAGTCGACCGTCCGCGAAGAGGTCCATGTCGTGCGCGAGGTGCTGGAGGGAGCGCTGCCGCCGGAGGTGGCCACGGCTGCGATGTTCGCGGCGCTCTCACGCTGGCAGGGTGGGGTCCCGAGCAACCTTCAGGATGTGCTCGACCTCTGTCATGGCCCGCTGCGGGAGATCCTGGAGCGTCGCGTCGGCGATGTCGTGACCGGCGAGCTGATGAAGCGCCTCGACCGCGTGCTGGTGAACGGCGATCGCACCGGCACCGACATCCCGCTCGACATCGACGTCGAGCTGGACGGCGAGCCGAGCATCACCATCACCATGCCCATCGTCTGGCGCGAGCCGGTCTCCGTGCTGATCATCTCGGGTCGCAGCACCTTCTCGGCACGCCTCGAGGCCTCGCTGGGCGCCGCGCGTCTGCACACGACCCTCGCCACCACGGTGCACGAGATCCGCCGCACCACCTTCTCGGAGGCGCCGCTGCTCGCCCTGGTCGACTGCGTGTCCCCGCCCGAGATCAGCCAGGCCGATCTGGCGTCCGCCCTGAAGGATCTGCCGGACCAAGTCCTGGTGGTGATCTGGGGCGAAGACCAGTCCTTCGGCGAAGCTCTGGCGCCGCATCTGCTCGCGTCGGACGTGGAGTCGGTGGCGCTCTCGCGGCACGAGGGCATCGGCCCGCTGCTCGATCTGATCCTCAGCCGCTACAAGGAGGAATGAGCCCCTCGGGCGGGCGTGGTTGACCTGCGTCCCCTCGGTGTCTACTTGCATGCGGTGCCCACGCTAGACGCTGTCGCGGAGGCGCTTTCTCGGCGTCAACCGCAGCTCGCTGCACCGGCGGAGCGCCGAGCGGCGGTCGCCATCGTGCTCCGGCCTGCCACGGCGGGCGCCGAAGTGCTGTTGATGCGACGGGCCGAGTCGCCGCGCGATCCCTGGTCCGGGCACATCTCCTTCCCCGGCGGACACCAGGATCCGAGCGACCCGAGCCTGCGGGCCACGGCGGAGCGCGAGGCTCTGGAGGAGGTCGGCTTGGCGCTCTCCCGTCAGGCGCGCTTCCTGGGCGCACTCGACGAGCTGCCGGCCATCGCACGGGGTCGGCGCACGGGCATGGCCATCAGTCCCTTCGTCTACGGGCTGTCGGTGGTCCCGGACCTCGCGCCCAACGAGGAGGTGGCGGAGCTCTTCTGGGCCTCCCTCGGTCCGATGCTGCGGGGCGAGCGCGACTCCGTTCGTCCTTATGAGCACGAAGGTCAGCACTACGATCTGCCCGCCTTTGCGGTCGGAGGGAAGATCATCTGGGGCTTGACGTACCAGATGCTGCGCGGTCTGCTGCGCGTGGTCGGGTCTGCCCCGGGCAGATGACGATAGACGGGAATTTCCGATCGCGCGGACTCCGCGCGCCACCTTAGGAGGGTCTATGGAAAATCGTGGAAGAGGACTTCTGATTGGGCTGTTGCCGCTCGCCATGGTCGTGGGCTGCGGAAACGGAGCACCGCCGCCGCCCCCACCGCCGCCGAACGCAGCCGGCGGGCCCGTGGCACCCGGACAGCCCGTGGCACCGGGACAGCCCGTGGCACAGGGGATCGTCGCCCCGCAGCAGGCTGCCGGTCCATCCAACTTCGGCACGGTCTCCCTGGCCAGCGGCTTCATGCCCGATCCGCACACGGAGACCGGCACCTCCGGGGGATCCATCAACGCACAGACGCTGAACCCGACCTGCCGGGGCTGGGTCGCGAGCACGCCTGACCACCTCTTGGTGGCCACGACGCTGTTCAACAACCTGCGCGTCATGGTCAGCGGCGGTGCGGCGGACACGACCCTGGTCGTGCAGCGGCCCGACGGCAGCTACCTGTGCAACGACGACGCGACCGGCGAAGGCCGGAACCCCCTGGTCGCAGGCGGCTTCCCCCCCGGCGTCTACAAGATCTGGGTCGGCAGCTATCAGCAGGGGCAGAACGCTCCCTACACCATCGGCTTCTCTGAGCTGGGGAGCGTCCACACGGCGAGCCTCGGTGGCGGCGGCGGTGGTGCCGGCGGCGGCGCCGGTCTGGGTCGCGGCGGTCCGAGCTTCGCGCCCAACGACACCGCCAGCAACTTCGGAACCACGACGCTGAGCACCGGCTTCATGCCCGACCCCTCCGTCGCGAACGGCACCTCGGGCGGCAGTCTCTCGGCCGCCGACTGGAACCCCGCCTGCCGCGGCTGGGTCGCGCAGACGCCCGACCACCTCTTCGTCGCGCGCACGGATATGCCGAGCTTCCGCGTGCTCGTGCACTCGAGGCAGGACACCACCCTGGTCATGCAGGGACCCGACGGCACGCTCTACTGCGACGACGACAGCGAGGGGCGCGATCCGATCATCGCCACGCCCATCACCGCGGGCACCTACCGCATCTGGGTCGGCAGCTATCAGCAGGGCCAGAACTCCAGCTACAAGATCGGCTTCACAGAGATGTCGAGCACGCGCGCCAGGCGCTTGCGCTGAGTGCATCGTACGCCGCGCCCCGTCGGTCCTTCCGGCGGGGCGTCGACGCGTCCGGCGCGTGATCCGTCGTGGTGGGACTCCGCGATTGTCCCCCCGGCCCCTGGTTGAGTAGAGTAGGGCTCGTGACTGACTTCCGATCTCGCCTTCCTCGTCGGCTCGCCCTCCGCCTGCTGGCCCTCTCCTGCCTCTCGCTCGCGCTCGGCGCCTGTGGCGGCGGTCCGCAATGCGTGGTCGACACGCACTGCCGCATCGATCAGCGCTGCGTGGATCAACGCTGCGTGCCCCTCGGGCCGCTCGACGCGGGGCTCGTCGACGGCAGCGCGGATGGGGCACCGACCGACGGTTCACCCGGCGACACGGGGCCGCGCGATTCGGGGCCCATCGATTCGGGACCGACTCCCACTGGCCAGGTCCTCGCGCTCAGCGACCAGGTGAACTTCGGCGCCGGCCCCGTCGCGCGCACCGTCGTCACGGCGGCCTTCCAGGAGGTCCCGGCAGACAGCCCGTGCACGCAGCGCACGATCGGCGGATGCATCCTGACCGAGTGTCCCGACACCACGCCCCCGGTCATGGACGGCGGAACGGGAGACGCGGGCACGGACGCCGGCACGCCCATGGACGCGGGATCGGACGCTGGTCCACCTCCGCCGATCGCCAACGCGGGCGTGATCGTGGTCGTGGCCGGCGGCCCCACGGCGACCCTCGCACCCGCGGCGGACGGAACCTACCCGCCCTTCAGCGCCGCGTCCGTGCTGTGGGCGGACGGCTCCGCCTCCGTGAACTTCCGGGCCTTCGGCACCACACCCGGCGTGCCCCGCTTCATGCAGGCCCTGCCCGCGCCCACGAGCGTGCAGCTCGACACCCCGGACCTCAGCTCCGGCACGGCCACCCTCATGCGCCTCTCTGGAGTCGACGTGGGCTGGACCGGGACCACGAACGGTGTCGTCGCCGTGAACCTCAACCAGACGGCTCCGGTACCGAGCACGGCGTCGACCAACCTGCGCTGCGACTTCGACGGCGCGACCGCCGGAGGCATGCTGCCGGCCATTGCTCTGCAATCCTTCGAGCCGGGCAGCGCCACCCTCAGCGTCTTCTCGCTCAGCCAAGGCACGGCCGGCGGCACCGATCCATGGGTCGTCACGCTCGTGGCCATGGCCTCCGGCGCGCTGCCCACGGGCCTCGCGGCCATCGCCCCCGTCACGCTCGAGTAACGCGCTGCTTGGCGAGGCTGAGCGGGGCTTTACATCTGGGTCGGCGACCCTAGACTCCGGCCCGCCGGTCGAGCCGTCGCCGCACTGGCCCGAGGAGAATGATGAGCGATTCTGACAGCCCCCGCATGGTCCATTGCGTCAAGCTCGACCAAGACCTCCCTGGCTTGGAGAAGGCCCCGTTCCCGACTCAATTCGGCCAGTTCATCTTCGAGAAGGTCTCGAAGCAGGCTTGGGATCTCTGGCTCGCGGAGAGCGTGCGCTACATCAACACCTACCGCGTCGACCTCTCGAGTCGCGAAGGCACCGACTTCCTGCTGGAGCAGCTGCGCATCTGGCTGGGCGTGGAGCAGGGCGAGCTCGCCGCCACGGCCTGGGTTCCGCCCAAGCCCTAGCAGCCCGCTGCTCGCGACTCGTCGTCAAGTTGCCTTCGCCTGGCGGAGTGCTTACTTCAGAAGTGCCTAGGAGGCTCAATGACTCAGAACGTTCGAGTGACCTTCCGCGACATGGATGCATCGCCCGCTGTGCGCGCGCTGATCGAGGAGCGTGCCTCCCATCTGCATCATTTCGACGAGAACATCGCCGACTTGCACGCGGTGGTGGATATGGAGGATCGCTTGCATCATGGCGTGCGCTTGCATGTGACGACCCGGGGCACGCGCCTGGAGGCGCAGGCTCGCCAGGAAGATCCCGGTGACGCCATCCTCAAGACGGTGGGCGAGGCGTTCCACATCCTCGAGCGTCAGCTGCGCAAGCAGGCCGAGAAGAAGCGCCCCAGGTAGTCCCGCGCGTCAGACCCTTCCGAGCGCCGCCGCGGCGCCATCGACGGAGATCCCATGAAGAATCGATTCGCGACCGTGAGTGTCCCTGTGCTCTCGTTCGCCCTGGCGGCATTCGCCGCCGCCTGTGATCAGCCCAGTTCTTCCGCGCCCTACGCCAGCGGCTCCCGAGGCGTCAGCGGCGCCGTCCCGCCGCCGATTCACGGCGCCGAGGCGCATCAGCTCGTGGCGGCCGGAGCGTTCTTGCTCGACGTGCGCACGCCCGGTGAGTTCCAGGACGGTCACGCCGAGGGCGCGACCAACATCCCCGTCTCGGAGCTCGAATCGCGGCTCGCCGAGGTGCCGCGGCATCGCGTGGTCATCACCTACTGTGCCTCCGGTTCCCGCAGCCGCACCGCCGCGACGATCCTACGGGCCGAACACTACGACGTGCGCGATCTGCGCACGCTCAGCGCCTGGAACGAATGAGCCGCGCGTCGGGAGCGAGCGCGACTCGCGTCTATCAATACGCCGGGTGCAGCACCTGCCGGAAGGCCCTGACGTGGCTGAAGCAGCACGGCGTCGCGTACGAGTCCGTGCCCATCGTCGAGGCGCCGCCGTCCAAGGCGGAGCTGAAGCGCGTCTGGAAGGCCTCGGGCCTGCCGCTGAAGAAGCTCTTCAACACGTCGGGCCAGAGCTATCGCCAGGGTGGCTTCAAGGACAAGCTCGCCGACATGAGCGACGACGAGTGCCTCGCGGCCCTGGCGGCGGACGGCAAGCTCATCAAGCGCCCGCTCTTGGTCGCGGGTGATCGCGTGCTGGTGGGCTTCGACCCCGAGGCCTACGCCGCCACCCTGGGCTGAGCCTCAGCGGAGGCGGCCGCATTCTCGGGCTTGACCGCACGCCTGAACGCGACAAGCCTTCGCGGCCATGACCCTCGGCATCGATCTCTCGGGTAAGCGCGCCTTCGTGGCGGGTGTGGCGGACGACGGCGGCTTCGGCTTCGCGATCGCGAAGGCCCTGGCCGAAGCGGGCGCCAGCGTCTCGGTCGGCACCTGGCCTCCGGCCCTGAACATCTTCGAGACGCTCTTGCGTCGCGGCAAGCTCGACGAGTCGCGTCAGCTCGCGAACGGTGAGAAGTTCGAGTTCGAGCGCATCTTGCCCCTCGACGCCGAGTACGACGTGCTCGGGGACGCGAGCGCGGAGCTGCGTGAGAGCAAGCGCTACCGCGACCGAGGGGACTTCAGCATCGCCGGCGCCGCTGCCAGCCTCGTCGCGGACTTCGGCTCGCCCTGCATGGACATCGTGGTCCACAGCCTCGCCAATGGGCCCGAGGTGAAGAACGCGCTGCTCGAGACGAGCCGCCACGGCTACCTCGCCGCCATCGGCGCGAGCGCTTACTCCTTCGTGTCCTTGGTGCAGCGCTTCGGACCCATCATGCGCCCCGGTGGCAGCTTCCTGTGCCTCAGCTACCTGGCCGCAGAGCGCGTCGTGCCGGGCTATGGCGGCGGCATGAGCTCGGCCAAGGCGGCGCTCGAGTCCGACACGCGTCTCTTGGCTTTCGAGGCCGGTCGCAAGTGGGGCCATCGCGTCAACGCCATCAGCGCCGGGCCCTACGCGTCACGCGCGGCCAGCGCCATCGGCCGCATCCAGGCCATGGTCGACTACTACAAGGAGAACTCGGCTCGCCCGGAGCTCCTGAAGGCCGAAGACGTGGGCAACGCCGCGGCCTTCCTCGCCTCGCCCCTGGCCGACGCCATCACCGGCACGACCCTGCACGTCGATCACGGCTACCACGCCATGGCGGCGCCCGCGTCGATCCTCGGTCCCGAGCAGTAGCGGCCCAGGCCGTGGCGGGGGACGAGCCCCAAAAATTGGTCACAAGTGCGATTGTGAGGAGAGGCCCTGGAAGGTGACGACCACCGAGGCCGCGGCCGGGTCCGCGACAGTGTCCGTGCCGGTGCCCGTCTCTGGACCCGTGTCCGCGACCGTGTCCGTCCAAGGCCGGGAACCGGACAGGACATGGCTTACAGATTCGGCTGGGCCCGCAGACCCCTTCAGCCGCGAGCGAACCAACCCCTTCTCGCGCTGGAGCGCTGGCATGAGATGCTCGACCGCATCGCGCCGCTGCTAAGAGGCGTGGCCAAAGACGATCGATCCCTCGCGCATCAGCGGCGACGAGCGGCGCAGTGCGTCACGCTGAATTTGGCCGAGTCCGCCGGACATCACGGAGGCAATCGGCGGCTTCGGTACGAGTCCGCGCTCGGCTCGGCCTACGAGACACGAGCGTGCCTGCGCATCGCGCGCAGCTGGGGCTACGTCGCCGCCAATTCAGCCGGAGACGCGCTCGCAATCGTGGATCGCGTCGCGGCGATGACCTTTCGGCTGCTCCGGCCGCGACAGTGACCTGCGAGTCCAGCCACGGCCGCTGAGCGGCGTTCCTCCTCGCTCCCTCGGTCGCGCGGTACGGGCATACCGCTCGGTCGGTCGCTGCGGGGGCGCTCGCTCATCGACCGCGTCTGAACCCGCAGGGGAGTGGTTGCGCGTGCGGCGAGGCGGCCTTGCGCGAGCGCCCTCCGGCCACGCCACCGATCGATGCTCAGCGCTCGCATGTGCAAGGCCGCCGTCTTCCGGGGAGCGACCCTCCCGGGCGGCTTTCGCGTCCAAGGCGGTCCCAGACGGACTTGTGACCAAATCTTCAGGGACGAGCCCCCGCCCACCATCGACAGGGTCACGCGGACGGGCGACGATTCAACGCGCGCAAGAGGTTCCTCAGGAGCACGACGGCGGTCAACGCGACCAGCCCGCCACCGGTCCGCAGCGCGAGGTCGTTGGACGAGAGCACGCCCGCGAGCACGACGGCCAACGAGCCGACATGCAGGCGCAGTCCGAGCTCCGCCTGCGCGTCGGGCAGCAAGGATTTCATCGACGGGATGGGCTCGATCCCCGCGAGCGGTGCGAAGCGGTGGAACCAGACCAGGAAGGGCACGACGCGTCCCAGCATGCCGTGCATCACGAGGCCGGCCCAACCCCAGAGGGCGAGCACGCCGTAAGCGAGACGCGCGCGCGGGTCGGTCGAGCTCGCGGCCCAGACCGCGGCCACGGCCACCAGCGGTCCGAGCGTCATCGCGACCTGCCAGAAGCGCAGGCTGGCGTCGCGTCGCTTGCGCTTGCGTCCTCGGATGCTGCGCAGGGTCAGCCAGGGATGAAGCAGGAACGCGCCGACCACACCTGGCGCCGAGCCGTCGTGCAGCATGACCTCGAAGACCGCGTCGAGTCCGCGTTCGCCGAAGAGGCGCAGACCCAAGAGGCCCACGGTCGGCGTCAGCGCACCCAGCACGAGGAGCCAACGCGTCAGCTTGCGCAGCCCATCGCGGGGCTCGGCGGCCAGATAGAACATGGGCAAGACCTGCCAGCTCACGGCCACCAAGAGGCTCGCCACCCAGCCGAAGAAGCCGAGGCTGACGTGCGCGTCGATGAAGCGTAGGCGGTCTCCAGGGAAGCCCATGCCCGCGTGCCCGTGGGCCATCCACAAGCCGAGGGTCGCGACCAAGAACAGGCTGAAGACGGCGAAGCGCATGCCGCGGGAGGTCTCGCTGCGGGCGGGCGCACGGCGCATGCCGACGCTCACGGGCAGCAGGAAGAGCACGAGGGCCGGGCCGACAAGCCAGATGGCGGCGCGCACGAAGTGTGGTTCCGGCAGCGCGAGGCCGACGACGAGGCAGGCGACGCCGACGCTGAAGGCCGCGTGCACGACGTGGGCGGCGCGCATCCAGGGCACGGGCGCTCCGAGCACCACGGGCGTCATCTGGTAGACCGCACCGAGCATGACGCTGCCGAGGAAGCCCAGCGTGACCAGGTGCGTCAGCGCGAGCGTGAGCGGCGACAACGGTTGGCTCAGCGCGTCGCCGCCGCGCAGCATCAAGAGCAGCCCGGCGGCCAGAACGAAGAGCGGTCCCGCGACGAAGAAGGACGCCACCACCGACAGCGGCGGCGCCTGATCGAGGCTGAGTCCCCGCATGGGCGCGAGGCTCATGCGACGGAGTCGACCTGGGCGTGGGTCCGTGAACGCGTCACGTGGAGCAAGGCCGCGCCGTCGTCGTGTTCGACCAGCAGGCAGGTGCATCCGCGCTCGCTCAACCGAGGCAGCAGCAGCTCGGGGCGGCGTGGGACCCGGAAGAGCATAGCCCCTCCTTCGGCCAAGGCCGCGACGGCCACGAGCACGCCTTCGAGCGGCTCCGGCGCCGGCAGCGAGCTCAAGTCGACCAGCTCCGGCGCGTCCGGCGCGCAGATCAAGACCGAGAACACGCCGGGCTCGCGTTCCTCCAGCGTCAGGCGATAGCCGCGCTCGGAGAGCAGATGCATCAGCGGATGCGGCGCGAACGGCGCCGTGAGCAGCATCGCGCCCACCGGAGCCAGCCGCTCGAGCTGTGCCTCGATCGTGCCGAGGGGATCCCGCCCTTCGGCCAGGATGGGCCGCACATCGAGCGCCACCAGTCGCTCGCTGCCCGTGGCCACGACCGGGTCGAAGGCTGGGCCCTCGTCCTCGCGCGCGTCCTCGTGCTCGTCCTCGTGCGCGTCGTGCTCTTCCTCCCGCGCCGGGCAGCCCGCGCGCAGCGCCGCCAGCCACATCTTCAGCGGCACGCTCTCATCCTGGTCGTGCGCGGTCTCCACGCCTGCCCGTTGCCGCATCAAGAGCGTGCCCTGGATCAGCGTGACGAAGAGCTGGGCCGCGGCGCGCACGTCGACCTGCGCCGGCACGCTGCCGTCGGCCTGGGCCTTGCGCAGCAGGCTCGCGACCAGCTCCAGCTTCGTGGATGCCAGGATGTCCAGCGCGCGGTGCAGTCCGGGGAAGCCCGGCGCGGCGGCGTCGGCGAGCAGGAGGCGCACCAGCCCCGGGTTCTCGCCCGCATGCCGCAACAAGAGCGCGAACAGCGCCTCGATGCGATCGAGCGGCATCCTCTGCTCCCGGAAGAGCACCAGCAAGGCCTTGCCCAGACGCTCGCGTTGGTCGTCCACCACCGCCCGCAGCAGCTCCTCCTTGGTGTGGAAGTGCCGGAAGAGCGCGGGCTGCGTCAGCCCCACCTCGCGCGCGATCTGGCGCGTCGTCAGGCTCAAGAGTGGCACCTCGGCCAGCAGCCGCAGCGCCGCCTCGACGATCTGTCGCCGCCGCTCCGCGGACGATTCGCGTTTGGTGAAGAGGCTCATCGGGGAACGGATGCTGAGGTAGTCCCCACGCGGCGTCGGGACTGAGACTTTGCTCTCACCACCTCGGCGCGCTCAGGTTATCACATGATAACATGGTGTCCACTACGAGGAAGCGAGCCATGTCCGACCCCAACGACTCCATCATTCACTTCTTCTCCCAGGATCACCGCGCGTGTGACGCCGAATGGGCCGCGCTCGAGGGCACGCTCGACGCGGGCGATCTCACGGCATGCCGCGCGGGCTTCGAGGCCTTCGATGCGTCCATGGAGCGCCACTTCGGTTGGGAGGAGAACGTGCTCTTCCCGGCGCTCGAGCAGGCCACGGGCATGGCGGGCATGGGACCCACCGCCGTGATGCGCGCGGAGCATCGGCAGATGCGCGCCGTGCTCGCGCAGATGCGCGGCGCCATCGACGGCGGCGACACGGGCGAGGTTCTGGACCAAGGCGACACGCTCCTGATGCTGATCCAGCAGCACAACGCCAAGGAGGAGGCGATGCTCTATCCCATGGCCGATCAGCGCCTCGGCGCCGAGTGGCCGAGGCTACGCGCGCGGCTGAGCTGATCCTGCTCGCGCGTGACATCGATGTCGCCCGCCGCGGAGGCGGTCGTCGTCGTCAGGGCCAGAGGCCAATGACGTGCGTGCCGCCCACGCTCGGAGCCGCGGCTCCGTGAATGTTGCTGTGCCATGCCTGAAGTTCCTCCCGTTCTGGCCGACGATGGTATCGACGGATGTGCAGGCGATTCAGGCAGAGCGTCCCCGGGTATGACATCCTCCGACCGTCCTCCATCACCCGCCGATGGAGGCGGAGGCAGAGCGCATGTGTGGCATCTTCGCAATGTTGGAGACCGAGGGACGTACGGACGCGCGGGGCATCGCCCTGGCTGGAGCTCGCGTGCTACGGCACCGTGGCCCCGACTGGAGCGGGCTCTGGGCGAATGACACGGCCGTGCTCGCGCACGAGCGCCTGGCCATCGTCGACGTCTTGCACGGCGCCCAGCCGCTGCTCGAGGTGGGCGGCGCGGGCGTGCTCGCGGTCAACGGCGAGATCTACAACCACCAGGAGCTGCGCCAGCGCTTCGGCGCCGAGCGCTTCGCCACCGACTCCGACTGCGAGGTCATCCTGCCGCTCAACCGCGAGCGCGGAGCCGAGCTCGTGCACGAGCTGCGCGGGATGTTCGCCTTCGTGCTCGTGGACGGCGACACGGGGGAGTGGCTGATCGCCCGCGATCCCATCGGCATCATCCCGCTCTACACGGGGCGCGACGCGCACGGCACCCTCTACGTTGCTAGTGAGATGAAGGCGCTCTTGGCCTGTTGCACGCACGTGCAGGAGTTCCCCAACGGTCACGTGCAGACGCAGAGCGATCCCGCGCCCGTGCGCTGGTATGAGCGAAGCTGGCAGAGCTTCGAGGCGGTGCCGGACGCGCCCATCGATCCGGCGGAGCTGCGCGACGCGCTCGTCGACGCGGTGAAGAGTCACCTCATGACCGACGTGCCCTACGGCGTGTTGATCTCCGGCGGTCTCGACAGCTCGATCATCGCCGCCATCGCCGCGCGCTTCGCCGCCGAGCGCGTGGAGGCCGGAGACCACTCGCCCGCGTGGTGGCCGCGCCTGCACAGCTTCTCCATCGGCCTCCACGGCTCGCCCGATCTCGCCGCCGCGCGCAAGGTCGCTGCCCACCTCGGCACCGCGCACCACGAGCTCGTCTACACCTTCGATGAAGGCCTCGACGCGCTGCGCGACGTCATCTGGCACATCGAGAGCTACGACGTCACCAGCATCCGCGCCTCGACGCCCATGTACCTGATGGCGCGTCGCATCAAGGCCATGGGCGTGAAGATGGTGCTCTCCGGCGAGGGCGCGGACGAGCTCTTCGGCGGCTACCTCTACTTCCACAAGGCGCCGAACGCCGAGGCCTTTCATCAGGAGACCGTCGACAAGCTCTTCGACCTTCACCTCTACGATTGCCTGCGCGCCAACAAATCCATGAGCGCGTGGGGCGTGGAAGCGCGCGTGCCCTTCCTCGACACGCGCTTCCTCGACGTGGCCATGGGGCGCGTGCCCGCGTCCCAGAAGATGTCCGGTCCCGGCAAGATCGAGAAGCAGGTGCTGCGCGAGGCCTTCGCGGGCTGGCTGCCCGACGAGATCCTGTGGCGCCAGAAGGAGCAGTTCAGCGACGGCGTGGGCTACGGCTGGATCGACGGACTCAAGGCCCACGCGGAGGATGCGGTGAGCCGCCGGCAACTCGAAGAGGCCGCCGCGCGCTTCCCCATCGGCACGCCGCTGACCAAGGAGGCCTACCTCTACCGCGCGATCTTCGAAGAGCTCTTCCCGCTGCCCTCGGCGGCCGCCTGCGTGCCGAGCGGACCCTCCATCGCCTGCAGCACCAGCCGCGCCATCGAGTGGGACGAAGCCTTCCGGTCCATGGCCGACCCGAGCGGCCGCGCCATCCGCGGCGTGCACGCCGACTCGTATTGAGAGGGCGCGGTGAGCGCACGCCGAGCGGGCCACCCCACGCGAGCCTTTCGATGGATTGACGCCGTCGCCACGTGGCCGGATGCAGGGTCGATGCTTCGACGACTTCCCGCGCATCTCGCGACCCTACTGCTCGCGTCCGTGCTCCTCGCCGCCTGCGCCACGGCACCGCGCATGAGCTACGGCGTGATGCCGAGCCTGGCGATGCGCGGCGCGCGGATGCACTACGCCGTCTACGCGCCACGCGATCTGCGCCCCGACGAGCGCCTGCCTCTGGTCGTGCTCTTGCACGGGGGCGGCGATGACGTGCGCAGCTTCGACCGGCACGCCGTTGGGCAAGCCTTCGACCGCGCCCTCGCGTCCGGCGAGATCCCGCGCGTAGTGGTGGTGCTGCCCGAGGGGGACCTCGGCTTTTGGGCCAACTGGGCGGACGGCTCGCGTCGTTACCGCGATTGGGTGCTCGACGATCTCGTGCCTCACACGCAGAGCACGTACCACACCCAGGGCTGCCCCGAGGGCTGCCAGCTGATGGGCGTGTCCATGGGCGGCTCGGGCGCGCTCGCCTTCATGCTGCATCGCCCCGGCTTCTTCCGCAGCGTCGCCGTGATCTCGGCGCCCATCTTCGACGCGCGCGACATGCAGAAGTACAGCGACGATAGGCTGATGCAGATCCTCGTGCCCATGCATCGCATCTGGGGCACGCCCACGCCCCATGGGCTCGCGCAGCAGGATCCCTTCCAGCGCTGGCAGACGCCGGCGGATCTCCAGGGGACGCACCTGACCCTGGCCTACGCCAGCGGCGACCGGCCTGGCATCCCGCGCGGCAATCGACGCCTGCATCGCGTGCTCGAGGCGCGCGGCGTGCCGCACGACATCTTCGTCTTTCCTGGCCACCACGGTTGGGAGAGTTGGACGCCCGTCTTCCTGCGCGTGCTCCACGACGAGCTCGGCACAGACCACGACGCGCCGGCGTCCGCGCTGGACTCCAACTGACCGCTCAGCCGCTCGGCAGCGCGGGTCGCCCGGAGCCGCGCAGCTTGCGCAGCAGCCAGCGCCATGCGCGCACCAGCCAACCCGTCTGTGGACCGTAGACCTGCTCGACCGCGTCGAGGATCTCCCGCCCACTCAACCCCGTGCCACCGTCACGCGGCGAGCCGCCGATCTCCCCGGCGCCTCCCCATTTGTTCTTGCCCTTCGCCTTTGGATCCTTGCGATTGAGCCGCCGGTAGAGCGCGGTCAGATCCTGAGGCAGAAACGAATTGACCTGCCGCACGGTGAAACGCCCGCTGCCCTGCGTCAACACGATCATCGCCAGCTGATCGCCGTGACGCGCCTTGAGCTGCGCCTCGACCTCGTAGATGCCCTGCTTCGAATCCATCAGCACGGCGAAGCGACCGCCCTGCAGGGAGACACGCGCCACCTCCTGCATGTCGAGCAGCGCCTTCAGGTAGGTGCGGGGCATGGCGATGCGATCGATCGCGTGGAGCACCTCGCGCGCATGCTCGACCCAATCCGCCTCCGCCCACTTCCCGGACTGCTTCAGTGCAAGCTCGCCCTGGCGCAACACCTGGATGTCGTGCTTGGTCGCTTCGAGGGTGTCGGGCGAGAGCCCCGAGAGCACCTCTTTGCCCAGCCCGTGGGCGTCGGTCAAGCCCTCGAGGCGAATCAAGGGCATCACGTTTCCCAGCATCTTCGCGTCGTCGAGCAGCAGGTCTGCGTGGTTCATCAGCACCCACGCGCTGAGCACGGCGTCGAGGTCGGGCTCGTTGACCAGCAGCGTCCACTCGCCCTCGCGCAGCGGCAGTCCGTTGAGCAGCATCACCGCCGCCTGCTCGCATGTCGCCAGCGTGAACGACCGCACGCAGCCCTCGTGATGATCGAGCGAGTAGTGACGCGCCTCGTTGTCCAGAAAGGGCGCGTCATCGAAGACGCCGTCGAGGAAGATCGTCTGCTTCGGGTAACGCTTGCGCCCTGCCTTGTCGACTTTCAGCCCGCGCACGACGCGCAGCCCGATGTTCGGAGAGTTGCCGCTGACCAGCGTGGGATGCCCGTCGCGCTCGATGACGCGACAGCGCCCGCCGGGATCTTCCGACGTCCTCTCGCCGCGGCCGACTTCGTTGGCGGTGGCCGACTTCACTTCTGTAATCTGGGGTGACGTAGCTCGTACCTTCACGTTCGATCCGTCGCAGCGCGCCGCGACCAGGCCCAACTGCACGTATAGAGTCGCGCGCCCAACAGGACAAGCGTGGTGCGGGCAGTGCGCCGTCCCCCGCATCTTCGCTCGTGGACTCCCCATCGTCCGGTGACCCCGCCGGTCCTCGCCACGCGAGCCGCGAGCCACCTCGCCCTTCCGATGCGCTCTCGGCGCCGCTACGATGAGGTCGATGATCGAGGGGAACGAGAAGGCGTGGTCCGCGGGGCTCCCATGCGTCCAACGCCGTAACTGCACGGAGGCCGACCTCGAGCTGTTGCGGCGCGCGATGACGGTCGAGGGCCAGCGCCTCGTGGGTGGGATCGTGCTGGCGCTCTTGCTCCTCGCCTTGGTCGTGCTGCTCGCCGTGTACGGCGGGCTCGGTGGCGCCGGCTGTTTCGTGGGTTCCATGGGCTCGCTCGTGAGCGCCACGGTCGCGGCGGATGGTGGTCGGCGACGACGCATGCTGCGGCGCGACCTGGCCGCAGCTCAGCTCGAGTGCTTCATGGGTCGCCTCGACGCCCTGGTCTTGACCAAGCTCCAGCGTTTCGCGTTGCGACGCTCGCTGGCATGGGAAGGCGGGGAGGTGAGCTTCGAGCGGCTGCCCATCTCCGGCCGGATCCTGCGCTTTCGGGGCGAGGCCGTGAGGCCTTGGGTGGCCTTCGACCATGCAACGACCGGCGCGCCGCTCGCTCCTTTGGCTGCCGGCTTTCCCACGCTCGAGTTTTCCGGGCTCTCCTGACATGAACGTGGGTCATGCGAGGCTTGGGAGCTGAGGACAGAGGCCGCCAAACTTGAGCATGGCGAGCGCCACGAGGGGCTCGGCGGAGTGGAAGCCGTAGGCCGTGCGCGT
>Ga0100380_10004077_pt1 | contig 15378 bp, 8 predicted proteins | sample CryGeymeta201504_FD_80417 | JGI IMG/M metagenome (GOLD analysis project Ga0100380, IMG submission 80417) | Groundwater microbial communities from Crystal Geyser aquifers in Utah, USA - Crystal Geyser metaG 2015-04 | ecosystem: Environmental > Aquatic > Deep subsurface > Groundwater | place: USA... | reverse complement strand
GGTACCGTCCCTGTCCTCATGAAAGACGTCCTGGAATTGAACCAAGAAAGAGTCTTCCAGTTCTTTCAAAAGCTTCAACTTCCTCTGCCTTTGTTTCTTAGCATTGCACTCGCTAACAGCAACACGTTTCTTCTTTAGCTGATCATGCAAGTGTTGTGGAGTCGTCATAGTAGTGTGGGTAGTATAAAGGGAAGCAGCAGCGGTAGTAGTATTAGTACTACTGCCACTGCTGCTGTTGGTGTGGTCTCCTGCAGGAAAGGGGGGCACCACCATCGTGTCGTCTTCTTGTTTGCCAGCACACGATTGTAGCTAGTGGAGTAGTAGTAGTTTATGAAGGTACTTGCCTAGTCTATTAGTGAGTGTATTACTTGTTCCTTGTCCACTTCCATCAGATTAAGCTTCTATTCTATGGAAAATTGTTGTCGAGCTGAGGTACTAGTTAGCTTGGAGGGAGATGCCTCGTTTAGAAAACAATTTCCACGAGACAAGAGGCTGTGTCTCGGGGATAACTGATGGAAGACAGACCATATTGGAGGAGAAGTCTCGGTCGTTTAACCCATAAGGTCCCTAAATAGTGTAAACGACCGAAAGAGCTGGCTGTCTCGGTCGTTAACTTAAACCATAAGGAATGGCCTTAAAGCATTACTTTTTTTCTCAAAAACGTCGTGGGAATCTCTACTTACAGTTCTGTGCACGAACAATATCGAGACCAACTATTTGTCACCCAGGAATCGACATTTTCCGTGAGGAGACGTGATACTCTGTAAATAAAAAAAGGGTTTTTCTCGTGCAATTTGTGGTACCGAAAGTGCATTATCTAAAAAATTCAGGTGGGTAATGGCCAGCCTTAATCTTACTGTGCTATTCTTGTGAATGGAAAGAATCTTAACAATGAGTTTAATGATTCTGCGAGCCTTCAACGGACACTGGAAAAGAGAAAATGACGCTGACTCGTGTGGTACCTTGGTGAGCTACTACCTGGTACCAGGTATTAGCTAGCTATTGCACCACTGGTGGTAAATAATAGTACTGTATTAGAGTAGTCTAGTACAGTATTCTTATTATTTCTTGGTGTTGCTAACTACTACTGTAGCTAGCAACTAATACTAGCTAGTAGCAACACGTACAAAATCTCAATTATTTTCTAGTTTTTTACCTGGTATCTGGTATACCACCAGCTTTTACTCCACCTCACCAAACAACCAAGGAAGGCTTACGTAAAGTTGAAAAATTGCCATCATCTTCAGGCAGCGCGAGAGGATAAAAGACGAAAGCTCGGTAGAAGGAGTATAAAATCAAATAATGGCGGGCAACGAGAAGGGGATAACGGACCCCTCAAAGGACGAGGACATGCGACAGCCACCTGTTTTTGACGATTACAACGACGAGAGTGACGAGACATATCTCGACCACATTCACCATTGGGCGCAAGAGTTAGTAGGCGATGATTCATCCACGGCATCGTCAACAAATAACGCAACCATTTATTCTCGGCAAAACTCCGTGGCAACTCGTCAGCTCCTGGGCAAATCGCTGGTTGGGTTACGAGGTCAAGCCATGGCGGGTACAGCCACCGATACTGTTGCAGCAAAGGTTGCTTTGCAAAACCAGAATAATGCGTTGGTGTCATCGTCTCCGAGCACGGGCATGAGTATGGCAGTTATTCAAAAATCCAACTGTGAAATCAGCAGTACTGGCAGTAGTAAGATTCGTCAAAGATCAAAACAACGACGACACAAGGAAAGGTGTGATCAAGAGGCAATTCAAAGTGTGGAACCCCAGCTTCAGGAAGAATTCAATTGTCTGAGACAGCTTAATGGCGAAGAGAAGGAACGAGAGCAGGATACTGTTGTCCTTCATTGCCAGGAGAAGGCGCCTTTTACCTCTTACGCCACCCAAAGCATCAGCGAGACAGAAACAACCGACTGCTACCACAGAATATCCGACCGACAAAAAGAATTGCCTCTCTTAAATCCTAATTTAAAGTTGGCAGCCTTGTTCAAAAAGTCTCAAAAACTAATGGAACAGGGAGATTCACAAGCAAATTATCAACCACCGTCTCTTGCAGGAGAATTGACCAAGACGTTGCCCACAATCACCACAACCGATACCGAAGCTACGACTCCAATAAACAATGAAATACGAACAGTAGAAATAAAGTCTGCGTTGTCAACACCTCATGCAACCAAAAAATCAACGCCAGCACCTCCGCTACCAGTACCGAGCTACCCAGAAAGGTCACTTCCACCCTTACATGCAGCATTGTATCAATGTGTTTCCCTTCCCGAAATTTACGCGCAACTGGCAGCAGCCAAGCTGCATCCAGCTGCATTAGCACATCGCGATGAGGAATTTGGCAATACACCGCTACATGTTGCTTGTCTGGCACCTCAGTTCGTAACGTTCGGCATGTCACAACAAGAACAACAGCAGCATCCTTACTGTTCGGCCGATTCGTTGAGACTAGTAATCCCATTGATTCATCACTTGTGTCCCAAGAATATGCAACGCACCAACCACGCCGGTGAATTACCTCTTCATTTGATTGTCGCGTCAGCCCTGTGTGTCTTGTCGTCGTCGTCGTCGTCGTCATCAAAGACATCAATAAACGATGATTATCGCGATGACGAGACGACGTCTTGTTGTTCCAAAACCATTCATGTCTCCAACGATTCCACTGGTAATGTTAGGAATCCCTGGTTGGACATTTGTACGGAGGTGATTTTGGAATACCCTCAAGGCCTGTGGGTTCGCAATGAAAACGGCGACAGACCTTTGGATTTAGTCCTTCCGGCTGCGAAAGAGTGTCCTGAACTGGTTGCTTTGATTCAGCAAGAAACAGCCTTGGTAGAAGATCATATGATCCGTAGTCTTGGAGACGATCGTCCTCCACGCTTATCGTCGATTCCGAACCAATGCTGTAGCGGTGCGAGTTGTCTTGCTACAATGAATAAATTTCAGAACGTCTCACAGACAATACAAATGACAACTTTAGATTCCGATACTGCTGGCGTATTGTTCAATGATGGTGAAGATACCTTTGAAGACGAAGAAGCCGTAGGAACTCCCGGCTATGTTTCGCCGAATGACGCAATTAAGAAAATTCCTCTCTGCTCTGAGACCAACAGTGTCAACTACGGACGGGGTGAAGGTTTGTCCCGATTTGTTTTCTTTCAGCGATTAAAGTGTCCTTGGGCCACTGGTTTTGTCATCCAAAAGGCTTCTGTTGTTGCGGCTTCACTCTTAATGCTGGCCGGGTTGATTCTTTTCACCCAACCCGCTACCCATAGAAATATTCGTGTCGCTTTTATCGGCAATTCCATTACATTTGTCAATGATCTGCCTCGTTTTATGGAGGCAATCAGCAATGGTCACATTTCGCAAGACTCTTGCTTGCACGGTGCCACGCGGTTGCGGACACTGCTCAATACAGGAAATGGAATGTACAACAAATGGCAGACAGACAATTCTTTTATCAAAAATATTACCGAAGAAGACGATCTTTATGCATATGTTGCGCAAAGAGATGACGATGGCAATGATGGATTTGTCGTGGGTGATCCCCATCCCATTTACGACTTTGGTGCTTGCTCGGTGCCTGAACTTCTTCTTGGTCACGATAAAACAATGCAGATGTACAATGCCAACGGCAAATACCGTGACGACGGAAAAAATGCATGTATACAAGACCCTATTTATTATGCTTATCGAGAGGAGCGTTATCTGGAACTCTTGGAGGAACAAAAAGGATCGCAATTGTACTTGTGGGACTATGTTGTCATGAACGATCAAACAAACGTCCCTGCAATTGCAGAGGAACGTGAAAGATCTGAACAAGTTCTGAAGTATGTCTACGCTCCTTACCTGCAACAGATCAAGGCCAAGCCCATTTTATTAATGACCCACGCATATTCTTACAATGCTTCTGTCTCATTTGATTCAGACTATGACGATATATGGCAAGATGTTCCCACGTTCACGTCAGCACTCTACTATGGCTACCAAAGATACTCCAAAATCCTCACTCAAGAACTGCCATGGTCACAAGCACCCAAGATCGCCCCTGCTGGATTGGCGTTCTTAACCATTTGGGAAGAAAATCATAGCATGTGGAAGAAGCTGTTTTTCGTAGACGGCTTTCATCCCACTCCACACGGTACTTTCCTGATTGGGTGCGTGTTGTACGCTACCGTGTATCAAAGAATGCCCGCTAACATTCCCACGCAAGTGGAAGACCTATTTTCTCGAGCACGACGCATGCATATTGGACTGTCCGACGACGATGATGATGAATACACGATGCCCACGCCGACGTTAGATGAAGCCATTTATTTGGCGTCTATCGCAGAACGTGTAACGTTGAGGAATTATCTGCCCAAAACGCTGGATACTTCTTTTCGTCAGTAACATGGCCTGATCAACGATCAGCTTATAATTTTGAGTTCAGCAGCATTTTTTATTCTTCCTTAAATCTTAATTACGCGAGTTCTCCACTGCAGCATACACACGACTGAGTGATATCTAATTTTAGAGTAGCTAGGTAGACTAGACGGCCCCCGGACCCTACTCTCATCAAATAATAATAATATTGGATTCTTAAAAAAAAAAAAAAGAGAAAAACAAACGAACGACATCATAATATTTTAGCTAAAAATATTACAGACGCCTGGAAAAACGAAAATTCAAGATCTCTTTCGAAAATTGAGAACCGAATCGATCGTAAAAATCCGGTAAACAGGAAATCAAGGCGGCCACAAATAATAGAACTACTCAATCTTATCCCTGGAAAACATCCTGCTGCACTATGCCCATCCTTACTCAGCTCTTAACAATATTACTGCTACTAGCCGCGCCATTCACAGGGGCGTTTCGAAATTCCGTTGCAGCGGCCTTTTCGCGATCCTGTCCATTCGACAACAACGTTCTTTCCACCAGGTTGCATCCCTCCTTGGCATCGACACCTGATCCAACGTCAATTCCGAATGACAGTCCTCCCCCAGATCCTACAAGCATCCCAGGCATTGAACCTAATACAGACCCGACTGTACCACGTCCGCAGCCCTCTCCTCGCCCTCCTTCTATTCCCGGTGAGCAACCTCCACCCAAGCCTGGCAAGCCAGATGAATGGCCAAGTCCACCCGAGAAAGGAGACCCTGTCATGTAATTCGTAATTCAGATACTAGTAAAGTGAAGATCAATTGATAAATATATTTGAGCAGGCTGATACTCTATCTTTCTATGGAGTCCTACTAGAGACTTATTCAATATTCTAGTCATTTCCATAAAACTCTTCAAGCACATGAGAAGCACAGCCGGTAGCACATGCCTTCTACTAAAGTAGTCGCAGATACTACTACTAGTAGCTACTACTATAACTACTAGTAGTAGACTGCCTGGTAGCCAGATGTCATACCGACTTCATTCATTATTATCACCATAATATCTGATGAATAGCTGTACAACAACTAACTGACTATTTTTTCGTAGTAGCATGCACGTCTCGGTGTCTCAATTTTCAAAAAATGGAGTCAAAAATAATGGTAAATTTATCGCCGATGAATAGCGCGTACACATACCGTTCGTTGTCCTCTCACAGAACCTCTAGAACAACGCGCACCTTGGCATCTGCGCAGCCAGATAAGCATAACTCAGTTCTTAAGCAGCGCGCACTTTGTACATGTTGCTTGCACTCTTCAAAGCTACAGTACACATTTAACGACGTCTGAAGAAATATCACAAAATGGACCACAACAACCAAAACAGCTCCCCGAGCTCCCCCATGGGCCGTCGCCGTCGCCGTCATCGTCATCGTCAACAGCATATCATGTCTTCCTCGAGACATCCGACTATATTAACATTACTACAATGGGCCATCTTGATAACATCTTCTCTTTTCTACGTGATGGCGCGCAATTCTGGTCTCATGGCAAACATGCTTTTAAATACCTACCAAGCCAAAGCACGTGAAGAGCGATTCTTGCTATCGAGGGCCACCTCCACCTCTATAGATCAGGATGACCAACCGTCAGGAGTTAGAAACAAGAGTGGTTGGGCGTTAAAAAAGCCGGATACTCTGCCAAGAGATGATTCTTCTCCCGAATTATCACAACTGGAAGCATTTCTCAACGCAAGCAAAATTACAGAAACAGGCAAGAATATTGTCCGATACTATCAACAGAAAGCTGAGGAGACGCAACCCTTGAGACACCTCCGATTCGACAACATAAAATTGCCTGAGATACCAAAAGGTACTCCGATTATGAAGACCGCCTACCGGGAGAGCACTGCCATTGTACAAGCTCCTTGGTTCCCTCACCGCAAGGAGTGCAGTGAAACGTGCTGTGCGCAAGCAGTCGCCATTAGCTTGAAACAAGATAGAAATCGTATCATCAACGCTGTAGATGGACAAGATGTGGCAGATTTACTTCTGTACGGACACTCAATACCACCAATCCATACCTTTGCAGCCACCGAACTTACAGACGAAATTATTCCGTGTTTGCGTCCTGGTGTCATTATTCATGCGGACAGTTATCGAGGACCCATTACGCGTTTCTTTGAGCAGCATCGCCCCAATATTACTGTTCCATATGTTTTTCTTACTACCAAGACGGATGGAGATTCTCCCATCTCATTTTTCAAGGATCGTTTGGATACTGATCCTCTGTTACTGGCCTGGTACGGTATCAACCCGAAATACGATCTCGGGGCAAATCATTCCAAGTTTCGGATGATGCCACTTGGTTTGACCGGCAACAAATACCGACAACAACCCGACCTTGATTTGTTAATGCAGGCCAGAAATCACACCAACCCCTTCGGCGGATCCAAAGAACGGTGGTTGAATTCAACTCTCTGGGAATCGGCGGTCGATACGACACCTCTTTTATTTGTCAAGTTTGGATTTCACGAAAACGCCCTCCACCGAGAGGTACCATGGAATATGGCTTGTGAGAATCGCACCATGCCAGCACTCGATGACCTTTCCTGCAATAAAAATAAGGGTGCAAACCCAAGACAAACATACACGGCAGCTTCGAAATATCTTTTTGGTTTATCACCACCTGGCAATGGAATGGATTGTTTTCGGACGTATGAACTACTCCTGAATGGAATCATTCCGATTGTCCAGGCTCAGCCAGAGTACGATGAACTGTTCCGGGACTTGCCCGTTCTACAGATTCCTCATTGGAATTACACACAGTCAGAGTTAGTTGAATTGATGCACGACTTTGTAAAGGATCCTTCTTTTCAAGAAAACAGCTTTGACGAAGGATGGGATCGGCTTCACTTGCAGTATTGGCGGCAACACGTTTTGAAAGATGCTGGAAGACTGGACGAAATTGTTACGGATCCTGAAGGGAACCAGAATTACATTGCCTGGCAATATACCCCGTTCAAAAAGCCACTAATCGAACACGCCATTCCAGAGCACGTAGAAATTAGACGAAAGAAGCAAGAAGAACGAAAACGCTTGCAAGAAATCAAGCAAAAAGGTGAGCCAGAAGCCGTTGAATCCAAACCTCTCAGCCTTAGCGTCAAAGTCAAATAGATTCTTGAAGTCTAAGTCTCGAGTGGGTTTCCAGCAGATGTATCTTAATATATTTATGTAGCTAGAGAAATTGCATGAGTCTGTCCCAGATTAGAACTCTAGGGGTACTCGACCACGCACTTGTTTTCTGCAGTGCATTTGAAGAATGGGCAGGGCTCTGCCAAGCAAGCAAAGACGGGGCAATCAGTTTCTTTGTAGCACTCGACAACGGGGTCAACTGGTTTTTCAACAAGCACACACTTCCCTTCAATGCAACTGTCAAACTCGTTTGGGCAATCCTCGACTTGGTTACATTTGATATACGTAGGTGGAAGCTGCTCGATAAAAGCACACTTTCCCTCGATGCAACTGTCACTATCGTTTGGGCAGTCCCTGTCTTCGTTGCACTTGATGTACAGAGGAGGATCACAAATCTGCTGGGTACACACTCCGCCAGGAGGAACGCAAACACCGCAACTTGAATTGCAGCAAGTGGTTCCAGGTTTACAAATTGTGGTTCCACACTTTTCTGCTTCGGGACAGGGGGGGAAACTACAATCAGGGGCCCCTCGGTTCAGCGTCGTCCCATCCGGACAGATTTTTACATCCGTTTGGCATATCAGAGGATCGGGATTCTCCTGCAGGCACAACCCACGAACACAAACGTGGCCTGTACCAAAGCATTGCGAGTCGCTGGTACAAGGTGCGGCGGGTTCGCCATTCGAAACGTCCACACACTTTGTATTTTGGCACTCAAAGCTCGGACAAGGGTATCCTATGGCGCATCGCACCTGAAAAACACAAAACATGGAGAACTATGAGTTATGCTGTCTACATTTTCCCAAGAAAACAAAGACGAAAAAGATGTGCGTACCTGGGGGCATTGAAGGGCACTTGTACATTCAGCTGTGATAAAATCGTCCTCCTTTTCGGGTAGTGCTTGTTTTCCGTCCTCGGCGTGGTTCTTGTTGTCGGTATTCATACGATCCGCGATACATACGCTTTCGTGGCATGTCAGTTGGGGGCATTGAGCGCGAACACATTGGATCTGAGGACAATCTTCATCTACTTTACATTCGCGCTTGTGTTGGTTTCGGAGGTTGTGCTTCTTTTTGGTCGAGTGCTTGTCCTCGTCACACAGCTTTGTGTCACGTTCAGCCCGAACGACGGTTGCGCACACGATGAAACAGAGAATCAATTTGTACAGGTACATGATTGACGGATTTTAAAAATGTGGAAGTCGAAGTTATGTCGAAGTTAGTTTGTTGTTTGTTGTAGCGTATGCGATTGGTCTGTAGCTGGAAGGTGAGGAGCCAGACAAGATACCAAGAAGATACTCCCATATTCCAGACATGATATTCCTTTTCTTACAAGACTTCCCAAAGCCAAGTGGAATTAGGTTGATCGGTATTAGGGACTCTCGCTGTCTCTTTCAGCACACCAGGGTGACCGCTTTCGCGATGTCACTTTTATGATATAATAACCAGTCGTGGCGTCTGTGACTGAAATGTTAGTAGTGGTCAGACAAAGCAGGTCTCCACTTCACGTACGTACATAGTAATTGAAACGAAACATCAAGAATTCAAGATTGCGTCTGCTGTAAAGTACCCGTAAAATCGAAATAATTTCGCAATTTAAGGAGTTTGGGTCGACGCACATAATACAACACGTTCTGGTCAAACAACCTTCGAGTTTTCTCGGAGTGGCTATCCTACTATGAACTGAAATGAATACGAAGTACCACTGAGTACTCTCCCCTACTACATCAGTAGTCCTTGTAGACTACTACTAGTACTTAGTGCTAGGCCTACTCTCTCTCTCTGTATTACTTGCTAGCTAGAGTGCCTCTAGTAGAGCAACTAGAGCTACTTGCTAGTATTAGTAGAGAGTAGACTGATACAATAGCAGTAAATGAAGGCTTTTTATTCGTAATAGCCGAGAGAGATATACTAGATTGACTATTATCTTAGTATTTGTTGCAAATAATAGAATCAGTCGAGTACGAATTGACGTTTTTGATATTAGTATCAAGATATATGTAATTTAGATTTTGCGGAGTACATTAAGTTCCTCACCACAACACGGAGAGAAGGGGCAGGTGGGAGGTGGGTAGAGAGGGCCCCGGAAAGTTCTCCAGTTCAACACACCAGGCTGGCTGCGACACACTGAAATTTGCCATGGCAAGTAATTTGATTTGCTTACTGTCTGTTTGCTTGCTCATCGACGTCAGCATCATAATCAGCATCAGCACCATAATCAGCACCATAATCAGCATCTTCTTCGGCGCACTCGCAGTCCCACTCCACATTGTACATGCCTCCATAGTTAGAATATTCGTTCGCTTCTCCTCCTTCCTCCGCTGCTTGATCTTGGCTCCCTGCTTGCTCCCATTCCTCGCAGATGCTCTCGCATACCTCAGCCTGATATCCATAGATACGGTCCTCTTCCACTTTGACGGCAGCCTCCGTGAAACTCACTGGGATGTATCCGTTCAAAACAACTCGGCGGGCTGTCAATCGAAGATAGTCAGACTGCTCCACCGTTGGGAAGATTCCCATATCTTGCCAGCCCTCTGGTAATTCAGGTAAGTAACGGGCACTTCGAAAAAAGTTCATAATTTGCTGGTTCGAAGTTGGTCGCTTTGGCAAATGTCCATAAACGGTAGCGTACAAGACATTTGCAAAGAGGTAAGATCCGTGGGGAGATGCGTAGGGCATGGTCTCATTTAAGAAGAGTTGTTTCCAGAGATCCACATTTTCTTCCCAGACGGCGAGGTAGGCCATTCCGACGGGAACAACCCTGGGTTCCAGGTAGCTTGGCATGTTCGACTTCAAGGCCCGCATGTATTCCTCGACACCTTTGTAAATAAGTGCCTGCATGTAAGGGATGCCTTCGCCCTCTTCGTAACCGTATCCAGTGGAATTTGTTCCTTCCTCCTCTATTAGGTAGGCATGGGTATCGACAACGAGAGGAGTTGCTCGAGCGTCTTTGATCATGGGAGCATAAGCATACTTGAGCGCTTCGACTGAGTCTTGTCGAGCTTCGGCATCGGTCATACGAGCTGTTTGATCGTTGAGAACGACGTAGTCAAAGATTTCGGGGTTCTTCAAGTTACGATCCTGGAGGTAAAACATGTAGTTCTTATCTTCGAAGCAAGGATTGGCACCTTCTTCGTAGTAGTACGCTCCGTTATAATTCATGTAGACCAAGTCGTTGTCATAACCTTCCAACAGCTGGAAGACAGTACAAGATCCGTAGTCATACACCTGCAGGTTTGCATTCGCATCCCCTGCTTCTTCGTCCTCTTCGTCCTCTTCTGCTTCTTCTGCTGCCTGTTCGTACATTTCTTGAGCCCAGTTCGTGTCATACTTGTACGTAAGAGCTTCATCGTTCTGCCAGAGCTCGTACATTCCATTACCAGCGCGAAGCAATTTTCCAAGCGATGCTGAGGGATTAATGACGGAGTCTTGCTTGATGCGGTAATGACTGATCCGTTCCATAAGACGAGGGATATCATTGACATAAAAGTAAGAGTTTCCGATAAAGGCAAGATGCTTCTCTTCCGTCCAGTCGACGAATTGTTCGTCTCTCCAGTCCAAGAACTCTTCTCCCAACATGGTATCTTCAAGTTGCACGGCAACAGTAGCCACAGAAGCAGCTGCGACGGCTCCTACCAAAGTAAACTTGACCCAAACAGGAATGGCAGCGAAGCAGGCAGTGAAGCCTACATTTGGGACATTACCAGGTAGCAGGAGGTCGGGATGATCTCTGCGGTATCTGCGGGCGGTGACGGGGACATCGTCCAGAGACTTTTCAGTTTTCTTGGTACTATTAAGACCATGCAAAGTATCGTAAGCACCAGCCAAGCCGTCAATTACAGCGTTGGGCAAGGTGTTCTTCATGGTGTTGGTGATTCCACCCTTAATCTTTTGAAAATACGAGACCTTTTCCTTTTTCATGGTCTTTTGTTTTGTAGCTGCAATTTCAAAAGGTGGCTGATCGTCTTTCATTTGTTGGGCCATTTCAACCTCACGTTCAATACTAGCACCAATGGTACTCAGAGAAATGGCGGAGATGACAGTGGGGGTCTTATGCGAGTCAAGATCCTGACTACGTGTGTTCACTTCGGCGATGGGAACATAGGAGTTCTGGGTAGCATCGTCCTGTTCATTAGTATTAACCGATAGCTCCTCATTGTATTTTTGTAGATACTTGGGCATGACCATCTGGCGTTCTCCGCTGGTGATTCGGGCCATGGGAATGTTGGCATCAATACCGAGGCTGGGATCGGCCGAGGGTGCCACTTCAACAACCTCCTCTTGGTTGGCTTCGCCAACATGGTTGACGTTAATATCAACTTCATCGCCAGCTTCATCGTTTCCAAGATTTCGGACCTCAATGATTAGAGGCTCGGACTTGCCGGCCTTGGACGACTTTCCAAACCACTTCATTGTTGCGTTGTCGAAAAAGAGAAAATGAATCGGAATGTATTTCGTATTTCTGGTACTTTCCAATATACTACTGTTCGATTACCAACTTGCTCGGATAATGTACTGAAACCAAATCAGACTAAGTTCTATTCCTCTTATGTCGCTGCAAAGGCAAGTTTGAATCGGTGTGAGTTGCTGAGGATAGTGAAGCTTTTTGTACTTTACTAGATTGAGCACCAACACCTGCATGAAAAGATGGCGATGGCAAATTGTGGGCTTGCCTACAAAGGTGGGTACTTTATTCTCGCCGATGGTGGGAGTGATCGAAAACTTTAATTAGTGTCTTTATGGCTACTTAGGAGATTCCATCGCCGAGACACCTCGCTCATCACAATAATTTGGATACACAGGAGAGGACGATTTGGAATTAGATTCACACAAGTAGTGTACGGCGTTGTGGCCAAGGGACAGGTGTGCCTTCTTTTCTGTATACCCTGTAGGATTAGGGATAATCTAACGCGGCTGGCTTGCTAATCAGTCATTTCAAATGTGTCGTCGACTGTGCTTTTACTGAGAGGGCCCTCCCTGACATAAACGCAAACTTACTTATTAACCAACGATATTCATGTCGTGATACTGTCGTCTCTGGTGTCGTGATATTGTCGCCTCAATAAGCCATCATCTATGCTTCAAGAGTAAGTAGCATAACACGCCATGTGGTGGTGTATGTGTGTATGTTCTGTTTCTGGATCACTTCATTTTTTCGGACCATCATGATTATCAGTTATCACTAGTTGGAGCTGCTGATACTTGATATTTGTGTTGTGCTTGGTTGGATAAATAGATTTTCACAACTGTGTGTAGTTCCTTCACTATTACAAAATTGCACCAGCATATCAAAAGTCACACGAGCTTGTCGCCAATCCAGAACATCTGATATCGTCAACACAGTCAACACCGATAAGAGGTTGGAATTCTAATTTAATTTATCCAGCATGTCCACCGAACACGAAGCTCCTGAAATTGGAGGGGAAGTGGTATCCGCGACGCCCTTACCGAGTGCTGATTCCACCGACCAGTTGCAGCCTTCGGTTGCCAGTATCAGTAACAGGGGAGACGATGGCGGTTCCGACAAGGGAGACGAAGATGTCCCCATGACCTTTCCTCAGCGGGTAAGTACAGCAGTTTCGGTGCGTTGGTGTTTACGTGACTTTGGTGTTGTGTGTTGGTTCGGTCTTCTTTGCAACTAGGCTTTAGGCTTGCCTGATTACCATTTTTTTGGGTTTCGCACTGCAAACCTGCAGAATAAAAGGCAGAAATGTATTGCCTACCGTTTGGTATGGATAGTTGCGGCCGCTTTCAACAAAAGTGTTCATTTTTGTACTTTTTATTCTCGACCGCACTAAATTCTACTACTACCCGATGCTCCTTTGTTTTCCGACAACGCGTCCATTTTACAGATGATGGAGATTCTTTCCAATGAAAAATATCATGATATCATCACCTGGCTCCCTCATGGTCGCGGATTTGTGATCTTGCAAAAGAAACGCTTCGCCAATGAAATCATGCCCAAATTCTTCAACAAAAGGTCCAAGTTCACTTCCTTTACTCGAAAGCTCAACCGGTGGTACGACTTGTGTGTACTTCTTTGTAGCTTATCTTTTTGCTTTGAAAGCGGTAACTCTATTGTCTTATTCTAAACTTTCGTTCATTCTCGACTTCAGGAACTTTACGAGAGTTACTCGGGGGCCAGAAACCGGTGCTTATTACCACCCACTGTTTCAAAGGGGGGACTTGCGCCTTTGTATGCAAATGAGTTGCATCAGCTCCAAGTCGGCACAGCAACTGCAGCCCATGAATCCAGTTGCCCTGGGTTTGACTATGCCCCTGCCTGGACAGCCCATGGTTCATGGCATGATGCCCATGCAGGGCGGTGATGGCGGAGACAACTTTATGAGACTGCGGCAGTTGGAGGAACAGCGCCAGAATTTTCTGCTTCAACAGCAGAAGCAACAGCAGCAGATCATGGCATTAGCTGGCTTTGGTGGGCAGGGAGGTGCACCAGCTCAGGTAGGATCAACTCCTGGTTTTGCGCCACAACCAGGCATGGCTCCTGCTCCTTCTTCTGGACAGCAAGGACAGCCCCAACAGCAGACATCCGGTTGTGGTCAAACAGGACAGTCACTTCAACCAGGACAGTTCCAACAGATTCCAAACGGTCAACCTAATCCCATGGCTTCCAATCCCTACATTGCCATGCTGATGCAGCAAGGTATGATGAATCCTCAACAAATGCAGCAGATGCAGATGAACGGAGGCCAGTCCGCAAGTGGTCAGACACAACTGCCCATACAGATACCCATGCAAATGAATCCTGCCATGCAGGCTCAATTTTTTGCTTTCCAGCAGAATGCCATGATGCAAGCTCAACAACAGCAACAGCAACTGCAGCAACCACTGCAAGGAGAGCAGCAAGGACAGCAAATTGTACAAGAAGTCCAGACGCAACTAGAAGCTGATGGTACGCAAGAAGGACAGCAACAGCAACAGACAAATTCACTGCAGCAGAATCAGCAGCAGATGCAATCACAAATACATCCAACGATGCTGCAGCCACAAATGGCCATGGGGGCTGATAGTCAAAATATGATTTTATTACCACAAGAGGATCAACAGCAACAGCAACAGCAGGAGCCACTGAAGTCGGAAGAGCAAACAGAAGATGGGCACTGATGCATATACCTGGCATTCATTGAATGTTGTTGACTGCACCCAAATCATTATTTTAGTCTGTGTCTGGGAAGTAAGGAAAGAAGATAAATTTTGTACTGCAGATTAATGCTTCTTTGGTTGCAATAGCTGTAATTGTATGAATAATGTTAAGGATATGTTGCAATTAGATAGGCGCAAAGAATCTGGGTGCTAAAATTCTGTCCATCATCAGCCATCGAAATCGAAAAAATTGTCGTGGATATCAAATAAAAACAGCTCTTTTTTAAGATTCGTGTTGCAGAAACTTTCATTTTTTAGCTTTTCTGGACAACGGTCGGATTTTCACCCCGTTTCTATTAGTTTCCATTGTGCCAGTCAAATTAATGTTCAACAGACGTGGTGTTGGCTAAGGTACAGGCAGACCTTCTACTACTACCGTAGCTAGTGTACTTTAAAAGAGTTCAGTTCGAAAAAGTCCCGCTACAAAGAAGTGAGCAGCTGTCACGTACAATAGGTCTGCTCGTTTTCTTTTGTTTCAAATTTTGGGCAGATAAAAAATGGAATCCACTACTGAACTACTGCTATTGGGAGGATTTGGATAAAAAGTATGGAAGTTGGAAGTTGAGGAAGTTGCTGCTAAAAGATATAGGGACAAGTACCACTTGCCATTTTTTTTGAAAATTACGTCATCAAGATTGTTGCACT
>Ga0100380_10004070_pt1 | contig 15387 bp, 15 predicted proteins | sample CryGeymeta201504_FD_80417 | JGI IMG/M metagenome (GOLD analysis project Ga0100380, IMG submission 80417) | Groundwater microbial communities from Crystal Geyser aquifers in Utah, USA - Crystal Geyser metaG 2015-04 | ecosystem: Environmental > Aquatic > Deep subsurface > Groundwater | place... | reverse complement strand
TGAGCGCCAATCCATAAACCATAAATCCAACTAAAAACATCACCAAGGTGAAAGGCAAAATATCGCGAGCCGATAATTTGGTGATGCCTAGAAGCGGTAAGGCCCAAAATGGCTGAAGCATATTTGTGATTTGATCGCCATATGCCAATGCTAAAATGCTTTTTGGTAAGCTTACGCCAAGTTCTGCTGACGATTGGATAAGAATTGGGCCTTGAATTGCCCATTGTCCGCCACCGCTAGGAACGAAAATATTTACCAATCCAGCACTTATATAGGTGAACAGCGGTAAGGTTTTCTCATTTGAAATAAGTACGAAAAACTGACTGATTTCGGATACTAATCCGCTTTCGCGCATCAAACCCATTATGCCGAAGTATAACGGGAATTGCAATAAAATTCCTCCTGCGCCTACAATAGCTTGATCTGTTGCTGTTAAGAGCGAATTCATATGCTGATGTGAGCTCAAGCAAAGTGAAAAGAGCAGAAGATTGATATTGTTCGGAGTGAAAAAATCCAAAGGAGAAGCATACTCGCTAAACATTTGAAAAACTAGGAAAGCTAAAATGCCGAAACCTATAGATTTTAAAAACCAAGGACTATTGTCGAGTTTTTCAGCGCCAAGTAAAAATGCTGTTTGATCGAATCTACCATCTGGTTTTTCGACAGTGATTTCTGGTATTTGTTCTGGGGTGTTTTTGCCTAGAAAATAAAGCGCCATCGGCACCAACAATAAAATACCGATGGTGGCAAATAGGTTCATACCTGAAAATACGGTCAACGACAATCCGATTTGTTCAGGTAAGTTAGCGATTGAGTTGTTGGTCAATTGCGCTAAATGACCAGGCTCGGCAACTTTTATAAGAGAAGATCCAGATAAGCCACCATGCCAAATCATAAGCGCGGCATAGCCAGCGGCAGCCACTAATGGGTAGCTTATTTTTTGCTGATCTAAGACGGCTTTTTCTCCAACTTTTCGGGCTAAGATGGCTCCGAAAATCAATCCCAATCCCCAATTAAATAGCCCAACGCACAGTGTGCTAAATGCAACAATAGCCGCTGCTTTTGGTGTTGTGCCGCAATGTTTTGTAATGGTTTGGATTACTCGATCTGAGATAGGAGTAAGCGCCAAAATGTGCCCGAGTACCAGCATGAGCATCATTTGAACGGCAAACACTAAAAGTGATGGAGTGAAAAGTCCTGTTTGCCACCAATTTAAAACATCGGTTACCGAAGCCTTTTGTTGATCATAAACCGCATAAAAAAGCACCACCACAAAAGTGATGATGCTCAATATGATTGCGATACTAAACGGGCTAGGTAAAAATCTTCTTACAAACTTTAAATAGCCTTCTAGCATTTTGTGTTAAACGAGATTAGAATGGTAAGTCATCATTGTCATCGCCACCACCAGCATTATTGTTGCTGTCAAATACAGGCTCGCTTGGGAAACCAGCATCGGCAAATGGATCGGTAGATGATGCAGAAGCACCTGAACCTGCGCTTGGTTTAGCGCCAGCAGTAAAAGCCTCAATACGCCAAGCTTGAAGATTCACAAAGTATTTACCGTTGTATTCGTTTCCTCTCAAATTGAATTGAACTTTTACTTGGTCACCTTTTTTGTAAGCGTCAACTAAGTCGCAACGATCTTTGATCAATTCTAATTTTATGTCTTGTGGATATTGCTCTTTTGTGGTTACCACAAATTCACGTTTTGTAAATCCTGAATCAAAGCTTTGTGTTTGAAAAATCTCTTTGATGCTACCTTCAATTTCCATGTTTTCTGTGTTCTTAGTCGTTAAATGATAATAATGTTTTCCAAGCTTCTACTACTTGGTTTGATGCTAAATATGCTTTTGCTTTTTGATGCAATGCTACTTCAAGATGAGCGGCATCGTTTTCAAACTCTATAAAAATGTCCGCTAATTCGGTCAATTTAAACTCATTTACATCCGTCTCGTTTGGCAAAGTTTCCACATTTCCGAGTTGCCCCAGGTTGTTTCCTGTTAAAATTTCGCTGTTGCGAATTTCAGAAGGAATTGCGTCAACTCCAATGCCTAATGTAGTTATTGGTTTGGCAACTTCAAAAAGTGCTTCACCGTGAGCTCTGCAGTACCAGTTACCGCCCATTCTGGCTACTAAGTCAATTTTTTGCTGATCAATGGCTCCGTTTGCGTCCAGCACATCGTCATTGATGTGGATCATTTTCACTTCGCAGATGACCAAATTGCCCGCTCCACCTTCTGCACCAAGTTCTACCACTTCATTTACCACACATTCAAACTGAACAGGAGATTCTTTTACCCTAAATGGTTTTATGGTATCACTGGCAATTGCTGTTAAACCCGCTTTTTCAAATTCATTTACGCCTTGTGCATACTCAGTACTCGAAAGCGACATCTGTTCTACAATGTCATAAGTAACCACATTGATCACTACTTCCTTCACCACTTTCACGTTTTCAAAAGTGTGCTTTGTAGTGTTGTCTCTTCCTCTGCGCGCAGGCGAAAAAATGAGAATCGGTGGGTTTGCACTAAACACGTTGAAAAAGCTAAAAGGACTCAAGTTTGGATTGCCTGCTTCATCTATTGTACTTGCGAATGCAATCGGCCTAGGGCCAACCGCTCCGAGTAAGTAACCATGTAGTTTTCCAACTGAAATATCTTTTGGGTTAACTTTCATTTCCATTAAAAAATTGGACTGCAAATGTAGAGTTACATTACTTTTTAAATCATTTTCAAAAAGTGTATTTGGATATTAAGAAAAATATATCTTTGCGCTCCCTTTTACGGGATGTTCTTTAAATCTTGCGGATGTGGCGAAATTGGTAGACGCGCTAGACTTAGGATCTAGTGCCGCGAGGCGTGGGGGTTCGAGTCCCTCCATCCGCACTTTAAACGAGTGCTAGACTTTGAGAAATCTCAGTTTTCATCTCAAAATCTTATTAAACAACAAACTAAAAGACCGCTTCTAAACGGTCTTTTTTTATATGTGTTAATTGCTAGAAATATCATGAACGTTACGCAAGAAAACATCAACGAACTCAACGCAAAAATTTCAATCGAAATTACTCCAGCAGATTACTTAGAAAAAGTAAAGTCTGTGCTGGAAACACACCGTAAAAAAATGAACCTTCCTGGTTTTCGTGTCGGAAAAGTACCATTTGGTGTAGCAAAGAAAATGTACGGTAAGTCAGTGTTGGCCGAAGAGCTTAATACAGTGCTTTCGCAAAACCTGAACAACCATATTAGAGATAACAAGCTAAACCTACTCGGTCAGCCTCTTCCACAAGACATGGAAGATCTTGAGCTAGATTTTGACAAGACTTTCGTTTTTAACTACGATTTAGGTTTGGCTCCAGAGTTTGAAATTGCGCTTACCAACAAAGAAAAATTTAGCAAGTACAAAATTGTGGTTGACGAAGAGTTGATTAATAAATATGTACGCGATTTTCAGAGACGCTACGGTAAGAGCGAAGAAAAAGAAGAAGTGACCGAAAAAGACATGATTTATGGAGTTTTCTATGAATTGGATAAAGACGGCACACGCAAGCAGGGCGGAATTCACAACCATTCGACCATTGTAGTTGAGTATGTTGAAAATGCGGCTGCTAAGAAGAAATTGATCGGCACTAAGAAAGGTGATATTGTAGTAGTTGAGCCTTCAAAACTGAGCAAAGGCGATGCAGATTTATCAGCAATGCTAAATGTCCCAGCTGCGCAGCTTGACGAAATCGGAGATAAGTTTGAATTGAAGATTGATTCAGTTCACAGCATCGATCCACATCCTTTGAATCAAGAACTCTTTGATAGAGTAGTTGGTCCGGGAGCAGTGTCATCTGAAGAAGAATTTAGAGCTAAATTGACAGAAGATCTTAGTAATTATCTAAACAACGATAGCGAAAGAAAACTTCGTAGAGATATTAATGAGTTTTGTTTAGAGAAATTGAAGTTGAATCTTCCAGATGAATTTTTGAAAAGATGGTTGCTTGATTCTGGTGCTCAAAACCCAGAAAAACCAATTACTGCAGAAGATATTGAACGTGAGTATGATGAGTATAGTCGCTATCTTAAAGTTCAATTAATCGAAAATAAGTTGGCTACTGATAATGAGGTTAAAGTAGAGCCTCAAGAAATTCAAGACCACATCAAATCACAAGTACGCGCTCAGTTTGCAAGCTTTGGTCAAGGTGAAGTAGCAGATGATATGATAGATCAGTTTGCTCAAAATTACCTTCAGAATCAGGAAGAAGTGCGTAAAGTTTACGACTTGCTTTTGGAGCAAAAAATGATGGAATTCTATAAGAATACCGTAAAGGTTCAAGAAAAAGAAGTATCCTTTGATGAATTCGCTAAATTAGCCTCGAATAAGCCGGGTAAAGGCAAGTTCATGGATCAAATTTCGAACCTTTTAAAATTCTAAAATGACAGACGGTAAAGAGTTTAGGAAATATGCGGTTCATCACATGGGGATGAGCGGCAACGCAGTGGATGATTATGTGAAGGCTTCACAAAGAGGCACAAGCCCAATGGGCATGACAAGAACGGTGATTGAAGAGCGTCCTATGCCTTTTAGAGAAGTGGATGTTTTTTCAAGATTAATGATGGATAGAATTATCTTTTTAGGAATGCCTATTGATGATTTTATAGCCAACATTATTCAAGCACAATTACTGTTTTTGGAGTCTTCAGATTCTGGTAAAGACATCCAAATTTATATCAATAGTCCAGGTGGTTCTGTGTATGCAGGTTTAGGTATTTATGATACTATGCAATACATTGGTTGCGATGTAGCAACGATCTGTACAGGTATGGCTGCATCCATGGGCGCAGTGCTTTTGGGTGCCGGTCAAGCCGGAAAAAGAACTGCATTGAAGCACGCACGTGTAATGATTCACCAACCTATGGGTGGTGTTGGAGGTCAAGCTTCTGACATTGAAATCACTGCACAAGAAATTAAAAAGTTGAAAGACGAATTGTATCACATCATTGCCGAGCACAGCGGTCAACCTTTTGACAAAGTATGGCAAGACAGTGATCGTGACTTCTGGATGACTGCCGAAGAAGCGAAAGCTTACGGTATGATCGATGAAGTTTTAAGTAGAAAATAATAAAGATGGCAAGACAATCTTCAGAAGAACAGGTGAAGTGTTCATTTTGCGGACGCGACAAAAGAGAAACCGCAGTTATGATTGCGGGTATCACTGGTCATGTGTGCGATCGTTGCATTCAGCAAGCTTCGCGCATTGTTGACGAAGAAATGAGTTCACGTTTGCGCGACTCTGTTTTAGGGAACGTAAACCTGTTGAAACCTGCAGATATCAAAGCTCATTTAGATGATTTCGTAATCGGTCAAGACGAAGCAAAACGAAGCCTAGCTGTGGCTGTTTACAATCATTACAAGCGAATTTCTCAAAACGATTCAGCACAAGACGAGATCACGATTGAGAAAAGTAATATGATTCTTGTAGGCCGCACAGGTACAGGAAAAACGTTACTTGCAAAAACAATAGCAAAGGTGCTCAATGTACCTTTCTGTATCGCTGATGCTACCGTTTTGACAGAAGCTGGATACGTTGGCGAAGATGTAGAAAGCATTCTTAGTCGATTACTTCAAGCAGCCGAATATAATGTAGAAGCTGCTGAAAGAGGAATCGTTTTTATTGATGAAATCGATAAAATAAGTCGTAAGAGCGATAACCCAAGTATCACGCGTGATGTTAGTGGTGAAGGTGTGCAGCAAGGTTTGTTGAAGTTACTCGAAGGTTCTACTGTTGGCGTGCCGCCACAAGGTGGTCGTAAGCACCCAGAGCAAAAATTGGTTCAAATTGACACTAAGAATATCTTGTTTATTTGTGGTGGAGCATTTGATGGAATTGAGCGTATTATCTCACGCAGATTAAATACTTCAGCCATTGGTTATCGCAGCAAAATGTCTGAGGAGCAAGTAGAGAAAGAGAATTTGCTTCAATACGTTTCTCCTGCAGATTTGCGTGATTATGGTTTGATTCCAGAGCTTATTGGTCGTTTGCCGTTGGTGTCTTTCTTGAATCCGTTGGATGAATCTGCTTTGCGTAGAATTTTAACAGAACCTAAGAATGCACTTGTTAAGCAATATGTTCGCTTGTTTGAGATGGAAGACATTAAGCTTTCGTTTGATAAAATGGTGCTTGATTACATTGTGACCAAAGCAATGGAATACAAGCTTGGCGCAAGAGGATTACGTTCAATTTGCGAAGCAATTATGCTTGACGCGATGTATGAATTGCCGTCAGCGGAAGAAAAACCTGAAGAATTTAAGGTTGATGTAGAATACGCTAAGAAGAAGTTTGATCAATCAAGCTTTAGAAAATTGAGAGCTGCATAACCTGAAATCAGAAATTGTAATTCATAAAAAAAGCCGCAAATGCGGCTTTTTTTATGACCATTTTGGTCTCTATATCTTGCTTAATTCGTGTAGGGAATTTCTACTTGAATCTTAGTGTTGTCTCTGCTTTGGATGAAAAAATTATCGCAGACACCATCAATTCCATAAGTCATCAGTCGTGTTTGCAGATTTGGAACATGGAGCTCGCTCTTGCCACTTTTAAACCATTGACAGCTTAAGTCAGAAGAGTAAGCCTGCGTAATTGAGTTCACAAATGTGTTTCCTCTCGAATTTCTTCCGCTGGCAGAACCGCTGATTTCAAAAATATCGTCATCAACAACGCCATCTGTGCTAGAACCTGCCACCCACACCATGTCATGCGTTCCTTGCCATTCAATATCAATATTTCTACCTGTAATTAGCCCATCGGTTACTTGTACCGAAAACACCCTGCGGCCATCACTATTAAGGCCTTTGTTGGTCAATAATATATTTCCACTTACATCAAACGCGTCTTTACGATAACCTTCAAAACTGATAGCGACCTGTGTTCCTTGGTTCAAATATTTACCACTGAAACTAGCTCTGATAAGTCCGTATCTGTTAAATCCGTCATCGCACAAAGTAGTATCGTCACTATAGTTTACAGATAAATAAAGAGGAAAAATAGCGAGTGTGTCAGATAAAGTAGCTTTTACGATACAATCGTCAAACCATTGCACAATGCCGGTGTCATTTAGCAGTGAATCGCGCATTGCAAAGCGGTGTACTACGCGAAATGCATCGTCAAAAACATGATAAGCCAATGCGTTGTCACGGGAAGCAGTAGTTTCGGTGTCTTCATCTCTTTCTGATTTTTGACAACCAGCAAAGGCCAGCACCAAACCAGAAATTACAAGAACAAAGAAGATTGATTTTTTGAATAGGGGCGATGCCATGTTAATTGAGGTCAATTTTCACAAATGTAATGATTGACACCTATTAATGTTTTTTAGTGTACAAGCAGATTTTAAAGTCGAAATTGTGAACATCGTCTTTCGAGTAGGATGCAATTTCTTCTACTGAGAACGTTGAGTGATCAAATTCTGGGAAATGCGCATCGCCATTGGGCGCGGCATCAACGTGGGTGATGTATAAGCGATCTGCTAATTGGATGGTTTGATTGTATATTTCACCGCCACCAATGATGAATAATTCATCTTCTCCTTGTTCTTTTGCGAAGTCAATGGCGCTCTTAATGTCATGAAATACCTCAATATCGTTAGCTATAAAATCTGTTTTTCTACTAACCACCAAGTTTGGTCTTCCTGGCAAAGGGCGATATTTTTCAGGAATAGAGTCGAAATTTTTACGTCCCATCAGCACGTGATGGCCACGTGTTGTTTTTGAAAAAAACTTCATGTCCGTTGGTAAGCTCCATGGCAAATCTCCATTAGCACCAATTACGTTGTTTTTGCCTACTGCGGCAATCAATGAAATAATCATAGTTATACAGCTACTTCGGCTTTGATATGAGGATGCGGATCGTAGTTCGTCAGCTCGAAATCTTCAAATTTGAAACTGAAAATGTCTTTCACATTTGGATTGATTTTCATTTGCGGAAGCGGTCTGAAATCTCTTGAAAGCTGCAACTGTGCCTGCTCTATATGATTTGAATACAAGTGCGCATCGCCAAAAGTGTGAATGAATTCACCAGGTTTTAAATCGCAAACTTGGGCCACCATTTGGGTGAGCAAAGCGTAGGAAGCAATATTGAAGGGCACACCTAAAAACACGTCAGCACTGCGCTGATATAATTGACAACTCAATTTGCCATCGGCTACATAAAACTGAAACATGGTATGACATGGAGGTAAAGCCATGTTTTCTACATCGGCCACATTCCATGCGCTTACTAAGTGTCTTCTCGAGTTTGGATTGTTTTTTATCTGATCGATCAATTGTGAAATCTGATCAATTTTTCTTCCGTCTGAAGTTGGCCATGAGCGCCATTGCACGCCATACACAGGGCCAAGGTTTCCATCTTCATCAGCCCATTCATCCCAAATTCGTACACCATTATCTTTCAAGTATTGGATGTTTGAATCACCTTGCAAAAACCAAAGCAACTCGTGAATGATAGATTTAAGGTGTAGTTTTTTAGTGGTTAAAACTGGAAAACCTTCGCTGAGGTCGAAGCGCATTTGGTAACCAAAAACACTGATGGTTCCAGTGCCTGTGCGGTCGCCTTTTTGAGTGCCAGTTTCTAAGATATGATTGAGAAGATCGTGGTATTGTTTCATCTAAAAGAATGGTTTTCTAAAGATCAAACAAAGGTGAAGGCTAGGGGTAAAGCCTGCAAGCGTTTTAGGAGAAAAGAATCAAGGAGTTTTGAACGAAGCATTCATTTGTTAGTCGAATCGAAAGGTCGAAGACAGAAGTGTCTTTCCGAATCATTCTAATCAAGTTCTTTCACTAATTCTGAAGCAGGTATTTCTATTATTTTACCTTCTTTATAAACGACAAGGGGAGAATTTTTCTGAATTTTAAATGCAATGAGCCGCTTGTGTGTCAACTCCAACCCTTGTCTCACCTTTTCCTCTAGATCCTTTATTTTAAACTCCATGGTATTCGCTTTTTAACTTGTTCCAAGTTGGTGAATAGGTTTAACTATAGATGTTTATTAGTGTTTATAGGAGTAATAGTCACCTTATCACCGTCATTTAAATCTTTAGTTTGATAGCCAACAGCACCACTAAATTGGATCAATTCTGAAAAGGAGATTTTGCCAAAATTGTCTTTTTCGTATTTGCCTCCGAGTAGCGCAGGCGTTTTTAAGCAGAATTTCTGATTTGGTTCTAAGGATCCGAGTTTAGATTCAGCGAGCTGAACTAAACGAGACATATTCCAATCTAGGCGAAATTCAGGGTCTTTCTTTAATTGTTTTAGTACATCAAAATCATCTGCAATTTTACAGCAGCTGATTTCTTCAGGACAAATTCTCCAATAACCATTATTTTCAGTCTTGAAAATAATGTTCCCAAAGTCATTTATTAGAATAACTTCTGAAGCAACAAAACCTTTCCAACCCCAAGCTTTATTTATTTCTGAAATCATCTTCAAAAACAGGTTTGAATATTGATCAATAAAACATCCCCACAATGCTCGCAGTAAACAAGCACGCAATGGTCCCGCCAAGCAAAGCGTACATGCCTAGTTTGCTTAATAAGCCTTTTCGGTTTGGAGCAAGTGCGCCAATACCGCCAATTTGTATTCCAATGGAAGCAAAGTTTGAGAATCCACACAAAATGTATGAACTCATGATGATGGATTTTTGACTCGCAAACGCTCCACTTTCTTTTAATTCTCCAAGGGTTACGTAGGCGTAAAATTCATTCAAGATGGTTTTTTCACCCAAAAGTTGGCCTACTAAAACAATGTCTGCACTGTCAATTCCCATCAAATATGCAATAGGAGCAAAGGCATAGCCAATGATAAATTGAAAACTCAATCCACTATAAATAGTGTTTTCTGCAATAATGCTGTTCAAGCCAGAAAAGCGGCCGATTACGTCTTCTAGAATGTAATTTCCTAAATAAATCAAAGCAGTAAATACCAAAAGCATGGCGCCAACATTCACGGCTAGTTTTAGTCCGTCTGTGGTTCCATTTGCAATCGCTTCCAAAAAGTTTGAGCCTACATTATGGCTTGATATACTCATAGAAGTATCGAATTGCTCTCTTTCAGGCACAAGAATTTTAGCAGCCACAATTGCCGCAGGAGCAGACATTACAGATGCGGTTAAAAGGTGTTTTGCGAATAAGATTTGTTCGGCTTCGCTTCCACCACCCAAAAAGTTGATATAAGCTGCAAGCACACCGCCTGCAATGGTAGCCATGCCGCCTGTCATCAGGCACATGATTTCGCTTTGGGTCATTTTATCTAAATATGGTCTTACCAAAAGCGGACTCTCCGTTTGGCCCATAAATATGTTGCCTGCAGCAGCTAAACTTTCAGCTCCGCTCAAGTTCATCAACCGCTTCATTACCCAAGCAAAAGCATAAACCACGCGCTGAAGTATTCCCAAATAATAGAGAATGCTGCTTAGCGCTGCAAAGAAGATAATGGTTGGTAAAATATTGAACGCAAAGTTTACAAGAGCAACTTCGGTTTGACCCGTAACAAACGAATCAAACAAAAAAGCAGAACCAAATTGAGTGAAGGAAATCACTTTTACAAACGATTTGCTCAGTAAATCAAACCCTTTTTCAATCCAGCCCACTTTTAATACAAGCACTGCAAATGCAATTTGAAAGAGAATTCCTTTTCCTACCAATGGCCAATTTATGGCTTTGCGGTCTTTGCTAAAAAGCCACGCAATACCAACTAAAACGGCCAAACCAAGCAGGCCTCGTAAAATGGATTCTATCACTAGATTGAGTTTTGGGTGGCTGAAAATAGAAAAACTACTTCCTCTTTTGTATTTCGTCTCTTAAAATCGAGGCTTTTTCGTAATCCTCGTCATTAATTGCCTTGTCCAATTCTTCTTCAAGCTCGTCAATGGTCATGCTTCGGTATGCATTTGATTTAGTGATTTCCATCGCAGCTTCAGCTTCTTCCTCGTCAAAGTTTAGCGGATCGGCTTCGTCTTCTTCTAAGATAATGCCGGCCGAACCGAGGATAAACTCATAGGTGTAGATAGGGCAGTGAAAACGCACCGCGAGCGCAATGGCATCGCTGGTGCGTGTATCAATTTCAATTGGCTCTTCGTTGCCACGCTTACAAACAAGCTTTGCAAAGAAAATCCCTTCTAATAAGTTGTATACGATTACTTCAGTCACGGTAATGTCAAACGTATCGGCAAACGTTTTGAAAATATCATGGGTCAACGGACGGCTAGGACGCATTTGCTCTAGCTCAATGGCTATTGCTTGCGCCTCAAAGTTGCCTATGATTATCGGTAGTCTGCGTTTACCTTCAGCTTCGCCCAATACCAGCGCATAAGCACCTGTTTGGGTTTGGCTGTATGACAAACCAAGAATCTCAAGTTTGATTTTTTCTTTATTCATAAACTCAGCGCTGCTTTTATGCTTGTGCAGCTTTGAATTCTTTAACCGCTTCGATTAACTTAGGCACTACAGAAAACGCGTCACCTACAATACCGTAATCAGCAGCTTTGAAAAATGGAGCGTCAGAATCCGTATTGATCACCACAATTACTTTACTTCCGTTTACTCCAGCTAAATGCTGAATGGCACCAGATATACCAACTGCGATATACAAATTTGGTCTGATGGCAATACCTGTTTGGCCAACGTGCTCATGGTGAGGTCTCCAACCGATGTCAGAAACTGGTCTAGAACAAGCAGTTCCAGCACCAAGTTCTTTCGCCAGCTCTTCTATCATTCCCCAGTTTTCAGGGCCTTTCAATCCGCGGCCAGCAGAAACAACCAATTCAGCTTCTGTCAATAAGATGCCTTCGCCACCTTTAGCTTTGAATTCTTTTATAGTAACGCTGCTTGCGCCCAAATCTGGATTGAAAACAGTAACGTTTGCGCTTGCTTCAACCTTCGTTTTTCCAACAGAATTTGGAAGTAAGCTGATCACTTTTTTCTCAGTATTGAATTTTACTTCAGCAAACGCTTTTCCAGAGAAAACGGCTTTCTTAACAGTAAATGAACCATCTGTGCTTGGGTAATCAATTACTCCAGTTACCAAACCAGCTTTCATTCTTGCAGCCAACATTGGCGCAACACTTTTACCAGTATAGTCGTGTGAGAAAATCACTACTTCAGCTCCAGTTTCGTTAGCGGCAGCTTCTACAAGCTTTGCCAAACGAGCTGGATCCATATCGTTGATTACGTTAGCATGTAAAATGTTGGTGATGCCATAAGAAGCAAGCTCATTTAAGCTTGACTCAGAAATTTCACCATAGGTAACGATGCTCGTATTGCCACCGTTAGCAATTTTAGCACCATAGCTCGCTGCTTCATGAGCCGCTTTTACAGCACTTCCGTTAAAACTATCTGCAAATACTAATACGTTCATCTTATATAACTTTTGCTTCGTTGTGAAGAAGGTTTACCAATTCGGCTACATTTTCAGGATCAATCAATTTCACTGCGCCCTTTGCGTCTGGCAAAGTGTATGAAACAGTTTCAGTAAGTGCTGTAGCACCTGATGCTGCTACTACATTCAATGGTTTTGAACGCGCAGCCATAATGCCGCGCATGTTTGGTATGCGTTGCTCGGCCATACCTTTTGCAGCACTGATTACGCAAGGCAATTGCGCTTCAAGCACTTCCGTTCCGCCTTGTTTTTCACGCTCGATAGAAGCTGTTGTTCCAGCAACATCAAGTTTACTTGCATTAGACACATAAGCCACATCCATCATTGCTGCCATCATACCGCCCACTTGACTTCCGTTGTAGTTGATGGTTTCTTTACCAAGCAAAACCAAATCAAAATTGTTTGCCTTTGCGTAGTTAGCCAACTCGGCTGCAACTTGATTGCTGTCTGTAGGATTGGCATCTATTCTTACCGCTTCGTCAGCGCCAATTGCCAATGCTTTTCTTAAAATAGGCTCATAATCAGCGCCACCTACTGAGATGATGGTCACTTTTCCACCTAACGTTTCTTTCAATTCTAAACCACGAACCAAAGCATACCACTCGTCATAAGGGTTTACAATAAACTGAACACCGTCTTCATTGAATTTGGTGTTACCATCAGTAAATGTGATCTTACTCGTGGTATCTGGAGCTTTACTAATACAAACCAGAATATTCATAATATATATTGACTTAGTCTATTTCGATAATTGAGAGGTGCAAAAGTAGTTTTTAGAAACTAAATGATTGAGAATAGAAATTGTTCGATGCATAGTAAAATCAAGAGGCTTAGTGTAAAAAGTACACTTAATATTTTGTTTTCAAACCGAACAAAAAAGACGAATAATGTTTTGTTGTTAGTTAAACTCAATAAGCCTATTATTTTTGCCACCTCTTTACAAAGAAAGAAATGCGAACAATACAATTCAGAGAAGCCCTTCGCGAAGCGATGAACGAAGAAATGAGAAGAGACGAAAGAGTTTTTCTCATGGGCGAAGAAGTTGCCGAATACAACGGTGCATATAAAGTAAGTCAAGGTATGTTGGAAGAATTTGGTCCAAAACGTATCATTGACACACCCATTGCTGAGCTTGGTTTTGCAGGTATCGGGGTAGGAGCTGCAATGAATGGTTTAAGACCAATTGTTGAGTTCATGACTTGGAACTTTGCGATTCTTGCAGCAGATCAAATCATCAACAGTGCAGCAAAAATGTTGCAAATGAGCGGTGGGCAATACAATGTGCCAATCGTTTTTAGAGGTGGTAATGGTACTGCTGGTCAATTAGCGGCAACACACTCACAAAGTTTCGAAGCGTTTTATGCGCACGTTCCAGGTTTGAAGGTATTAACACCATCAAATCCTGCAGATGCAAAAGGACTTTTGAAAAGCGCTATCCGTGACAACGATCCAGTTGTTTTCTTGGAAAGTGAAAAAATGTACGGTGATAAAGGCGAAGTTCCAGATGGAGAATATTTAATCCCAATCGGAAAAGCACGTATCGCTATGAAAGGTGATGCTTGCACCATCGTTACGTTTGGTAAAATAACCAAAGTGGCTATTGCTGCTGCTGAGGAAATGGCAAAAGATGGCATTCACTGCGAGGTAATCGATTTGAGAACCATCAGACCATTTGATACAAAAACAGTAATTGAGTCAGTGAAGAAAACAAACAGATGTGTGGTAGTGGAAGAAAGCTGGCCTTATGCGTCTATCGCTTCTGAAATTGCTTATCGCATACAGAAAGATGCATTTGATTATTTAGATGCACCAGTAAGTAGAGTTATGCAGTCTGATACACCATTCCCATTTGCGCTAAATTTATTGGAAACTGCAGTACCTACTGTTGAACTAGTAATACAGCGTGTAAAAGAGTCACTTTACTTAGTGTAAGGCTAGACTTTAAAATACAAAGGCAAATGAAAAGGCCCGTTTCCGAGATATTTGGAAACGGGCCTTTTCGCTAAACTAAACCTACTAACCTGTCCTAAAAACGGGCTCTGTTGCCTTTTATTTTGAGTGTTGTGGTGCAGAATTCTTAAAGGAAGTTAAATGGAGTTAAGGTTCATTTAGCTTGTTTGAAACCACCGACTAAAAACGCTGTTTTATCGAAGTAAATGCCGCACTCATTTTCGATTTATTGGTGATCGATTATGTCAGAAAACAAATGTTTTTCTCAATTAATTATTTGTATTTCAAGGGTTTGAAAAGTGCTTGTATTGCTTAATTGTTAAGCTTTTCATGGCCTTTTTTTATTTGTGAATGCTGTTATCTTTGGTCGCTTTAAAAAAATCGATACTAACAAACCTTTTAACTATTTCTAAATCAGTTGTAAATGAATAATTTAATTTATGCGATCCCCGCATTTGGTGTAGTAGCGCTACTTTATGTAGCTTGGAAAAGTGCTTGGGTAAACAAGCAAGAAGTCGGAAACGAGAAGATGGCCAAGATCGCACACAATATTGCTGTTGGTGCTATGGCGTTTTTGAAGGCGGAGTATAAAGTGCTTTCCATATTTGTGATAGCTGTGGCCGCTTTGTTAGCATTTAAAGGAGCTAGTGAAGCTAATTCTAGCCCATTGGTAGCTTTATCATTTATTATTGGTGCGGTGTGTTCAGCACTTGCTGGATATTTAGGAATGCGTGTTGCAACCAAAGCAAATGTGCGTACAACTAATGCAGCTCGTACTTCACTTGGCAAAGCACTAGAAGTAGCTTTTGGTGGTGGTTCTGTAATGGGTATGGGCGTTGTAGGTTTGGGAGTTTTAGGCTTAAGCCTTCTTTTCATTCTGTATGCCAACATGTTTGGTCTTGGAGATGAAAATCAAGTAGCAACGGTACTTAATGTACTTGCTGGTTTCTCTCTTGGTGCATCATCAATTGCATTATTTGCACGTGTTGGTGGTGGTATTTATACCAAAGCTGCCGATGTTGGAGC
>Ga0100380_10004066_pt1 | contig 15391 bp, 13 predicted proteins | sample CryGeymeta201504_FD_80417 | JGI IMG/M metagenome (GOLD analysis project Ga0100380, IMG submission 80417) | Groundwater microbial communities from Crystal Geyser aquifers in Utah, USA - Crystal Geyser metaG 2015-04 | ecosystem: Environmental > Aquatic > Deep subsurface > Groundwater | place... | reverse complement strand
GATTTGGCTCTTGAATGGCTTGAGGCCTGTTGTTTTCGTATCCTGAAGAGTGGCTATAGTTGAAATCACTTTGGGAAATTCCACTGACTAATCTTGAAGGATCTCTTGGTGCATAGACGATTCTTGAATGAGTATCCGAAATTTATCGGGAAAAGGAGTGCTTACTGGTATCTCCTTTGTGAGTCCTTGAAAAAATGTTTCCTTTTGGGTCAAGGCTAAGCGAATTCCTCGAGGGTTGATGATACATGTCATTGAGATTTTATAACGAATTTTGATTACGAACAGCAAATGATCCCATTCGAGAATTTTATTGTTTGGGACGAGCATCATTTTTCACCTTGGTTTCAAATGCACTTCTTTCCTGTATCTGTCCATATTCCTTTTTCCTTCCTTTGTGCTGTTAAAGGTGAGCCTGAAAGTGTGCCCTGTTGATAGGCTTGTCGCAAATCACACAGTTGACCGCATCCACAGATTTTTCCATGTTGATAGAAAATGAGTTGTATGTGTCAGGATAGGTGTCATAAGCTGATATGGCTTTGTGGTTGGGCGAGTAATGCCTGACTGGAGCATTATTGACAGGATACGGAGAATGAGCGGAAGCAAAAATATTGCCATTTTGATAGTATTGTTGAGGAGGAGGGTACATGGCGACTGGCGGATAGCTTGAAGTCATATCTGGCTGAGGAGAGCCGTATACGAGAGGACGGGGAGACGAAATATTTTGGTAAGGTTGTGAGTATGAGAGAGGGACTTAGTGTTTTCTGGCGAATGCTGGTTGTCCGGGATAGTTCTGGGGTACTCCTAGTCCTATTTTTCCTGATTGTAGATCTACATTGACCTTGAGATCGAAGGAGTACTGGTTAGGATTAGGCAGATGTTGATAGGAGTAGTAATTGCTTTGAGGTAACATTAAAATTAATAAAATATGTTCGATTTGTCAACAGGTCCCATTTCAAGATTAAATCAATACTCCCCAACCCTCATCTAAATTAAGGTACTGAAAGTTATCAATATATTCATATTATCACTTCTTTGAACCATCTATCATCTACTTTAAACTGCATATCAAGAAGTTCATCCCCTTTGACTATCCTTTCAGTAAATAGCCTTCCCACCAGCACCACTTCTCACCCACATTTAAAACAATGTTGAAAATTGAATCTCCAAAAGAACAACTAGCACCCAGCAACATACAATCTCGACCTTTGCTTGCTGGAATCACAGTGAAGTTTGAAAATGAATCAGCTATTTTTTATGTTTTTATGACCTTAGTATTCAATTTGAAATTGTCACTCTTGACATAGTCAATATGCCGCTCTTTTTTGTTCGAGAAATCTAATGGTTTTATTGAGCAAAACTTGTTGAATCCTATAGGCAAGGTCAGTCTACTGTAGCTGGAGCAATACTATGAATCTGCCTTATAGTTGATCTCAAATTCTGGTAAGCAGAAGGGTATGTTGAGTACTTCAATAGTCAGGTGAACTTTTTGCTGTTTCAAGGCAGGAATAAGCTTCACTGCTTCGGGGGTCACCTTAACACGCAAACGATGGTCGTGAATTACTGATATTGAGAAGTCTATCATATCGTAGCGATGAGGAGTCACATACAGAGTAGAGTCAAGAGTGTTTTAAAAGCGTTGAGAAAGACAACCTATTTATATTTCGTCAGTTCTATGAACCAAACATTTCATTTTTAACAAACTTTTCTTAAAGGTGTTGCCTTTTAATCTTTCCAAATATTGCTTGAAACCACTCTCTACTTCCTTCTAGAACTGGGTCATCTCAACTCGACGACTAGCAGAACTGCTTCTCAGAGAAGTCTTGTCAAAATTACTACCACTCGTAACTGTGAACTGTGCAAACCCTTTTTAAGAACTGGCATTTGATCCGCTTTTGATAGACCTCAGTTCGGAATCTTTAGCTGCCAACTTTTTCCTCATAGAAACTGACTATCTTTTAAGGTCTTTTATCTTTTGCTGAAGAGCCATAATTTATTTGTTCTTTTGCTATTGAACTACTTTGGCTTCAAGCAATTTTTATAATGAGTAAGGTTCAGTATCTTTCACAGTATTTCTTGCCTTATTTTGTCCCCCATCAAACTATTTCACTTCTGGAATATTTTTTGTGGTGTGTCTTGTCTATCGCATGGGTTCGGTTTTGGGGCCTTGGTTGGAAGGCTTTTCTATTCTTTTGATCGATCGGATCTATTTTTTATCCAAATATTCATCATTTTTAAATATATTCTTGAACTGTGCATTATCTGAAGATTTTTCTATGGTCTTTGAGGTGTCCACCATTTTTTTCTTTGGTGACTCGACCTTGGGCTTTGACTTATTATCTTCATAATAATCTCCAACCAGAGGAGCTACAAAGCCTTTAGTGACGTATTATACAAGCTCTTCCTTCTTCTCGTGAGCAATAATGATCTATTTGGAGTACTCTATTTAACTGATCTGGTTCACTACTCTTTCTGCTTGATGATTGGGCCTGATATTCGAGTCAGAGTAGATGCTTGATATTTAGCCAGCATCTGATTTAAATTTATCAAATCCATTGCTGTCTTTTCCGACTTGTTTTTCCTTAATTGGAGTCTCAGGAAAAACTTTTAAGGAGGGAAGAGATTGTTTGGCTTCAGATAAATTTTGTGCAGATATTTCACTAATTTTCTTAGTTTTGTCGTGTTCAATTTGATTTCTTTTGTACAGGGAGGTCTATTTCACCTTTCTACTGCTGATACTCTTTCGACCAATACTGATCCTACTTTCGCTTGAGTTTGATCGATCTAGCCTGCTATTGTTTCTTCTCACAAGAATTCTCGATCCTGATTGGCTTTTTTATCGACTTGATCCTCTTAAAATTCGACTAGGCCTTTTGCTTGGTTGAGGCTCAACTTCATAATCTGCAACTCGAACTACTTTTTCTTCTTAGAAATCGCTGTCTTGAATATTTATTTTTTATTTTTCAGGTTCTTTTTTGGAGGTAGGTTTATCATGAATATTTTCGATAGATGGCCTTGATTTATGAGGAGACTATTGTTCAACTTCTTTTATTTTTGATTCGATCGGATATTTTTATGTTTCCGACTATTAACTTTCCTGAATTTATTATTTTTTCTACTCTGTATTCTTGTAGGTCTTTTTCATGCTGTTCTCCATCACATTGTTCTTACTTTTGTCTAAGTATCGACTCTTCTCAAGCATGTTGCTTCTATCCATAGCCTTACTCATGTTTAATCTCGTCTTTTCGCCAATTCTGCTCTTGGCCTTTATCTTTTACAGGATTGATTTGCCCATTTTGGAAGATACCAGCTTACTTTTGCCTAACTTACTCTGAATCAGTTTGCTGATCTTCACTGATTTTGACTTCTCGAGAGCACTTTTTTGATTGATGCTAGTGTGGCTGACATCCATGTGGAACTACAAAGTATCTGCGACCTTATTTTTGTATTCTCTGAAAGAAAACTTACCCTTCTCGAGGTTTGCATGCAAAGGAACGATCAGTTGAATTTGTTATACAAGTCTTTCACCGTTGGTGACGATGTCCTCAAGTTGAGCTTCATCGGTCTAAATATCAAGAGATTCAAGATATATAATCCAGTTGTCCTTGAATGCCACTAATACTTTGAATGCTTTGTCGGCATTTTACTGGCTGACTGTCAATTATTTGAGTGTTTTTTTAATTTCTTAAAGTTTGAGCTCAAGCTGAGCTGGAGCCAAAAGAGTGGTCTTTTGTAGGACATTGCTGATCTTAGATTTAGATACAACTTTACTGACAGTCGATGGTTGTCGGCTTGATTCAGCATTTTCCAATATTTCCAGCAGTTTCTCATTTCTCTCTTGGTTCCTTATCAAATTTTCCTTGATCTCTTTCTAATAGCGATTCAGCAACATATTCTCAGGAAACTTGAACCTCTTTTCTTTCTTCAAATACTGGTAAATGGTTTTGATGTTGAAGTCATCAGAATCGTAATCTTCAGGCATACAAGTGGCCCATGTTTAGAGACACCTCAAAAAATCACAGTAAAATTATTTCTTTAGATTCTTGGAAGCTTTCACTTCTGGGTAAATATTTTGACCGACTTACAATCCCTGGTGCCCTGGAAATTTGCTAATGTACGAAAATATTGTTGGAACGAATTAACTATTTTTCACCATGATGATGGCTTCAATATCTCCATATCTGACCAGTTAATTCAAGAGGGCAAGGTACTTTCGCTTAAGGTCTATACTTTAGCTGATATCCATGAGTTCCTCCTCACAAAAATTTATGACAGCGGACGATAAAAAACTTTATCCAAATCCGATCAGCAGCCTCAATTCAAGCAACTCTTTTTTCCCTGTTTGTACTTCTTCCAGTAAATTAACCAGAAGAAATTCAGTCCATTCTTATGACTCCCCACCAATTTTTTTCAGCTTATCTTTGAACAACTTTCGATACTATTTTTATTTTTCTTGCTTACAGTACTTCATCTACGTTGGTTAGACTACAGTCTTATTCACTATCGACTCAACCGTCTTGCCAAAAATTGACTTTTCTTTTAACTATTATGTTTAGACAGTACGGTAAGGTTTGATCTTGCTTGCGAAAAATAACAACTCGACTCCTCTTAGAACAAACTATAAACTGTACTTCCTAGTCAACTCGTTGTCCTTACAGCGTTGTTTTTATTGAAAGTAGAAGCCAATAGCCTCATCTGATTTTTTTCCTCGATAATTTGCTATCTCCAGAAGAACCGGCACCACGTACAGCTCGATAAAGATAACTACTGGGTACTCGCAAGTTTAAAACAAAATTGTCATGGCTTCCATCGACCTGCACTTCATGTAAGGTTCTTCATCTTTGCTTTTGATTATCTATATCAGCGTTGAGATGGCAGAGTATGCCCAATATCTACATCAAGCTGAATGTACATATTTTTCTCCACAATTGCTCCCAAAATATTTTTGAACGCCTTTCGTAGATCCTTGGTTTAAGCGAGAGCCTCCACAAATTAATCGAAAGGAAACTCTTCTTCTTTTTAGCTCATTATCTATGTTTATTATAAATAACTCTCAGCTGAATAAATCTAACTCCCTTCACTAACAAACCTCAATAACCACATTGACAACCATCACTACTTATCCTCACTTTCAGGTTTGACCTCCTGCTTCTCGATTTACTTGTTGATACCGTCAATAATATTTCTGCTCTCATTCAACTTTTCCTGCAGTAAACTCTTCTATTGCTTCACGTGCTTGTACATGATGTCTAGATTGTCCCTACAGTTATGGCAGATGTACTATGTAAAACGACATGAGTATATATCGTAGATATCCTGAAAACCGTCAACATACTGCAGGAAGTGCTCCTTCCAGAATCGGAAGTGTTTCTGGGCTGTTGAAGGTCTCAATCTGGGATGCGATTCCAGGAAGTAAGGATTGAGATACAGCTATCTGTTTTTGAGGAAATAGCTCCACAGAGAGACAGTCTTGGTCTCTATATTGTTATTCTTCATCTCAAGTTCACAGTTGCACAAAAAATTTCCGAAAAGATTCGTCTGAGCGAACTAAGCCATATCCTGGAGATATCTATAGTTGAATTCGAAATCTGTTGGGTACTGATAAAGTAGCTGACTGACACAATCCAAAAATTGGAAGAAAACGGGAGATTTCTCCTCGCCTGTTGGATTGTTGACTCCTTGACCCATTCTGGTGGCAAACTGATGACCAAATCTGATCCAATCCTTGTCGATCAAGGCATGAAAGCCCATAATCGTTCGATAGTAAGGGTCGAGGAAAATGCCAGCCAATGAGCACAGTTGAGATGTTCTGTCCCAGCCGTCACTGCAGTGAATGAGGACGTTATGCCCTTCAGTCAGCGATTTGGCTATTTGTGAAGCTCCCTCCATTATCAGAAACACATAATCATACCATTCGGAATCTGCCAGTGCAGAGTAAAATTTACTGTCTTCTCCCTGTGCAGCTTTAAGGGCTTTGTGATAGGACTATCTAACTGCATGAATATTGGGAATATTGAGAAAATCTACTTTGCAATTGGGATAAAATTCTTAGGATTCATATCCTTTGCCCGCGACTTTGTTGCCAAACGCAGCCATCTTGTTCCTGGCATCATAAATGACACAATTGATATCCCCTTGGGTTAGGGTTTCCTTTGGATCTATTTTAGGATCGCCAATCAATCTGAGCATGAGCTCATCTTCTGGTGATCTACTGTTGCTGACCCCTACTTTGCTCTGGCTGGATCTATACAATCCAGAAAAAGAACCATTTTGGAACTGATAAATGTAGGTGAGAGCTGGCAATCGGCATCTGCTCCTGAACTTAGCGCATCTGACTAGACAGTCATAGGAAATTCTGGAAGGGACTATAATTTTGTCTGCATAAGTTGAACATATTTTTCCATCTTTGTTATCAAGCACCTTAAAATCTGACCAGTACTAGCTGACAACATTTTATGTATGGGGCATCAGCTCTATTCCCAGTCTCATGAACTCCTTCTCAAAATCGAATGACTGCCATCCTCTGTATGTATCTTAAAGCATCTTGTTGGCTTAGAAATGTTTGAACGCAAAAAATTGCTTCTTGTTTCTGACAAATGCAAAACTCTCGATGTGATCATATACTTTTTTCCACATGTTTTCTGTAAATATCCTGAATTTGAAGACCCTTCCGTCTTTGAGGCCGATCAATAGCTTATGGTGGTTTTATTTATTGGTATACTTCTGTAGTCTGTCAATCTTTCCCAGCGGAAAGTGCAAAAGACGGTCGATCATCTTGATGAAAATCTGATAGTCACTCAGGATAAAAGTTATGCTGACATAGTGACCCGATGATGATTTGGTTTGAATGTATTTGCTATCGACTAAAATCGGAATCTATCCCTAAACTGCCTCATCCCGCTTGATGCCCAACTCCTTCCAGCTATCCTTTGCCTCCACTCGGTTATATCTAAATAACTATTTCATTACCTCAGATCCACTTATTCCTCCCCTGCCTATTTTTTGGCAGAACCTTCTTCATTTCCCCCAAAGTTGACGACCTACATGACGAAAGAGATACTCGAGGTGCGCTGTGATTGCTGGAGTGGCTTTATGTTGTTTTGGGAGGTGTGTTGTTTTTGCCAAAAAAGTTTTTCACACTTTTGAAGAAACCTTATCTCATAAATAATATACTCAAAGAGAGGAAAGTGGTGATATTTTCTGAGACCAATTTAGCTGATATACTTAGTATTATCATTTTGAATTTAACGATAATGTACATCTGGGGCCGTACTTCCTATCTTATTCAGGCAACAACAACCACCTCTTCAAACAAAACCATAAAAAAACATACTCACTCCCCCAAAAAGTACCACTTCGGCACCAAGTAGCCACTTGCGCACCCGGTTATGACTACCTCCTCATCCTCACCCAACAGCCAGGACCCCTCATCTGCTACTACCAGGCTGCCTTCTATCAAATTAGCAACTTCCGAAGTGTTGTCGATGTCGCCACTACTGATAATATGGTCGTCATTGTCGACAGTGAAGGAAAAGCATGGATCATGGAATTCAATCCTGACAAAATAGTAAGTGGATAACTCACTCCTTCAAGAATCAATGTGCAAGAACAAGTGTGTCGAGTTTATATGAACTACAGTGATATATTCCTGCAAATTAGCTCAAAAGAGATCTACCACATGAGAAGGAATTAGTGGTATGAAACGAAGACCTATTCAGACCCAACTCAACTCAAAGGACTCTAAAATATCAACATCATCAACATCGCACCAGGATTCAGTCACAACTACTTCCTAACGGAGAACGGAGAACTTTTTATGAGTGATAAAATCAAGCCAACTCATGTCAAAAGTGCTAATGTCAATATGAGCTTCAAAGCTATCGCTGCAGCTGATTACCTGATCGGCATTGGAATGAACGGAAGACTGTATATTTGGGGAAAATATAATGAAGAAGTCTTTGATGAGCCTACTTAATTTGGCAAGTTAACTCAAACATTTACCAGTGTTCACCTCAGCGGATAAAATGGCTATGCTATCACTTAGTCTGGAGAAGGATGGATCTGGGGCAAAAATGCCAACGGATAGCTAGGTGTCAGTGACTACGAGCCACGAAATAAACCGTATCCACTCATAACATTGGACAAAGAGAGAATAAAAAATATTTATGTTGGTGAATGCTATACTGTTTGCACAGTTGGCCCCTCTCCTAAGATCAATATGAAGAAAAACAAAGAAATACAACTAACCTTCAATCAGACTGAATAGAGTTAACAGTATTTGCCCAAAAAATCACCGTCGAAGGCTTCAGCTAAGAAAAGCAAGAAAATTCCTTTCAATTCTCACTAATCATCAGCAAAAAAATTAAGAAAAACTGAAAAATCAATCAACAAAATAGATGCCTACAGCAAAGGAGTCAATACTTAAGTGGTCAGAAGTTCCCACAAGAAAAATAAAACCATGGAACGAACTCCTACTGAAAATTATCTTAAAAGTAACAGAGCCATTTCACAGCTCAGCAGTCACTCTTGCTCGAAGTCACCACTCAGCAAATCTACAAAATCTCCCTACCTCTAGAAATCCAGCTTTTCAAATCTGCGAAAGAAAGATACTTTGAACAAATCTGAGGTTGAAAAATCATATCGAGTTCATCAGGTCAATGAATATAAGGCTAAGATTGCTGCTCTTGAGGACGAAAACATAAAAATTGTGGAACAAAGTACAGCTCAGATGGAATTTCTGACCTATAAAGTACAATCCTTAGAAGACGAGAACAACAGGCTCCTCCGAACAATCTAAATCAAGTAAAATGTAATATCCGACATAACAACTAAAATTCAATTGCTTTAAGATGCCATCGAATAACACGAGCGCAGTCTTACTGCTCGCGACAATATGATGGAAGAGTATCAGCGAAGATAAAAATAGTTTCAGGTCCACATTGATTAGCTTGAAAATAATATTGAAAGTTTGATAAAAGGAAAGGAAAGCACGATGCCCCAGAACGAGACCTATTACAACGATATGTACAACAGCCTCAAACTGGATTTTGCTAAGGAAAAAGAACACTTCATGAAAAAAATGACAGATTATTAGGAAATGTTCAAGGCCGAAAGAAACCAGTACAGAGAAAAGATAAGGCAGCTTGAAGAGTAAGCTCATACTCATCGAACAATCTAAGATAAGGAAAATGAGCCAAAACCTTCCAACGTCACTAGCAGTCGAGCTGCTGTCCAAAGCAGGGCAAGAGATAGCGACAATGCCTTCAGCTACAAACCTCTTGACGAAAGTGCCCAAAGAATGAATTTCATCATATCAAGAATCGAGGACAGTAAGGTTAGAATTGCCAAGTCAGCGACTAAACTATATGAGATGATGGATGAGAAATGATCTGTAATATACTTTTTGAACAATTGAGATATCAAATACAATTACACCAATCACTCAGATGCTTCCTTTGCTGTTTTGCTCTGCTTGGCTTCTTGCTTCTTCTTCAGAAGGTCAACAGCTATCTGAACAATGGCCTTCTCTGTCTTTTTCTCGATTTTTTGCATTTTTTTCCCCAGATGATTTTTCAGGTCGACTGTGTTCTTTTTCGGGTATATATTGATTTTCCCATCTTCGTACAGTGACTCTAGAGTGAATTCCTGCATTCTTTGTCGAGCCTAGTGTTAGATTTGTGAAGAATCAGTTGAGGTGGGTATGACCGTGGATTCTGCTTTGAGGGTTTGTGAGATAGGGAAGTAATTTTGGAACTTTATCTCTTGATATGATGATGGTTCTATGCCTCGATATGAATCTAGGTTGGTCGGGAACTACAATTTTTGATGCATGCCGTTCTCTTATATATTATGAAAAATCAATATAGTAGGCCCATATCGAAAGGCCTCTCCAAGTACTATCTGCCTGGGTTGACAGAATCCTCAGTATTGACAGTTTTGAGCCTTACTTTTTTCAATTGATATTTTTCACAAGCCAAAATGTGGTATGTATAAGGCAAAGAAACAAAAGTAAGCCGATGATCAATCTGAGCGACCATTAAAGATGGTTAGATGGGGTATATCCTCAATGAGAGAGTAGCAAGGCCTATTCAATCTTTGGAACAAATAGAGTTTCATCATATTAGTAGAGTCCAAAGTTACTGTAAAGAAGTGCTTACAAAGGATTAAATCCTTAAATCTATGCTAATTCTCATAGGAATGAGTTGATAATTTGAATCATTTTGTGCATATATTAAATACTCAATTCAAATTAAACTGAAGAAAAGTGTTGGTACCCCAGAAGGGATTTTTTTCGAGGGTGTTATACCTCCACCTGCCCTGAATAAGACATCCTTGACCAGGGATTGAATGACATTGCCTCTAAGAAGCATTGGCGATTGGGCGCTATAAACTGTATCCCGTTGATGTGCTATAATATTTAAGTCAACATGGATAGGAATCATATTCGACGAGATTCTGATGTTTCTAACAGCTCCTCGAACAGCAAAGATACCACTTCCGACATTATTGAGCCTGTTGAGGTCCAACCATATCATATATAAATGAATCCAGAGTAAAGTCATGAAGCTCCACAATGCCAGTGTGTCGCTTTATCTCCCTATGAAATCCACTACAACCTACTCATCGGCCCTAAGATATCCCAATCCCAACGCTACGTAATTTATGTTTGACTCAGAATATGATGAAATGGCTCCAACAATAGACATGCGGTAGAGACTATACGAGAGAAGTGTTTGCCCTTACTTGCTACTATATTGACCTTCTCTTTCAAAAAATGCCAAGAGTAGATGCTGAGAACCTTCAGCTGTGGGCTTTGGGGGCCTTGTTGGTTGCTACAAAAATTGAGGGAACCAGTTATCCCTAGATAGGAGGATAAATATCCATGACTAGAATATTGTAAATCTAAAAGGAGATTTGTCTCTGTCTTCAATACTATTTGAATCCGAAAACATACATCTACCACCTTGACCAGTTCATGAAAAAATGGAAAGTCTTTACTGACGATACAGAACATAAATCAGCATAAACTGGTTACTTGGACCACACTGGTAAAGGCTATCAAAAATCCCGCTCTTTATTTTAAAAAATGGAGTTTGTCAACATGGGTATTTGTAAAACTATTTAGTTGGAGCCAGTCTCAGATACAGCTACGAGTAGCTTGCCCTCAACTTATTCTTCTTATAGAACAAGTTTAACCATCTAGGCATTAATATTCGGGCCCTTACACTCCCCTAGGTCGAACTTTTCGTAAATGTGAATATATTCAGGTCAATGAAGCATACCTCGAAGATAACACTTACAAGAAAACATTTGATTAATTTGTCAAAAACTGCCAATAAAATGACTATCTCTCTGCCTAACTCGATATGATGGTCGGTCTCTATCTGGTTCCTTTCTTGAGACTCACCATCGACAGCATTCCTCCAACGAGAATGTCTCTCAACTATCAAATGTATTTCAGACAGCAGACCCTAAGCGGAGAAGGAATCGCTCAGCTTAACAAGTTAGTCAAGAAAATCAAATGATTGTTTCAACCATTATGTTCTATGGCAATTTCTCTTATACTTACTACATACCTTCAATGTTCTCAAAGACACAGGAAAAAGACTCATATATGGAAACAGAGTCACAAACAGAAGGAACTTAATGACTTGATAGATACTGCTGATGATATCCCCAACCTCTTGACTACCCCCAACATGCAGGTAGGTGGATAGGTGTCAGGCGAGTGTCTTTCTTCGATGCATATCTCTAACCCTAAGATAGGATTTTAGTGCTAGCTTAGTAACATCAATGATCGTCATTTGTTGAATCTTTAAATTATATCAAATCCAACTTGAACTCAAATAAACATCATCTTAATTTTATTGACAGTTTTAAGAAAATTAGTCAGAATGGAGATCCAATCCAAAAAAATCAGATTTTGCATCAGTCGAAAAATTGCCAACAACGAAGTCACCAATAGAGGCATCGCTAGCTCTCTCTCTAGCAAACTCAGACCAACGCTTACTTCAGATTCTCGTTCTAAATATCGGGCTAAAGTTGATAGTAGTCCCTTCCTGAAATCCAGAGCCCACAGCAGCACTTTTTCAAGTAACTTTATCTTCATGAAGGTCTGCCAGCCACTTGTTGGTGCCTCTATGATGCCAAAACATCAACATAGTTAGGATTTCGTCATACATATAAGCGAGAAGTAGCCAGTTTGACTAAAATAATGACAACCATTGTCGGTCTAGAGCTGAAGGAAAGATTTGGATTATCTCAAAGTAAGGAATGTTCGATGTTAAGATGTGATGATCAGAGTCAGTGAGAGTGCCTTTAAATGCATCGGCACTACCGCTAGTCTCAAACCATTTCATTGGATCATGCTTAAAGATTTGTTCTATGGGATCATGCTTCCCAGTGGAAACGATGCTGCTCATCTATTGGCATAAGTCATGGGATATCTCATCAACATTACAAGACAAGGAGAACAAGCAAGCTTCTAAACAATAAAATAGATAGACCTGACTCAACAAAATACCCCTCTGCTGCTGGCCTAATTTGTTAGGGCCATGAATGCGAAAGCTGAAGAGCTGGAATTGACACAGACTAGATTTTCCAATCCTCATGGCCTCCAAAATGCCATGAATACTTCAACTGCCGAAAATATTCTTTCTTTGAGTCTGTATGCAACAGGCAATAAGAAATTCAGGAAAATAATGAACACAGACATGCATATGTGCTACAGTTACACTCCTGAAAAAGACCGAAAGGAAGTGAAAAAATGGGTCAATACAAACCTTCTTCTAAAAAATGGATGGTAAGGCGTCAAGACAGGACAAACAATAGCTGCTGGCAACTGTCTCGCAAGTGCCAAGGATAACATCTACATTGTTGTACTGAACTGCCCAGATTCTCTCAAAAGATTCACATAAACTCAAAGACTATACGAGTGGTATATCGAGAGAAGAAAGATTATCAATTCGACTTTGACTACCGAAGAAGACTCGTTTTAATCATGAGTAATCAAGCAGTGATTGTCAGATTATCCTATTCTGTCATTTTTAATATCAATCTATTGAGGCATTGACCTGAAAAATAGATTAAAATCATTCTTGTAAAATTTCATAATTGATCCTTTCTTGCCATGGCGTAATGCTGCCTTTTGACCTCGTCAGGCAGCCCCTTGACAATCCAAGGGTGATATAGGGCCTCCTTAGCTGTGATTCTTTTTTAGGGATCCCAAACCAGAAACTTAGAAACGAAATTGATGAAATCGGGGTCTTAACTGCACTTTAGGATAAGTTCCAATGACTTCGAGCTTGGTTTTCGTATTTTACCTTTGCTATTGGCCTTTATTCTAGGAAAACTTCCTTCAAAAAATTTATGAGAACGAGATCCTTGATCGATCATGTGAACTGGAGGAATTCCCAAAACTTCCATAAACATGAGCATTTGCTCAGGCTCACTCTAGCCTGGAAAGATTGGATATCCTAGAAGAAGCTAGCAAAGTATACATCCTAGAGACCACAAATCAATTGCGCTTGTATATTGAATTCCCATGATGACTTCAGGCGCTCGATAATATCTGCTTTGGATGTAAGTGTAGAGCTGCTCACCTTCGAAGCAGCCAGACCCAGCATCAATTATTTTTATGCCAGTTTTGTGTTCTTGCTTGAGAAGGATGTTTTATGGCTTAAGGTCGCAATGGATAATTTTATGCTTTTTGAAAAATTGCAAGCCCTGCAGTGCTTGAATGGTTATCCTTCTGATCAGGTCAAGGTTCAGGCCATTGAATTTGTAAAGCTTAAGAAATTAATAGAGATTGATGTGGAGAAGCTAAAAGACGAGACAAGCATGACCTCTGAAGAAAAATCCGTGTTTCAGCTGCACAATATTGGATCTAAACTTCGGATCATGCATGATAACATTTTCCAAAATTTTGATCTCTACTTTTGCTTGTTTGTTGAACTTGGCCTCATTTCGAATGATCTTCAAAGCGACCATCTATTTCTTCTTATGGTCAAAAGCCTTGAAAACCTGGCCAAAAGAGCCGTGTCCCAACCCACTGATCACTTCATATCGATATGCAATGGCATCTCCAGTTGCAACTCGAGCTTAACATGTGCTATTAGTGAAGTCCTTGATACTGTGGATCCTTCTCGAACCGATATAAAATATTTCATAGCGAAACACTTATTATTTTTAGAATTGAGTCAAGAAAGGGTATTTTTCTTCCTTCTCCGTCTATCTGATTTATATAGTGCGGCTGCGTTCATAAGGCGTTTTATGTTTTATCTGGTAGGCATTGTTAACAAGCTGAATCGATAATTTGGTACCTTTTATGTTTGCATTCGTAACGAACGAAAGCGAGCTTTAGTTTCCATTAATTCAGGTTCAGGTTGAGCAAGTTTTCTGACTTGAAACTTCCTGGTTGCTGGTTGCTGTCCTATTTTTGCCAAGAAAGGATTCTATTGCTTGTCTTCAGAGTTGTGTCTTTTGGTCAGCTTAGCCTTTTCAAGTGAATTCTCAAGACTATGGTTCAGAGAGTGAAGCGCAGTTAACTTTTTATTTCTAATCGACATTAATTATATTAGCTATCACTGATCCAATACTCAAAAAACATATCTGAAAAATATTCATATCAACAATGATAACTTTTCTTCTGCCGGTAAACCTCAAATGAATCGCTTTCTTCCTTGAGCTCCTGGGAACTTATAATATTCCCAATTTTGCTGAAAATATGATCTAAAATGTTCAGCACTTCTCTCCTGCTTAGCTCATCTTTCCTTATTTATAATGGTTCGCTCACTTTGAGTTTGCTAATTTTCCTTTAGATTTCGGTCAAGTTCCTATTCAGCAAACGGATTTGAGATGACTTTGACTCTTCGATTGATTTAGAAAGTTTCTCTTGAGTTTCTTGAAGAATGCTCTTTTTTTATGATTTAAGTTATTAATAAAGGAGGTAGTATTTATTCTGTTTCTGCCTATACTATTCCATAGCTCTCTAGCTTTCTTGCAATTTTTTATGAAGAGAATCAATCTAAGCCTATTTTTTGTAGATCTCCTCCTGTGCTGACTTATAGCTATCCCTTAAGTCATCAATTTCATACTTCATCACTTCAACTCTCGCTTCAATGCCAGACACAACCCCCCTGTTATGTTGCTCTATTTATTCGACTCTTTTGGCAAATTCCTATCTTTCTTTTTAGAATTAAAATACTAAAATATTGTACTTTTCGTGGTTCATGCTTTCAGATCTCTCCAATTTATTTTTATGCTATTCTTTCAGACGAGTCTGATATTGTCTTTAGGATTCTACCTACTTCCTATAGCTGTTTATGGTTTCCTGGTATTTTTTATTCTAGTCGATTGATCTCTTTTCTAACTCTGAGTTTTGTGCTCTGAGTTT
>Ga0100380_10004050_pt1 | contig 15421 bp, 16 predicted proteins | sample CryGeymeta201504_FD_80417 | JGI IMG/M metagenome (GOLD analysis project Ga0100380, IMG submission 80417) | Groundwater microbial communities from Crystal Geyser aquifers in Utah, USA - Crystal Geyser metaG 2015-04 | ecosystem: Environmental > Aquatic > Deep subsurface > Groundwater | place... | reverse complement strand
AAGCTATAGCTGTATCAACATAACCTTTAGTAACTGCATGTGTAACTAACGTAGGAGCACCTGGTAACACTAGTGGACCAGTCATGGTGTCACCAGCCTTATTTACCTTAAGTGCATCTTTTGTATCTACATATGTTAAGGTAACTGTACTAGCATTAAGTGTGGTCACTGTTCCTTGTAGTGATGTAACTTGAGTTTGTAAGACAGTATTGCTATTATCAACATATTGTTTAGTTACAGCTTCAAGTGCTGTATTTGGATTACCAGCTAATATAAGTGGGCTAGTCATTGTACCACCAGTGAAAGCTAAACCATTAGTTGTATTATTACTTAAGTTATTTACTATTGAAAGTATTTGTGCTGATGTATTAGTTGAATTAGCTAATATAGCATCTTTCATTTCATTTAATTTTAGTATCAACGAATCTTGACCTAAAAATTGATTATAATCTTGATAATGAGGATTTGGTGGAAGAGCATTAGGAACATTTGTTATAATATCCCATATTGTTGTTCTTGGGTTATATGCTTTTTCTACTAGATAATTTAAAACATATAATCTATCTACTAACTGATCACCACCTATTGTCTGATATGTTAAAGATAATATACCATTTAATGCTAAATTATGTATGGTTATTCCACCGTACATTGGTTTACCAGTTGTTCTAGTTCCAGTTACGTAAGGTAATACTAAACTATAATCTATATTCTCTATTAATGTTGTTACTATACCATTAATAGATATACTCATGGCAAAATTTTGGGCATAAAATGGCGCAAAATTAGGAATTATAAAATAGTAATCTGCAAAATGTGCTTCACTAACTGTATGTATTTCATTTGAAACTAAATTAGCTGGGTTAGAACCAGACATATCTATAAAATATGTTACAGATGGTGAAATTGGTGTTGGTATTATAGGCATATTTTTTATCCCTTTCTTTTAAATTTAGTAACCCACAAGATTGATCTTGATATGTAAGGGTAACCTTACATATCAAGATGTCAATTAAAAAAGATACTGCTCAGAAATTAATAATTTATTATCCATAATTAACCCTAATGATTCTAATATTAATCTATATGTAATAGTTAAATCTAAAATAATTCTTTTTACATCAATAATATTAATAAATTCAATAGGTATACCATATGCTTGAGCATAATCTACATTAAGATATAAAGTAGGTAAATCTTTTTTATTATATTTAATTAACCATGTATTTAATTTATCTGCTATATCTTTATCTTCTATAGAATTAATCCATTCATTCATAGTAACTTTATTTATTATAATAGTGGGTATTTTTATAGTATTATAAGGTGGTTCAGCTACTTCACCATATTTATCTTGAAATATATCTACCCAGAACATGTGTCTTTGATATGGAGAATGAAATTCATCCATAGCATATCCTTCTTTATTTTTAATAGATGATTTCTTATAATAAATAACTTCACCAGCTAATACAGATCTTCTTATTTCATCTTCTAAATTTTTAATATGTAATAATATATTAGTTATTTTTATTTTATTATTAGTATGTATAGTTTTTAAAATATCTTCTATAAGATTATTAATATCATCTTTTATATTTTTAGGTAATGCATTATTTTTAAGATGTACACCTTTTATCTCTAATTCTGGTTCACTATGAACACTGCCTTCTTGCATAACAGTATAAGCTAAATAATGTTTAGATACCTCAGTTGGTATGTGCACAGTCCACATATATTCATTTTTCATTGCAAGAGTATGTAATAATGATTTATCTACATTTAAATTTGCTGATAACTTAGCTAATAAATGTGCTATATTTTCTGTAGCTAATAAACAAACTGCACCAGCTACAGCTATAGTTTCATCATTTATAACTATAGAGCCATTGTACCAATTTACCCATTCTTCCATTGTAAAACAAGTAGAATCTGTGTCACTAAGTACAACAGTCCTTCTTCTCATATATTTTAATCTGTTACTAGAATTAGGTAATATATTAGTTACAAAAAACCCATGTATAAAATCTTTATATTTAACTAATACTTCTTCTATATGTAAAGTTGTATAATATAAATTAGCTGCTTTATTTTCAGTATGTAATTCTTCATATTTCTTACCATAACCACGTACCATGCTAAACCATATTAAATGAGTAAAATTTAAAATACTTTCATTTGTAGCATATAATTTATTAGGTATATCTAGGGATGTATCATTGCTACTGATTTTAGTACATAATTCAGTTATAAACGTTTTTACAAATTCAGGATTAAAAACACGTATATGATAAAAATCACCTAAGTAACATATAGCAGCTCTTTCATATGGTGTAAGTGTATTTAAATATGGTATAATTTTAGTTAAATAATAAGGTAAATCACTAAAATAAAGATCTGAACTTCTTTTTAAAACATTTACAACATCATCAACATTAGGTAAATATAAATTATATTTATCTATTACATCTTTAAGAATTATTAAATTTGCATTTGAAACTATATAAATTATATTATTTAACATAATTAATGGACTGTAATAAAATCTATTACCAGTTATAAGTTTTTCATTATTAGCATTAGCTAAAGATGACATAGTTCTAGTGATAGAAGTTAAGGTACTATGAGCTGTAGGATTATGTAATATACAAGATTTTTGTGCAAATGCACCTGATAAGGAATTGTTATAAGTCTTAAGCATACTTTGTTCATTATTTTTAGAATTATATAAATCCATATTTTTATTTACTTTAGCTTTTTGTGCTATTTTTTTAGCTATAGATCTAACTTTAACATTATTGGCAATAAATTCAGATAGCATTGATTTTTTTACATTACTATTAAGGTATGTGGTAAATGTAGGAACTATAATATTATTATTTTTAATATTATTATAAATATAACCTAATAAACTAGTTTCTACTATTTCTCTATCACCATTTTCTTTTCTACTAAAGTGTTTAATTTTTCTATCTAATAATTTAGTTTTTATTATATCTACCATTATCTTATCTGCACTATCTTTAGATATATTTTTTATTTTCTGTAAATATGAACTAGATTGTGTAGCATATGCTTTTATTATATCTATTTCTCTTTTATAATTATCATCATTATCTAAAAAAATATTCATTGCATATCACCATAATAGTAGCAATAATAAAATGTTATCATTACCGTAATTAGTATTATTATAAAACATACTTGTAACACGTTTAAATATTTATAATCAATATGTTCTGTATTATTAATATTAACAATATTATTAATTAATTTACTGCTAGAAAATATATTTCTAACATCAATAACATTGGAAACATTCCATTTAGAAATATCTCCATTAAACTTAGTATTATAAAACATACATGCCATATCTAATACATTAGATACATCCCATTTAGAAATATCACCATTAAACTCACTTTCAGAAAACATAAATGCTGTAGTAGTAACATTAACTATATTCCACTCTGAAATGTTTCCATTGAATTTACTATATTCAAACATGTGAGACATATCAGTAACACTAGATACATCCCATTTAGAAATATTTCCAATAAACTTAGTATAATAAAACATAGAGCGCATATTAGTAACATTAGATACATCCCATTTAGAAATATTACCATTAAATTCACTGTTATTAAACATAGAACTCATATCAGTGACATTAGAAACATTCCATTTAGAAATATTACCATTAAATTCACTGTAATAAAACATATATGACATATTTTTAACATTGGAAATATTCCATTTCGAGATATCCCCATTAAACTTACTTTCGTCAAACATATACTCCATATTTTTTACTTTGGAAACATTCCAATGTGAAATATCACCATTGAATTCACAACCAATAAACATACCAGCCATAATGGTAACATTAGAAACATTCCAATGCGAAATGTCTCCATTAAATTTGGAATCATAAAACAAATAAGACATATCAGTAATATTAGACACATCAATATAATTTAAATCAGCACTATCTGATGAATTATTTATAAGTTCTAATAATTCTTTTTTAGTTGCAACCACCACTGTTTGTTTTGTGTTCATTTAGTTTTTCCTTTTCACATTCAAGTTATGTAACAAAAAAATAAAAAAATTATAATACAGTCTTCATATATTCTTTGAGTGTATTTTTTAATAATAATTATGGAGCAACTACCTGTGGATAATAATAATCAAAATGTAAATAGCAATCTTCAATCTATTGCTGATAACATAAATCGTGATAAAATTCTTAATAATACTATTGTTATTGCTAATACTGTTGAAGTAATTAGTTCCGTAATCAAAAAATGTGCAGGTGTAGACATTGCTGATGTAATAAATAATCAATCGTTAACAAAAAATATAATTGATTTATCTATTGTTAACAGTTTAAAGAAAAAGCTTTTAGCTTAAAAGGAAAATAATTATGTTAACTAAAAATACGATTAAAGTATCTGAAGCTTTTGCAAAAGATTTAGTTACTGCTAATATTAAATTAGATTTTTTAAATGCTACAGCATTGCAGGAATTATGTTTATCTGTACAAAGATATAATGGTCCTATATCAATTTCATCTGATGAAGGTGTAATTGATCAGATACAAACTATGAGTGGTGGTAATTATGTAATTGGTGCTAATGGTGAAAAGTCATATGCTATGTCGTCACATGATGCTATTATGGAAGATTATACAAATAAATTATCTACATTAGTTACTGGACATATTAAATATGCTAAAACTGTAGTTAATGTAGCAGTAAAAGAATTACATGAATCTATTATTTCTGCATTAGATAATTATAAAGAAAAACAACCAGAAGACTTTTTTAATGTTCATTATTATAAATTACCTAGTGTATTTAGAAGTCCGTTAATTGATACAGAGTTATCGCAATATAAAGAAATTACCAATAATGTTAAAGATGTATTTAACACAAATACATTAACAGAAGGTTTTGATGTATCAACATATTTACTTACAGATAATGTTGATTATGATACATATATTAAATCATGGTTAGATGAAATAGGTCCATCAGTTATTCTTAATTATATAGTTAATGAACAACAAGAATATGCAATGGATATTCCAACTCTTCTTAATTATAATTTAGCTAATTATTTATTTTATAGAAATCTATCTATTAGAACTGATCTTAATCTTAATAATACTATGTTACAATTAAGGGTAAAGGCCGCTAATAACAGAAATATTCATGCTGCTAATTTATATCAAACAGTAGAACAGTATGAAAAAACTATTAGGAATAAACAATTACTTACTACTAATTCTGCGACTAATGTGTCTATCATTATTGGTAACACTAAAAACTATGATTTATATGTATATGAAGAATCATTCAATGAATTAGCAGAATCAGGTTGTGGTATAGAAGCTTTATTTGGTTTTATAGCCAAAACTAATAACTATGACATAACTACTACTAAATTAATTGATGGTAAAGATTACTATACTAATATATGGTTAAATGTTAGAAGTGCATATTCTGTTACTATAAGTAATACTAAACTTATTACATTTAAAACTATAATTAATAATCTTTTCTTCTCTCAATTAGATGCAGCTGGTGAAGAAGAAAAAGAAGTTATTAATTCTATGTCTGATTATAATACAATAGTTAAAGGTATGTATGACGCATATATTAAAACTATTGATTTAGATACTGCAGATAATATAGATGAATTATGTTTATATTTAGTAGCTAATGTTAGATTCTATTATAGTAATGCATATTATATTCTTAGTAATATGAATAAATTACTTAAAATAAATGATAAGATGACTCCTGAAGAAGCTGGTTTATATAGTATTATAGAATATTTAGTTGATTTCTTTATTAAACAAATTAATATAGTTAAAGAATAAAAAAAAAAATACCTCATTGCTTAAATAGCAGTGAGGTATTTTTAAAGTTTTAATTTACAGCTACAAGAAATTTATGATCATTAATAATAGCTACTTCTTTAAAAGAACCGTTGTCCCATTTAGCAATAACTTTATTAGGATTATAATAATGAGTAGCAGTAGTTAAAGGTTTAAATTTTCCATTTATAGCAAGTTTAACAAGAGTAATAGCTTTGGCATACATTTTTTTATCTATATTTTTATTTGTTTGTCTAACTTTTTTACCTTTATGCCAACAACTAAATTGATATTTAGCTAATACAATTTTATGCATTGTATTTAATTTATGGTTTTTAGATCTATTTAAAATTACACTTAAAATATATTTCATACCTTTAATATTAGATCTATCTTCAGCAAACAGTGTAAAAGCTATATCATTTATTTTATTTAATGATTGGTCAATTGGTAATTTTTTCACAATTGGTTTATTTTTAAAAAATATAATTTCAGTATTTAAATTATCATTACCCACAATTGTAATATGTAAAAATAATACTAAAAATACTAATGTATATGAAAATACATTTGTTAATAAATAAGACATAATGTTTCTCCTTTTTATTTAAAAAATATAACAAACACAAAGGTATATTACCAATGTGTTTGTTATATTTTTAATTCAAACTGGTACCCTCTGACAGAATCGAACTGCCAATAAGGGAGTAGAAATCCCTAGTTATATCCATTTAACTAAGAGGGCTAAATTGGTGGGTCTGCTCGGACTTGAACCGAGGACCAATGGATTATGAGTCCACTGCTCTAACCAGCTGAGCTACAGACCCTTTTAAACTTTTTTACACATAATGGCTCCTCAACCTGGACTTGAACCAGGGACCTGCGGATTAACAGTCCGTCGCTCTACCAACTGAGCTATTAAGGAATTGTTTGGTGCGAGTAGCCAGAGTCGAACTGGCACAGCTTTTGGCCGAGGGATTTTAAGTCCCTTGTGTCTACCAATTTCACCATACTCGCTTATTTTTCTACCACATTATTACCTAATTAAATAAAATTTTATTTACCCTTTACATAATAATAATGATAGCATTAGTTTTTGGTTATCCATTTGTTTGGATTTTTTGATCTCAAATTAAATGCATACCCAAAACTTTTTAATATTTCAACTGAATATTTTACTTCTTTTAATAATCCTCTTTCTATGGTTGGGAAATTTGTTCTTATTTCTTTTACAATCACAATAAGTTTATTTACACCATCGTTATTAATGGCTGCATTGTTTGCAACTTTTAATTTATTTTTTGCTTCTTCTTGTGTTATTTTTAAAATAGCTATAGACATTTTTTTTCCTTAAGTATTTTTAATCTATATATTATTACACGATCTAAGTTGGTTGTTTAACCCACTTAGAAATGTCGCCATTAAAACTACTAAAGTTAAACATAAATGCCATATTAGTAACATTAGCTACATTCCACTGCGAAATGTCTCCAGTAAAATTACTTTTATAGAACATAGCTTTCATGTTAGTAACATTATTAACATTCCATTGTGAAATGTCACTATTGAACTTACTGTTATAAAACATATATTCCATATCTTCAACATTACTAACATCCCATTTAGAAATATTACCATTAAACTTACTATTAGCAAACAAATCTGACATGTCAGTTATATCTGACACATCAAGATAATTTAGATTAGCATTAGCCTTTGAACTTTTAATAATTTCCATTAGTTCTTCTTTTGTTGCAACTACTACTTTTTGTTTTGTGTTCATTTTTATTCTCCTTAGAAAGATTAACCTACATATCACCTAAACGATATGCTCAGATGTAATACATAAGTTAGTACATGTTATATATATGTAACTGAAACTTTATCCAATACACAAAAAAATAACCACTACACCTAAAAAATGTAGTGGTTATTTTACATATCTAGGTAAAGGGTATTAATTATCTACCATGTATATTAAGTTGGTTGTTTTACCCATTTTGAAATATTTCCTTTAAAAATAGTATTATTATAAAACATATATTCCATGTTAGTGACATTAGACACATTCCAATACGAAATATCACCATTGAATTTACTATGCTGAAACATATTAGACATATAAATTACACTAGATACATCCCATTTTGAAATGTCTCCATTAAATTTACTGTTATTAAACATATTAAACATATCTGTTACACTAGATACATTCCATTTTGAAATATCACCATTAAAATTACTATATTCAAACATGCTAGACATATCAGTTACATTAGAAACATTCCATTTAGAAATGTCTCCATTAAATTTACTATGAGCAAACAAACTTGACATATCAGTTATATTTGATACATCAAGGTAATTTAGGTCAGCATCAATTGGTGAATTTTTGATAATATTCACCAGTTCTTCTTTTGTTGCAACTACTACTGTTTGTTTTGTGTTCATTTTGTTTCTCCTTAAAAATGTTAACCTATATACCACCTAAACTATATGTTAAAATATAATACATAGGCTAGTACATGATATATACAAGTAACTAAAATAAAATCACATACACACATATATACACCATTATATAATACATTAACTTAATTTAAAAACTTCACTATCTTTAAAGTTACTAAAACTTATATCAGTATGTGTTATTAAAAATATCTGGCTATAATTACCATCATTTAAAAACTTAAAAATTAATTCATATATTTTACTACGATGTGAAGCATCTAATCTTACACCAAACTCATCTAAATAAATAGGGTATTTATTTAATTTTAACATTTTCATAACTGATAGTTTAAAAGCTAAATTTATTATTTCTTTCATACCACTACTTGCTAATGAAATATCCTTTACATTTAATTTATCTTCTACATTTATTTTAAATTTATAATCTAATACATCTTTATCTAAATCATAAAGTTCTATTTGCATTTTATAATCCCATAAACTTTCTACTATTTTATTAATATAATGGATTATGTTATTTAGATAATTACTTATTATTTTACCTATCATTCCTGATTTGGGATTTAATTCTGATATAATAGAATTTAAAACAAATATACTATGTTCACTGCTATTTATATCTATTTTATATCTTTCTATAATAGATGATATATTATTATAAGACATAAGTAATGTTTGTGTTGTTACTAAATCTACTTTAAGTGAAGATAATTTAATATCTATATCATCTATTATTTTACTTATAGTTATACTAGTTGTATTATTATGTAATTTAGTTTTCTCTTTATTTAGATCATTTTGTAATTCTATAAGTTTAAGATTTACTCTATGTATATATTCTTCTTCTTCTAATTCTTTTTCTTTTATAGCTTTATTTTCATATATTTCTTTTATCTTTTCATTGATGTTAAATATATCTGTTACTATATTCATTCCATCATCGTCTTGGATAGTCTTAAGAAGCTCTATATTGTGTTCTAACTCTGTAATGCTATACTTATTAGCATCTATAGTTAGAAGCGATTCTAGGTCACTTATAGCAAGTATTATTATATCTAAAATATATTTAGGAGAATTTATAAGATATTCTTTTGTATCTATTAATAACCATAATTCTTGGAACATATTAATATATTTTGTTTTAACATTTTGATATGCTTTATATAAACTAAAGTAATTTTTAAGTTCTTCTAAAAAACTATTTATAACTTTAACTTTATCATCTATAATTAATATCTTATCTAATATAGTTTGTTTCTTTTCTATATAAACTTTATGCTTATTACTATCATAATTAAGTTGCCAACTATATAAACATTTAGGACAAGAAATATTTTCTTCTTTACTTTGTTTTTCTAATATAATTATTTCAGTTGATATAAAATTAAGTGTTTGTAATAAAGTGTTTTTTTCTTCCAATAATACATTATATTCTAACAATTTATTATCATAAGTTAATTTAGAATATTTCCTATCAGTATTAGTAGGTAATATTGTTAATATATCTACTAATGCATAATACATATTATTAAGTTGATGTATATCATTAGATTCTAATGTAGTTAATATTTTTAAATTACTAGTTAAGATATTGTTATTATTTATTATATTATTTATTTTAGATTGTATAACTGTTTCATTATTTGTTTTCTTTAATATTAATAACTTATTTTTAGATTCTAATTGTTCTAAATTAGTATATAAATATTTAAGTTCTGTATTATAGTTAGATATAGTTATATTAATATTATGTTTATTATCTTCATACTGTAATATAGGATGTGATGTAATTAATAAATAGTATTTACTAATAATAGTGTCTAATTTATCTTTTACTTGTTTATAATTAATAATAGAATTATCTAATGTATTAGGTATAACATATTTAAATAATGAAGTTCTTATTTCTAATAAGGTATTTATATTATTAGAAATAGTTATTATTTTTGCATTTGTTTCTTCTAGTTTAGTTTTATCTAATAGTTTATTTGTTTCTATAGTTAATATATTAGTTTGTGATTTTAATAAACCTTGTTGTACTTTAAGTTCTTCTTTTAAAGTATCGTGCATGTTAAGCATAACATCTATATTAAGATTAGAAAGATTATTTATTAGTTTTTTACGTTGTATAAGTGTCATATCGGTAAAATTACTTTTACCTATTAGTATATCTAATATATCTTGTGTTATATAAAAGTATCTATAAACTAATTCTTTTTGTGTAGTTAATAAATTAGCTACATTTAACTCTTCATTATTGTACTTAAAACTATATTTAGGTGCTTTATCAAATGTATATGATAAAATATAATTATTATTATCCATTTCTATTTCTATTATCTTATAACCACCATCATAAAAATCTTCTTTATTAGGGGGCATAGGTGATAATTCTGATAATAAACTACTTTTACCACAACCATTTGAACCTAATATTATATTAAGTTTATGTGTAAAATCTACTATAAAAGAATCTTTACCATATAGAGGTAATCTTTTATATTTATATAACTCTATTCTTTTTATTAGCATTATAACCTCAATGTAATTTGATATCAAGTTATCTAAGAAAAAAAGAAAAAAAAAATAACTACCACACTTTTTAGGCGTGGTAGTTATTTAACATACATGGTAGATTACTTTAACCTTCTACCATGTAAGAATTTTAAGTGGTTATTTCCCGCCACTTAATATCTGGTGTCTAATTCGTATACTCAAACACCTTCCATGGTTCCTGATTTATGAATATACTTTCTAAATTAAGTGTATTATTGTTTGACTTTACTTCGAGGAGACATTTGTCTCCCCTAGGTGAAAAGGTAATATTTATTTTATCACCAGTACTACTTGTCCACTTAACTTCTCCTATCCCTAGGAGAATTTCTTTTGTGATATCATTAAATGGTATCTTTTTGTTATTTTTGTTGTTTATTATTTTTACATAATATTGTAACACTGTATCAATAAAAGTTTCTCCAACATATTCAGCCGAGTATTTCATTTTGATTCTCCTTGAAATTTCTAACCTACATATCACCTAAACGATATGTTCAGATGTAATACATAAACTAGTACATATTATATATAAGTAACTGAAATAAAATCAAATGCATAGTATATATCACACTTATTATTTAAGTGTGATATATACTATTTAACTACCTAATATTTCATTTAATATGGCAGAATTACTATTAGTTCCTATTTCCTTAGGTAATATTTTTATTGAACTTATGTTACCATTTAAATCTTCTAACAACGGTATATCTTTATTAATAAAAGGTAACATAAAATATTTATCATCTTGATCAATATTAGTAGTTAATCTATGTTTACCTCTTTGTACAGCTAAGAATGTTTTTCTTTTATAATTAAATAAATGAATATATATTTCTAAATCTATTTCTTGGTCTAAAGTTTTACATCCATCATAATAACCTTTTTCAGTTATTTCTTTAACAAAATAAGCTTCTGGTACTATACCAGCACGTATAATTTGTTTACTTTCACTAGATAATTGATGTGGAGTTATTACTGATATATTTTTACTACAACAGAAATTACGGACCCTTCTAAATTGATCTCTTCTGTCACCGCCTATTACTCCCATAGTACAACCAGTTGTAGGTACTAATGCTAAATAATCTAACATAAGAACTTGAACTTCATAACCTAAAGATTCCATTTCTATAACTTTATTACATATATCTTTATATGACCATTGTGTAGGATCAACTCTAAGCATTTTAATATGAAATCCATTTACAGTTAATCTTTCAGTTACATATTTAGACATATCTTTAATATCTGTAGTTTCTAATTCTTTTTCAGTAAAACCATTATTATCATGCACACGTAAATATTGATACATAAATTGTAAATTATTAAGTATAGAATCTTCAAATGAAATACGTAATAATAAAGGTTTTTTAGTTGCATCTAACATAACAGGTTTATTATGTAAAGCAATTTGCATAAATATAGATAATGTAAAACCAGTTTTATATTTATGTTGTAATGCAGCTATAGTTGTAAATTCACCTCTTCTAAAACCACCTTGTAACATAGTATTAAAAGCTTGCCAACCAGTTTTAAATACTATACTACCATTAGCTGATTTCTTAATATTACTAAATACATTATTAAGTGATTCTTCATTATATAAATCTATTTCATCCATTAACGCTGGGTCTTTAATAGTTGAATTATTAGTTAATGGTTCTAACTTAGTTATTAAATCATTTACATAATCATAAATATTAGTGATCTTAGCTTTATTAAATTTAATATCATAATTAGCTCTATTAATAAGATTAGTAATTAAATGTTCTCTATATGCGCTACCTAGGTATTTAACTAGACTTATTACAACACGTTTATTAGTTCCTTCATCATACTCAGCATTTATACCTTGTTCTATAGCTGAATAAAGTCTATCATCTACTTCTAATATAAGTTTAACTCTAGATATTATAATTTCTTTAGAACAATCTTCTTCTTTATTAAGCATTTGAAGAATAAAACTTTTAAGACTTTTAATACTATTATGACCATTAAAATTTAATTCAGGTTGGTCTGTATTTATAGTATCTAATATTGTTCTTATAAGACCATCATTATCTGCACCATTTTCAATTAATGATTGTCTATATAATAGAGTTATACATTTTAATAATAAAGTACTATATTCATGCATAATTAATTACTCTTTAATAAGTGTTTTATTTAACAAACTAATTTTATATAATACTAAATATCCAATTAAATCTAATACTGTATCTTCATCTAAAGAAACGTCGCTACCCATATTAGATATACGACTTAATTTATCATCAATTCTAACTTTTAATTGTTCTTCAGGAGACGCCTTAGAAAATATACGTTTAGGTTTTAATGCTGAATTACCATATTTAATATTTTTTTCTATAAGTATTGTTTCTAATTCTGTAAGTATTTTTTTTATATTACTTTGAAAATTAATTTGTTCTGGTGATAAAGATTTTTCTTTTATTAAAAAAACACTATCATCTATGGTATCTAAATCATTCATTTTTTATTCCTTTTTAGTATTCACAATATACTTTAAAAAATAAAAAAAAAATACCCTCTCTATTATTTCAAGAAAGGGTATTTTTTACATACTACGAGTTCATCATTCGTAGTATGTTTTTTCTTACTTCTTTTTCATTTTCATTTTTCTTTTTATTGTTTAATACAATTGCAACTGCAACTGCAATTACAACTGCAATTACAACAAATACTATTGCTAATACTTCATTCATGTTATTCTCCTTGAAAATTCTAACATACATACCACCTAAACGATATGTTAAAATATAATACATAGGTTAGTACATGTTATATATAAGTAATTGAAATTTTATCTATTACACTTGTTATAATATTACCAACTATACTTATTAGGTATAGTTGGTAATATTATTTAGATAGATTAACTAATTGTTTTAAAATAGAAGTTAAATCATTAGCACCTAATAATATAGCTTGATAAGGAGCTAATATTATTTTTGTTTTTCTTTTACTTAATTTATTAAATACAGTAATAGCACGTTCTTTATAAATGTTAGCAAATTCTATTAAATCATCTATAGATCTAGAATTACCTATTTCTTTTATAAGATCTGACCTGCTAAAAACATCTATATTATATAACATTTCTAATCTAGTTATACTATTATTTTCTATATCTTTAAGTATTTTACGATATATAATATCATGCATTAAAAGATAATATCTATAATTATGTATAGAACTAACTTTTAAAATATATTTTTTCCATTCATGTGTATCTAGATCTAATCCTTTATTTAATTTATTTTGGTATTCTAACCATTCTATTAATTTGTCTACCTTTTCTATTATAGTTTCTTTTTTTTCTTCTACATTTTGTAACCAACCTTTTATTTCTGTAACTGCGGAATTAATCCCATTTGCAATAGCACCAAAACTAGCTGATGTCATTCCTTCATTTGACCAACTATATAATTTATTCATTATATTTTACCAAGCTAATCTAACTACTTTTTTGAGTGTAGAATCTAAATCAACAGAACCTAAAAGAATAACTTGATATGGTGCCATTTTTACAGATGTATTTCTAGCCATTAATTTATCAAACATATTATCAGCTCTTTTTTGATATTCTTTAGCTATTTTTATTAAATCAATTATATTACGTGCACTGTCAATAACTCTAGTTACGTCAGATCTATTTTTAAATTCATAATCTGCTAGACCTTCTAAATATGTAGTTTGGCTTAACGATATATCTTTTAATATCTTATTATATATTGTATCATTTAGTAAAAAATAAAATCTCCATCTAAATGTTTCTGATGTTTTTAACCATGTACCAAATGATCCCATTTCTAATTCAAGATTAGGTTTTTCTTTATTAGAATCTTTTAACCATTCTATTAAATTATCTAACTTATTGTGTGTTTGTTCTTTTTTAGATACAACGCCTTTAAACCATCCTATTATTTCAGTACCAACATTTTTAAAATCATTTAATTCTTGTCCAATTACTGCTCTAACAACACCTTCTTCTGCCATTGTTCTAGTTGGTGTATTACCCCAATAATATATTTTACTCAACACATTCTCCTAAAAAAAAAAATAACTAAACTTCACTATACACAAACTCAAATAATATAAGTTTGTGTATAGTTTTCAATTAATGAAGTCGATATTTTTCATCAACTTCTTTTAGTTTTGCTATTAGTACTTCATCATCAATAGGATGCTGTATAGCATCCCATGATATTAACATTTTTTCAAGCGCTATTAATGCTTGTATTTGAGTTACTGATACTTCTGTTATTGTATTTTCCATTTTGATTTTCCTTGAAATTTCTAACCTACATATCACCTAAACGATATGCTCAGATGTAATACATAGGTTAGTACATGTTATATATATGTAACTGAAATAAAATCAAACGCATAAAAAAATAACCACTACATTTAGAAAGTGTAGCGGTTATTTTACATATATAGGTAGAGTATATTAATTATCTACCATACATGTTAAATTGGTTGTTT
>Ga0100380_10004048_pt1 | contig 15424 bp, 3 predicted proteins | sample CryGeymeta201504_FD_80417 | JGI IMG/M metagenome (GOLD analysis project Ga0100380, IMG submission 80417) | Groundwater microbial communities from Crystal Geyser aquifers in Utah, USA - Crystal Geyser metaG 2015-04 | ecosystem: Environmental > Aquatic > Deep subsurface > Groundwater | place: USA... | reverse complement strand
TTCCCAAATCTCAATTTCGCGAAAGCTGGGATTACTAAGCTGTCCGTTTCCGGTCATTTCAAATGAAGTTATTCGGAAACGTTTGGCACTAACGGGGTCAAATTCATAATCCTGTGCGCAAACACCTAACCCGCCACTTATTTGTTCCGAATTATCCCATGAGTTGGTGGAATAATTATAGACCTGTAGCAAAGCACCTGTTAGATAGCGTCTGTCTGTATAACCATTATGAATAGTAATTTTATTAAACGTGCGAGTAGTTGACCATTCAAATTCAATCCAGTTCGTTCCTGGAGTAGATGACGGAGGGGTGGATGTACTTATCCAAACATCTTGCGTACCACAGTTACCGTAATCTAGATCATTAAAATCCACTATCGTTCCTGAACTTACTGCGCTAGCAGCAACATTCGTGGCGAGTGGAGCTAAATTTACTTGAGCTTTCGCTTTGTTAGAAAATCCTAAGAAGGTTAAAATCAATGATGCACATAGCATCTGGAAGAGTTGCTTCGTTCGAAGGGGATGTAAGTTCCTCATCTGGCAACTATTCCTCGAATCAAGGTAAATAGTTCTCATATAAATTCTTTGGCTTAAAAAGAATTTCGCAGTAGCTGTTTAGAAACAACACCAAGCAAACCATTATCAAAAGCAAGAGCCACTTAGAAGTTAAATTCTAAATCCCAACCACAAAATCCCGTATCAAAGGTAAAAAACACAAGCCGGACTGGGCACTACTTTTTTAGAAAATAGCCAAAATACATGAATTAATAGGTCAAAAAAAAGTGAATTACAGCCCTCACCGCATTAAACAACTCACAATTAAAACAATTATATTTCTTTGATAATCAATGCACTAAAAAATCTATGCCATTTTACAAATTCAAAAATAGTTACTAACAGCTAGTAGCTAGAAAATTCGACAAACGGACAACAACCTTCGACTACCTACTTTACTGAATGCGAATAACTAGATATGAATATTATGCGTAATTAAACAGGCTTGATTTTATGTATATATGGAGATTTCTAATAAAAATGACCCTTTACGGAAGGCACAGAACTTTGACACGCAGTTCCTTTTTAATCGGTGTACCCGTGAAGATACCGTTGGTTCATAAATCTCTTTCATAGAGCCATCCATATGAAATTTTAATACTGGAGCTTAAAACCAAAAATGGTATTGAAACACTTCGCCCGTTCTTTAATTCAAACAATAGCCTACAAAAAGTTTTCTCACCATTCGCTCCGCCAATCATACTTGAGAGCCATGTGTTTTAATTCCACCTTGGGTCAATTGGATATTTGACGAGTTCAGCGGCTTCACCACCCAACCCCATCATGCATTTTTCCCAAAGTTCGGATGGATTAAGTTCGAATAAGTCTTCCTCAAGTGCCGGCGCAATCAACCATGCATGCTCTTTCATTTCTTGCTCAAGCTGACCTGGTCCCCAACCACTGTAACCCAAGAAGAACCGAATATCGTTACTGTGATATTCTGCCAAACGCGTTTTAATAATCTCAAAATCACCGCCCCAATAAGTAGACTCACTCATGGCAGTGGCTCCTGTGTACCCTGGACCCAATCGATGAATATAATGCAAGGTATTCAACTCAACCGGTCCACCTTCATATACAGGCAATACCGATTTAGAAAAATCATCACCCAAATCTTTTAGCTGCAAGTCGAGTGGGCGATTTAACACAAAACCCACAGAACCCTCTTCGCCATGTGCAACCAAGTAAATTACCGTTCTAGCAAAATTCGGATCTGCTAGCGTAGGCTCCGAGAGCAAAAGACATCCCACCGTAGGCTTGAATGCGTTCCAATCAATCATAGCGGCAAATTAAAAGGAATTCGAAGCAATGCAAATTTATCCTTCGCTATCGCTGAGTTAATCTTGTCGAAAACCATGATTTATCGAAAAATAAAAAATTCAAAAATAGCTTTTCTATTACTAGTAATTAATATTATTTTCGAGCTATCATATATTGGTTTGGTAGACAGCGCCTCGGTCTGAGAAGATTGAGGCGCTTATTTTAGGAGGGTAACAGTGCCACTTGTTTCAAAACTCTCCCCGTATTGATTCTTCATTCTTAGACGATAAAGATACACTCCAGATGGAAGCAGTGTATTGCCCTCTCCTCTCCAAGAACCATCCCAGGCAAGGTTCTGATCATGGGTTTCAAATACTAAGGCTCCCCATCTATCATAAATTAGCAAGGCAAAAAATGCGGCCTCCTCACACCTTGGTAGAAACACCTGATTGTCTCTATAACCATGTGGATGAAATGCATTCGGGATATAGCATAAAAAAGGATTTTTAAACCTGACTTCTCTGGAAAAGGTATCTGTGCACCCCCATTTATTGGCAGCAATCAAGGCCAATTCTATCAAACCTGTGTCATTGTTCGTGTACGTATAATGATAAGGAGACACCTTTTGAATTGTAGCCGGCGACCAATAACTGCTCGTAATAGATTGATCCGTTTGTACCAACTCAATAATTTCGCCAATATCCACCACGGTATCGGATACCAAAAACTCCGCATTTGGCTGACCCTTAGCCTCGAACGACTTGAAAGCTGAATTCTTCTTACTACAACCATTGGAATCGATTACCTGTAAGCCTATTTGGTAGCTTCCTGCTTTGTCTAAATTTAATTGAAAGGATGCATCTCTTCTTAAGGAATCAGAAAACGAACCAGACAAGGTCCAATACCACGACGCATTTGTCGCTGGAAATAAACTCGTAAGATTAACAGACTCAGGGATGCATAAGACGGTATCACTCAAGGTAAAGTCGGAATTTGGTAAGGCATTCACTATCACCCATTGAGAATCACATGACGGCTGGCTACAAGCATCTTCTAAACAAACCACAAATAACGAATCTGCTATTGGCAATACGGACATCGGAAACTGAACTCCGGGCTGTTGCTGAAAAGCATAACTGTATGCAGTTGGTATTCCGCCACTTTTCGATGGATTTAAAATCAACTCCTCTTCGGCACAAATAGCCGTATCATCCCCTAAATGTAGCTGCAAAGAATCGCGCATATCAATAAAGAAAGAAAGCTGCACAGAATCACTGCATCCATCCCAAAGACTGATCGTTTCTTGAACCGGGCTCAACACCTCAATTCCAGAATACAAGCTTGCGCTATCTAGCGGGAATCCTCTCACGCGATAATTAGCCGTTAATCCACCTCTCAGGATTGGATTCACTTGTATAATCTGACCGTGGCACAAAAGGGTGTCGGCAATGGGTGAAATAGATAAGGCGGCTAAAGATTGTACAGCAATAAAAAGCGAATCGTGATGGACTGTACAAGCATCTTTCAACACGATGGATAGGGTCTTTTGGTCGCGAATTTCGGCCGAATAGTTTGTAGCCGTACTTAGTAGACCCCCGTTTTCATCAAACCACTGAATAGCATACTGACTCGACAAGCCTCCGGAAAAGCTTGGCATAAATTGTAATTCTTGGCCATAGCATACCGGTGTATCAATAAGCAGATTAATCTTCAGGCTATCACGAACATTCACCAGTACAGTGTCCCAATGCTCTGAACCGGTGCAATTATCTCGAATTCTTAATGGGTATTGCCAACTTAGGTGAGGCGTTCGCTGCACGTAGTTGCTTGCCACAGCATTCCCTTCCCAGAAAAAAGAATAGTAGGCAGTATCCACTTCCGCTCCTGCAACAAAGAGCAAAAGTGATTCGCCATTACAGATAAGTGTATCGCTGCGTACTTGGAGTTGTAGCGGACTGCGAACGAGGACAAAAACAGAATCATAATCAGAGAAAAGACAACGGTCTATAATTTCAACCTTTACATATTCGGATTGTGTAAAACTCTTCTGGAAGCTATCTTCCATTCCAAAGCTTCCTTCCATCCATCTATAGCTAACTGAGTCGCCAAAACCACCTGTAACATTTGCACGAATCAGCAGCGAATCGCCATAACATGTTCTAAGCGTATCCAATAAACTGACCTGTGGCGCTTCTGAAATATTCACAGTAAAAAGGAGTGAATCAGCAAATGACGTGCATCCATCCATTAGCTTTAAACCAAATTTTGTGCTCGCCACTAAACTCGAGTCAAAGAAAGGCCCTTGTTGAAAGGAATTGCTAAAACTCGAATCCATCCAATAAAACTGGTAACCCACTGAATCACCTCCCTTGGCGAGAGCCGGGATTTGAAATATAGCCCCCCTGCATATCAAAGAATCCGAGCGAGGTTCAAGGCGCAGCGAATCACGTAATAGAATTTGAAAACGCAGGGTATCACGGTAAATAGAACAACTATCCCAGGCGATCAATTCAATTTGTCTTGCCTTATCGCCGACAACATAAAGAGTATCACTCGTAGAAAGTAGTCCTCCCCCAACTTCTCTCCATTCATAGCTCACTCTCGAAGAATCCCCTTCCAAAATTTCGGCGATCAACTCAAGTTCAGCGCCTCTACAAAGAAGCGTGTCGTGAATCGGCTTCAGCATCACCTTTGTACGATAGAAAAGATATGCCGTATCATAGTCAAAACAACTACTTAGGGAATCGGTCACTTTTACAACAAAACCTGCATGCGAGTCGGGAACGGCAAGCAACTGCTCTTGGTCAAACTGCCAGGCATTGGGCACAGAATCCCACAGATAGCTACCACCTCCCGAGGCCTTGAGTGTGACGGTATCCCCTAAACAAAACAGAAAATCCGGTCCGGCCGAGGCATTTGGCTTACCCCGTACCAAAATACGATCAACCGTAATAGCCCCTTGAATCGCGGGAGAAGTTCCACGCACCCTAAAGCGATAATAATCGGATCTCTTGAGCCATAATGGCATCAATCCATGTAGGGTACCGGAGCTCGAATCCAGAATACTTTTGATAAAGATTGGACTTTGAAATGAACCGGTGGAGTCACTTAGCTCCAATACAAAATTATTGGTAGAAGAAAAATCCCCATACTTCTGATAGCGCACATGTACACTGTCGCCAGGACAGTAGGCTCTTATTGTAGGGGAGAACGTTTTTATAGAAGGTTCGCTAAATTTCCAAAGATGGATACCATGAGCAGCATACCTAGAACTTACTGAGGCAGAATTAAATGTATCATTGTTGAGTCGAAGATGGGTGGCACTCACCGAATACGCATCATTCATGGTGCACCAAACAATATTTCCCGCCGCATCTGTATGCACACCGGAGCCAATATTTTTATTCGGTTTTACCAACGTATCTCGAGAGCCAGCACCCACAAACCATTGTCCTTGAAACCCGTCATCCAATTTGAGTAAAACTGCCTGAGGTTTGCCTGCCGCATGAGGTACATTAAGCGCTACTGAGAAACTATTTGAGGCCAGCATAGGTGATTCGAGCTCCCCAGATAGAAAGACCTGCCCTGCACCACTAACGTGCAAGGTACGAAAGCCTTCAGTGCTTTGATAGGAACCAGTAACCTTCGGCATTGCCTGAATCCGACTTGGTATTCCTGAGGGCAATACCCTAGCAATGAAAAGCTGATTGGCTGCATTTAAAGCTGGGAGCGGCTGACTCCCCAAACTATCCGTGCTATTAGTCTGGAGCCCAAGCATGATGATATTCCCTCCAGGTTCATGGTCTACCAATTGAGCTTGAGCACCGGCCCGATTTACCCAATCAATATCCCCGGTAGCTTCGTCAATAACCGCCAAATAGCCACCACCACCACTTAATGATTGATTTTGGAATGCGGAGTTACCTGAAAAATTCGACACCAAGGCCAACTTTCCCTGACTACTCCGACTTAAATCGCCGATGCCCCAATCTGAAGAACCACTCTGACATACATTTCGTACATATTCTGTATTGCCATTGGCTGCGAGCTTGAATAGAAAATGGCTATTTGAAGCACCTGAAACAGATAAGGAGCCCACTTGCATAGAAAAGGAAAATTTGCCTGCCACCCATACATTTCCATTTGCATCGGTATCGAGAGAAAATGGATAGTCGTAACCTGCACTGCCAAAAGTCTTGGTATAGAGAATCGTTCCAGAGGAATTTAATTTAACCAAAAAACAGTCGTAGTTACCGTAGGAGTAGAGGCTTACTCCATTGATACTTGAGTTGCCATAATACCAGCCTAATACATAAATATTACCCACTGAGTCGGCATGGATACAATGTCCAAATTTAAAGCCGTTACCATTTAATGTTCTGGACCAAACTACCTGCCCTTGGCTATTTCGTTTAACTAAAACTGTTTCGAAATTGGCCACCAATGGCTGATTTTCGACATAGACCTTTAGTCCAAAAGGAGCACAAGTAATACTATTACCAGCGCCATCGATTGCGACATTTTTCCTTGCTCCTTGGTAGCCAATAAATCCAAATTGAGCTTCATTCTCATCAAGCTGAAACCAATCCAATTTTTGAGCAAAGCAAGGCATCGATGCTGTTATAAAAACAGCACAAACTGCAAGCAGTATGATGCTATATGCCCCCTTTACCATTTTGCTTTAAAAAAGGAAAATGCCTCCCGCAAGCGAGAGGCATCTTCTGCTGCTTATAAAATTTAGAACTATTTAATATAGCTCATTTTAGTGCTGAACGATTTTCCATTGCTATTCACCACTACATAGTATATCCCCGGAGTAGCTTGTTCCATGCTTACTTCATAATTGAATTGTGCATTTTGAACAATTACCTCTTTTACAAGAGCTCCAGTTGCATTGTAAATTTTGATGGTTTCTGCCTGCATTCCGTTTGGCAATTCAATTTGGAATTTGCCATGGGTTGGGTTCGGATAAACAGCAATAACTGCGTCTTCCATATTCTCCATTCCATTCGGATCAGCCGGTCCTACTTCTACCAGACGACAAACTTGTGCAGATGCATTTCCAGACTTGTCATTCACTTGGTAGCAAATCTGATAAAGTCCTTCAATATCATTCACTACACCGTTAATTACAACCAAATCTGCTTGCAATGACGCATCTGAATCGTAGTTGTCTTGGATCGTAACTCCAGGATCTGTTACTGGAGCAAAGCGGTTAATTTGCATCAACGACGAACCTTTCAATACAATTACTGGCGCCTCACGGTCTACCACTTGTACTACTCTAGTTTTAGTACTTATGTTGCCACTAGAGTCTGTAGCAGTATAGGTGATTGAGTAATTGCCAAGAATATTTGAATTAACAGTTCCACTTACCACTGCTTGCAAGCCTTTGGTATGATTGTCTGACACAAAAGCACCTGTTTCAATGTATTTTGTGAATACATCAAGTCTCATGGTATCACTGCCATTCAAGGTGATTTTCGGTGCGGAGATATCTCTTACCTCTACCGTGCGAGTAATACTCAATGCAACATTTCCAGAAGGATCTTTCACATCATAGGTTAATACAACGTTTCCGATTGTCTTGATATTGATATTACCAGTTCTTTGGTAGGTTAGATCCGTATAGTAATTATCGCTAATGCTTACACCAGGATCGGCAAATGGAGTTCCGTAATCCAAGACAAATGGATCCATTCCATTCAGCGTTAGCACCGGAGCTGTTTGATCTTTCACAATGACTACACGTTGTGCAGTATTGCTGTTTCCTTGTAGGTCTGTTGCGCTGTAAGTGATATAGTATGTACCGAGCTCTGTACTATTAACTGTTCCTGAAACATTGACATTGCTAATTACTCCATCTACGAAGTCTAAAGCAGCATATCCAGGTTCAGTCCAAGTAGTATTTACTTCATGGATGATGGTATCTCCAGCTGTTAAAGTAATTTCTGGTCCGGATCCATCAGGTTGAACAATCACATTGCGGACTACAGAGTCTGCACGGTTTCCTGCAGAGTCAGTTACATTATAAGACACCCAATACTCACCAGTTACAGCGGTATTCACATTGTTTCTAACCACGATCAATGAAGTAATGTCTCCATCAGCATTATCCATGGCTACAGCACCTGCATCTGCATAAGCATAACCTTGTTCCATCTTATAGATACTTTGACCATTTAATGTAATAAGCGGTTTGGTATCGTCTTTTTCAATGGTGATAACATAATCCTCAAATTCGCCAAACTGATTCGGACCGCAAGAGAGATTCGGGTTAGCTTCAGCGTTTGCACCAATGCGCATTCTAGTATTACCTAGTGGAGCAGTTTTAGGTATGCGGATATTTCCGATAACCTGCAAAGCAGATGTAGAATTTTCTACAAAAACTTCCTCTCCTGCATCATTGAATGAGCCATTTTTATTGAAATCAATCCAAACTTTATAATTGACATTATTAAAATTAGATTTTCTCTCCAATATGATTTGTTCGGTCGCACCTTGCTGAACTGTTGTGTTATTGAGGTATCTAGTATATGAACTTACGCCTACCTCTGAACTGTTAGAGATTTGCCCAAATTCTATATAGCTCATTCCGATATCTGCACTAAGATTTACAGAATTAGGAATACAGTAGTTATAGATTCCAACATACGCAGTACGCACAAGGCTATCAGCACCCAATGAATTTGATGCCCATAGTTTTACCTCAAACATTCCAGTTTTGTTGAATTTAACAAATGGATTTCTACTCGTAGCATTTGTTCCGTTAACATAAGTTATATCAGCTGCTGGACTGATGCTCCATTTCCAAGCATTCGGGCCATTCGCTGAAATATCAAAGAAGCGCAAGGTATCCAATACAATTCCAGATGTACGATTTGCACGGAAGTCTACTTGTGGAGCTGAGGTAGGAGATAATACTGTTATGTCCTTGGTAATATCATCTGCATTTCCACAACGGCCAACACTCAATTTAACCGTTTGCGTTCCTGCATTATCAAAGATAACTTCAGCATCAACACCAGAATAATCATTTAAGCCATCATTATCAAAATCCCAAACAGACTCATCAAAATCGCCGGTAGATGTATTCGTAAAAATATAAGGAGCATCCGTATAAACAGTATCTGGTCCTTCGAAACTTGCTGTAGGGGTAGGTAAGGTTTTGGCAGTACTTGACCATTCACCCAAGAAACCACGTCCGTTACCCGCACAATTTACAAAGTACTCAATATACATGGAGCCAGAATTGGCTGTAACAGTAGAAGGCAAGGTTGTCAACAAGGCATTATTAGGACCGTTGCTGAAACCATTAGGGAAACCAGCAGCAGTATGAAGTGGTGTTCCTGTATTATCTACCCCATCATAAATTTTAACATTATCACCTGGTTGCAGTACTGGTGGGTTGCTACCTGTAATGTAGCAGGCAGTAATTTGGAATGAGCTCATGTCAAAATCCAAGAAATCAAAACTAATACTAGCTGCACAAGAAGGTTGAATCAAGAATGAACAAAGTTTACCTGTACCCGCATAGCTTGCATAATTACCATATACTCCACCTTCATCCGCTAAGAAACCAGATTCTTGGTCAGTGCTTGGCAAGGTGCAAATATCGTTGATGCTAATAACGCTGATATAGTCAGGCTTGGTTACATAGTTTCCTGCTCCTAAAATATTCTCAGAGAAGAATTCTACATTATAATTTCCAAGCTCCATGAAGAGTACCTCAGGATTTTGGGACGTAGAATCCGTACCATTAATATAGACGTATGCAGGAGAACCATTTACATTCTCAGGCGTAATTTTCCAATGCCATCTATTGGCACCATTGCTACTCAAGTCGCGGAACTTTACTTCCAAAGTTTGGTTCGTCACGTTTCTGTTAGCAATAAATTCGCTCGTTGGTACTGCTTGAGGATTAATAATGGTTATTGATTTAGTTGTACTATCTCTGCGGCTCGTACCACAAAAAACCGCACTCATCGCCAATTCAACTGTTTTGCTTCCAGCTGAATTGTACTGTCCTTTTCCATCAACGGTAGTTGCATCAACAGTTCCATCGTTCTCATAATCCCAACGGTAGTTATAACCTAAACCTTCAGAGGTATTCTTAAAATCTACAAAAGCACCACGATAGGCCTCAAGCGGTATGTCAAAATTAGCAACCGCTGCAGGCGCATCCGAAAAATCCACCAAGGCTTCCAAAGTAGAGCCATATCCATTCCCAGAGCATGAATTATTTGGCATGGTAAGATCAGAAGCGATTCGCATACGATGAATACCATTCTCTACGGCGCAATCAATTTTCCACGTACCGGTTGTTGTATTACCTGCTGCAGTGGTTCCAGAAAAAACGGTTTCTGACTGCTCAAAGAAGCCGTCATTATTCAAATCCACATAGATAAGTTCATTTTGAGGATTGATAGAACCTACACTATATCCCAAATCGTATGTAACATCTTTAATCAAACCAAATACCGTATCTAGGGTCAATAAAGAGCCAGCTGGTTGAGGAATTTGTGTGATGAAATCTTTACTTCCAATTTTAAGGCGAGAAATACCAATTTGGTAATTTAAAGGACTTGCCGCTGGACGCGCGCAGTACGAATAACTTGTATTCTTTACTATCAACCTTGATCCAGCCGGAGCTGTGGTCGAAGGAGTCTCTCCATTTGCATCTACAGTAAGTCCTGTACATTCAGCATCTACAGAGTCTCCCAAAGTAGCACCATAGGGCAAATCATAAACCAAGAAAAAATTGTTAACTCCATCTGACAAATTAATATTCAGACCACTAAATGAAAAGCTTCCATTTGGAGAAGTCACTGTAGTTCCAACTACATTATTGTCTGGTAATGGGTTATTAAAATCACTTCCATTCGAATAAAACAGACGTGCCGATTCAATATTGGATACAGCATTTGTTCCATTCGTATTAAACTGCATAGAACTCAATGAAGAGCCCTTGCCTGAAACATTGACCTGAATCTCCAAGACTACTGCCTTGTTCATTCCCGGAAAACAATTCGTAGAATTCTGAATCGCTATCGAGGAATTATACTGTCCCATTGCTGATACCGAGGCAGCTAAACCTATCATAATTAGGGCTGCTTTGGATCCATTGAGCAATCGCGTATGTATTGATTTTCTCATTTTTCTTTAAATTTTTTAAATGGGGCCCCAGTTATGAGGCCCCATATAAGATCTATTTATTTACTAATTACCAATTTTTGAACGCTTGGCACTCCGTTGTTCACAACCTGCACATAGTATACACCTGGCATGAAATTGCTTAGGTCGACACGGTGTTCCGTTTGACCAGCTTCCCAGCTTTGCGTCAGGATTACTTGTCCTAATGCATTTACAATATTCACTTCTTGTGTATTTTCTACAGACTCCTCAATGCTGAGGTCGACGTAGCTTGTTGCAGGGTTAGGATACATGCGAAGGCGATTCGCTTCTACATCACCCAATCCGGTAGTATTTTCTACCACATTGATAGCTCTTGTAACTTGTGCAGCCACATTCCCTGAAGGATCAACCACATCATAAGTGATATAATAGAGGCCTTCAATCGATGTACCGACAAAGTTTCCACCTTCAGTGGCGGTTAAAGCGGTATAGTAATTATCACTGATTGTCACACCTGGATCATTGAAAGTAGACCAGCGCATGATGGTGGTGAGATAAGAACCGTTTAGGGTAATTACTGGTGCTTCTGTATCGACAACCTTAACGATTAGGTTTTGAGTAGCCGATTGATTTCCTGAAGCATCTTCTGCCACAACATCAAGTGTATAGGTTCCTAAAGTATTGACATCATAAGTTCCTGAAACAACAACTTGTGGATCATTATCATAATTGTCATTCGCCGTCATGCTTGGCAAGATCAAGCCATCAAATACCTCTACTACGATGGTATCGAGTGAGGAAACCTGAAGACTTGGAGCCGTATTATCCACCACGTTTACGATACGTTTGATTGAATTGATATTTCCACTTTGGTCTTTTGCTTCATAAAGAATGCTGTAGCTACCAAGTGTAGAAATGTCCACATTGCTCGTAATAACTGCAACCACAATTGGGTCATAGTTATCGGTTACAGTTACTCCTGGATCATTGAATGCCATATTAACTTCAACTTCCATAGGTGTTACTCCATTCAAGGTAATTACCGGAGCAATATTGTCAATTACACGTACTGTGCGGTAAGCTGTATCCATGTTACCATATGCATCGGCAGCTACATAAACAATGGTATATGAACCAATGGTAGTGCTATCGAAAGCTGAACGGTCAACTTGAACAGTACCGGTCACATTTCCTGAAATTGCATCAATTGCGGTAAAGCCAGGCTCTACAAAACTTGAAAGCAAAGGAATCGTTACGATACTTGGTGTAGCCAACTGAAGAATTGGAGGAGTTAGGTCAGGCTTAACAATCACGGTTCTTCTTACTTCCGTAGCAGCATTTCCTGCGGCATCGGTCACATTATAGAACACAGTGTAAGTACCTGCAGCTAAGGTGTTGATATTATTGGTTACCACGATTGAGCTCGTTAGGTTTCCATCAACAGCATCCATAGCGGTTGCACCAGAATCTGTATAGGATTGTCCGAGTTCAATGTACTGAGGACTTCCACCGATACGTGTAATAATTGGAGCAGTGATATCATTATTAATCACTACACGGTATTCTTCTACTTCTCCAAAGAAGTTTACTCCGCAAGGCTCATTGGTTGAATCAGCAAAGGCTGTTCCGATACGCATTCTGGTTGCTCCTCTGTTTGCACCGGTTGGTACAACAAAGTTTAGCGTCCAGCTTGGTGTGTTTGCAGCAGATTCGCTACCCACTAATTCACCTGCATCGTTAAAGTCACCGTCTGCATTATAATCGATCCACACTTTGCGGTTCATTGCGTTGAGACTAGTATTTCTTGACACTTGTAAATCATAAGTACCTCCTGCATCAAGCATTGCCGCTTGAACGGTTGGGTCATTGAAATAAGAGCTGAAAGCACGTACACCGGAGGCGCTTGTATTTTCCATATTGCTCAATTTCACTTTGTTGATTCCTAAATCAGGTACCAAAGTACTTACATCAGCTTGGCAATAGTTCAACACATGGATATAAGCCGTTTTCGTAATTGAACCGGTTCCCGCAGCATTGTCAGCATCAAGTGTAATTTCATAGTATCCAGTATCGCTGAATGTCAAGAATGGGTTTCTAGAAGTACCACCCGCTATTGTCGCTGTATTCGGAGTAATCGTATAATTCCAGCTAATCGGACCGTTTGTACTCAAGTCAGTGATTCTTACTGTATCTCCTGGAGTAACAACACGAGCGTCGGCTATGAAATCAGCTGCCGGAGGAGTTGTAGGAGTCGTTACGATGATTGTGTCTTGGATAGTTTGACTATTTCCACATGCATCTGAAACTGTTAGTGTTGGGTAATACACACCGTCTAGCGTGTAGATAAATTGGATATCTCTGGATGCGGCATCAACAATGGCATCGTTATCAAGATCCCAAGCATAAGTCAATCCACTACCTACAGAGGTATTTACAAAATTCACTGTCTCCAAAATATAAGCTGAGTCAGGAATTGTAAATCCAGCACTTAGGGTATTGCTAGTATTTGGAACACTAGTCCATTCAGCACTAAATCCTGAAGCCGTACCTGTTGCACTTGTAGTCCAAGAAAGATACATGGCTCCACTCGCTGAAACCAAACCGTTGGTTCCTCCTGGCAATCCAGAACTGCTGCTGAAAGTTCCCAAAAGGGTTCCAGTTTCGTCTCTTCCATCGTAAACTTTCAAGAAGTGACCAGCATTTGCAAGACTAAATTGGGAGAATTTCAAGGTCACTGAGCTTGCACATGGTTCGATTAAGAATGAGCAGTTTTCGTTGTTTCCATAAGAAGCATCTGGACCACCTGAATCGAATATCTCACCAGATACCGCAGATGAACTTAAGTTTCCAATACACATATTGTTCACGTCGCGAACAGTGATATAGGCTGTTTTACATTTAGAAGCTGAAGAACCAAGTCCATTTTCAGAAACTAAACATACTTCATAAACTCCTGGCTCTCCGAAGAGTACCTCTGTGTTCTGAGCGAAAGGATCATAAAACACTAATCCGTTAATATTTGGCGTAATCGACCAGCTCCAACCTGTTGGTCCATTTGTACTCAAATCTTGAAGTGTCACGGTCTCAAACGGTGCAACCACATATTTGTTGGCGATAAAGTCAGCTTGTGGAGCATTGCTTGGGGCAACAACTACAACAGATTGAATCATACTATCTGCACCATTACATGAAGAACTCTTCAACTTAATTTGTTGAACTCCAGCAGATGCAAATGAATAAGTCGCATTGAAAGTAGTAAGTTCTACACTTCCGTCATTCCCGAAGTCCCAAGCATAGTTTCTAAGCGAACCTGGAAGGTCAGCATTGAAAGCGGTGAATGGGCTATTGATGTAAACCGTATCAGACACTGTAAAGCGTACAGATACTGGATCAATAAATTTAGATTCATCAGCTCCAATTGTTTTGGCTACTGTACAACGGATATCTCCATCGATATCTTCATTCACTCCAAGCGTATTGCTTCCTGATGGAGCTTCATACGTTGAAATAAGGTGAAGATCAGGTTGCGCTGGGTTATTATTAACAAAACCAGGGCTTTCTTCCAATGAATTCACGTTGAATGCTGTGTTTGACCCTTGTAACGATGCGAGGTCTGCAAAAGTAGAACCCCAAGTATAAGCCAAACTTGCAGATGTGGTATAATATACATTATAGTCAATCAGGCTGAATGAATTATTGGTATTCAAATACATCGAATATCCATTCGAACCTTCATTAAAGAATATATTATTCACCAAATTATTCCCTGAACCGCTGCTATTGTAAAAGGCTCTTGCATTAGCACTGTTGCTGCTCATGGCGACAGAGTTATGATAGAAGTCCATATTATAGGTATTGATGGTATAAATACCATACGCAGTTCCAGTAGTAGATTGACCACCAATCATGTTATTAATAATGGACCCACGAGCAAAGTTTGCATTAGGACTACACTGATTCATGTACAGACCATAATTGCTTGCTCCGTACAGAAAATTGCGATCAATGCTGAGGGTTGGACAGTAAGAGAAATACGCAACAGCTGATGCCGTTGAAGGAGCAGAGATATAATTATCTTTTACCTCCATCCACTCTTGGTAGTATCCGTATAATGAATAGTTATAACCATCAGCAATATAATTGTTCAAGAATCGGTTATTCTGAGCGAGCAAGTTCGAAGCTCCTCCATATACATGTACTGATCTGTAACCTCCAGTGATTCGGCAATTTTGTACCGTATTGTTTTCACCCCAGATGACACCAGTTGACGTATAACCAGCCCCCATAATACCAAAGGAGATTACCGTTGTATTGCTCACACTTGGAGCGCTAATAGCACAATTCTCAAATAGGTTAAAATCAGACCCATTGGTCAAATGCACAGTAAAGGCAGATGTAGTTCCTGTATTGTGAATACCTAGATTTCTGAAAGTCACATTATCTACCCCATTTAAGCGAACGGTATATCCACCGC
>Ga0100380_10004046_pt1 | contig 15426 bp, 14 predicted proteins | sample CryGeymeta201504_FD_80417 | JGI IMG/M metagenome (GOLD analysis project Ga0100380, IMG submission 80417) | Groundwater microbial communities from Crystal Geyser aquifers in Utah, USA - Crystal Geyser metaG 2015-04 | ecosystem: Environmental > Aquatic > Deep subsurface > Groundwater | place... | reverse complement strand
CTTCCACCATTTCCTGCATTGAATGCGAAGGTCATGGATGTAGTCGCCACATTGGTGAATGCTGCATTGCTAGCAATTGCTGTTGGCTCTGTTTGAAGCGTAGAACGGTTTCCTGTAGCAGGGGTAGTTGTCTTGTAGTTTTGTGCACCACCAGAACCATTGTATTCGTATACAGCGAAGAAGTATTCCGTAGCTGGGTCGAGGTTGGTTGTGGTAATTAAAGTATCAGAACCGTTGTAGATAACATAGTTATCAGAACTTGTTCCAAGTCCGGTGCCAGATCCAAATGAGGCGTTGGCCGTATATTCATTGGTATCAGTTGGCACAAAGTCAACCGCAGAACCGGCACGTGCTACTACGATACGATTTGCTCCATCACCATTGTCCCAAGAAAGTCCAAGGCTATTGATAGACCAGGTATCAAATTTCAAGTTCGAAGCAGAAATTGTAGGTTCAGCTTGAAGGGTAACCTTGCTAGCCGCCAAGTACGATGAGGTTAAATAATTGGTTGAGTCATCTGCACCATTCACGCTAAACACGGCGAAGTGGTAAGTGGTATTGGCAGTTAAGCCAGTGAGGTCTACATAATTGGTATCAGAGAAATAAACCACGTAGTTGTCGGTGGTTAATACATCACCTGTGCTAAATGCTGCATTGGCGGTATACTCACGTCCATCACTTGGGATACTATCAACTGCAGAGCCTTCTTTTACTAAGATGATGCTTCTTCCACCATTTCCAGCATTATAACTGAAGGTCATAGAGGTTGTTGCTACGTTTGAGAAAGTTGCATTGCTAGCAATTGCCGTTGGCTCCACTTGAAGGGTTGAACGGTTTCCTGTAGCTGGCGTAGTTACTTTATAGTTTCGTGATCCTGCTGTTCCGTTGTATTCATAGACAGCGAAGAAATAATCTACGGCTGGGTCGAGGTCTGTTACTTGAACAGAAGATCCAGAACCATCATATACAACAATATTACCTGACCCAAGATCTTCACCGGCAGTAAAGTCCGCATCGGCGGTATAGGCAATAGCATCGGTTGGATCAACAGAAACTGCTGAGCCTGCTTTTGCTACAACGATTCTATTTGCTCCATTACCATTTGTCCAGGATAGGTCGAGAGTGGTGGTAGAGAAAGCAGTAAAGAGAAGGTCGGTTGCTGAATTCGTTGGTTCGCCAGCTTTGGTTGTATCGCTTACTGTGGCTACAGAGCTGGTATAATAGTTTTCATTGTATCCGTCGCTACCATTCAGTTCTAAAGCGGTGAAGTAATAGTGGGTAGATGGGTCTAGGCCTAACACGGTTAAGGCTGTTCCTGTTCCTTGGTAGACTACATAAACTCCAGTAGCTCCGAGTTGGCTTCCACTTTCGAAGGTGTCAACTGCATTATAAAGCATTCCATCCGTTGGGAAGTTTGATCCTACAGCAGAACCTTCTTTTGCTAAGATGAGTATTTCTGATCCATTTCCTCTGGTCCAGCTTAAGCTCATGGTTGTATCTGTTTTCGAAGAGATACTCAGCGCAGTAGGAGCGGTGGTTGGTTCAGCGCCCACTGTTGGGTCATTGGCTGTATATGAATTGATTTTTGAAGATCTCCAAGGCTGGCTCGTATTGAGGGTATAGACTTTGGTTTTTGTACCTGCGCCCGAAGTAACCCATGCCAAATCAGGCGACTGGGTAACGTCAGAAACACCTTTTATCCAGAATCGGCCGAGTCGGTGTGTTTCCACATCCGCATCGATACGCGCGATATTTGCTTCGAATTGTGTTTGATTCGAGAAGCTTGGCTGAAGCACGTTAATCAAGATCTTATTGGTATTTGGATTTGATGTTCCAATCTCTGTAGCAATGTTTGCGTCATAGCTGGTGGTTGTTCCGCCCGAATGGTTCTTAAACACTGAAGAATTGGCGACCATACCTATTGTCGGCGACGAAAAATTGCTATTATTAAAGGTAAGTGCAAAATCTGCGTTACCCATATAATAGTCTGAAGACCCGCCGTTTCTTGCAAGGTAAACATCAAAGAACAGAGTGTCTCCGACATACTGTTGGTTGCGAATGTCCATCTGTAAGGACTGTGCTTGGGCCGACTGGCTGAAAGCCGTACCCAAAAGCAGCAACAAAGTTAGAAGTGAATAAACGTGTTTTTTCATAACCCCTAGTTTATAGGATGGTCGAAAATAGTTTAAGTAGTGAGCATTGGGCTGCTTTTTTATACAAGCAGCGGTCCGCTTATTTCAACTGCGGTATAGAGAATGCTATGTGGAAAAAAATCCTTAAACCTTATAGGTCTTCTTCATCAAACTGAAGAAGTTGCGGCTGATTTCTAATGGTTCCTCTTTGCCTTTCAAATAGGCACGACCAGTGTCATTGGTATACTTTTCAATTCGCTCTAAATATTCCAAATTAATGATGGATGAGCGGTGAATTTGGAAGAAGAATTTTTCTGGCAAACGCATGCTCCAGTTTTTAATGGAGCCATAAGTAACTAGGCGTTTTTCCGGGCCCGTATAGATTTGCACATAGTTACCCAAGGCTTCTATATACATGATTTCCGAGACTTCGATGAGCACGTAGCGGTCGTCGGCGGCGACCATAATCCGCTGATCTAGCGTAAAGGTTTCTTCGTTTTCTGATGTGCCGCCCGCTGTGGCTTTACCTTCCGTTGCTTCTTTAAAGCGTTCGGTGGCTTGTTGAAGCCTTTGTTTGGTGATGGGTTTCACCATATAGTCAATGGCACTTACTTCAAAGGCCTTTACTGCATATTCTGTATGAGAGGTAACAAAAACCAGCTTGCTCTGCGGATTGATAAATGGAATAAGATCAAACGAAGTCATCTCTCCAATTTCAACATCCAAGAGAATAAAGTCTGGAATCATCGTTTGAAGTATAACCTTCGCCTCCTCAAAGTCTGTGGTGCTGGCGATTAACTCTAAATCTTTATTTTCTCGAACCAGTTCTTCCAATACCTTCAGGTAAATGGGAGAGTCCTCTACTATTACGGTGCTAAAAGCCAAATTGATACGTTTTTATGCGATTCTACAAAGATATTGGGAACGAGTTAGCAAGCAAGTGATCTGCTATGTTTGCTGATATTTTTTTTCTCTTTCGTTCTAAGTGCGCGTTTTCTGCACACTGCTCAGCATTAATCAATCGCCTTTGGTACTTGAAAACCGCTAAGTTTTGACTTGCATTGTTTGTGATAGGGGTAAGCTTGAATTTTTTTTAGCAGGGATTCCACAGGGTCCTCCCAAAGATGATCGACCGGTTTCCAATACTCGAGCCAATTCATGAGGTGGTAGCTAAATCGGGTATTAATCTCTCGAACCACCATGCAGCCCATTTGCCTGGCGGCCACCGCATTTGCGATTTGTTCGTATTGGTTCGACATGGGGATGAGCATAATTTTTTTTCCGAGATACATGGCCTCTGCAGGCGTTTCAAAACCACCACCACTTATCAAACCATGACAAGCAATGAGGCTTTTACTAAATTCCTCTCCATCAATAGGATGGATTAAGACATTTCGGTCTTGGTGCATTTCTGTTGCGTGTTTCGAAAATACCTGCCACTGCAAATCGGGTAGCTGAGCAAATTGTTCAATGAGCACCTTATCGGCAAAGGCAGGAAGGTAAACCGTAATATGGCCCTGGTCGGATCGGGTGGCTTCTCGGATTTTTCTTCGAATGATTGGCGCTAAGATTGTCGCGTCGTAGGATTTGAAGTGAAAGCCAATATAATCGCTTGTATAGGCATAGTACCTCAGGATCAATGTTGCGAGGAGGTTTTTTCTTCGTGGAAGCGGGACGTTTTTGCTTCGAAATGCCGCCTGATGACTAATCCCCAAACACGCCTTATTTTTCAAAAGGCAAGTCCAGGCACTAACCGGCTCAAAGTCACTAATCACTAAATCGTATTCATCGAGGTTCAAGCGGATGATGTCGCGCAGAAATTGAACCAAGCGAAGGTCCATAAGGGTCTTGCTAATCGACACGTTTCCGCGGTTGCCAAAGACGAGGCTAATGCCGTGAAACTGATATTTTACAGGCCACGGCAATTGGATGTCGGACTGCGTGCCGCTCAGAAGAAGGTCTATCTCAGCAATTTTTTGAAGCGAAGGGATGAGTTCAAGCGCCCGGCTGATATGCCCATTCCCGGTTCCCTGAATGGCGTATAATATCTTCATATAAATGCTGCATTTGTGGGGCACTCTTCAATTCCTCATCCTCCAGTTTCTGCAATGGGTCTTCCTGGTATTTATACAATTCCCAAGCACCATTGGCATACTCTAGGGCGGTGAGATTCTCCACCCAATCGCCAGAGTTTAGGTAGGTAACGCTTCCCTTTTCGTTTTCAATCTTTTGCATGCCTGGCTGATGGATATGTCCGCAGGCTACAAAGTCATATCCGTTGTCAATGGCCAGGTCGATGGCTGTTTCTTCAAAGTCATCGATAAATTTGATGGCCGACTTCACTCCATTCTTGATTTTCTTAGAAAGGGAGATTTTTCCTTTACGAAGTATCTTTTGAGAAATGAAGTTGATAAATCGATTCAACAGGATCAACAAATCGTATCCCCAGCCGCCGAGTTTGGCAAGCCACTTACTGTGTCGCATCGTTACATCAAAAACATCGCCATGGAAGAACCACATCTTTTTACCGTCTTTTTGGAGAACAAGCTTGTCTAGGACATGGAAGTTGCTCAATTGAAAGTCGGAGAAACGTCGGAGCATCTCATCATGATTGCCAGTGAGATAATAAACAGTAGTTCCATTGCTTAGCATCTTTACAATGCGCTGCACAATTTTCATATGACTATCTGGCCAATAGCGTTTGTTAAACTGCCAGATATCGATGATATCGCCATTCAGAATCAGAATTTCGGGGTCGATTGATTTGAGGTAGAGATTGAGCTCCCGCGCATGGCATCCATAAGTTCCAAGATGCACATCGGATATAACTGCTATATCCAGTTTTTTCTTTCCCATATTTGCAACAAAGCTCCAAAGCACATATTATGATGAGCTTAAGCGCATGTTAAATTATGGATATTGTCAAATATGGAGTGAAATCCAATGGGCTTATTTATGATTTAAAGCAGTGAGAAACAAGAATTAAAACGCGACATCGATGCAAGGAATTTTATATGTAGTCCCTACGCCAATTGGTAATCTTGGAGACATGAGTTTTCGCGCCATTGCAGCTCTAAAAGAGGCAGATTTAATCCTTGCAGAAGATACCCGCACCAGTGGAGTTCTGCTGAAGCATTTTGAAATTTCGAGCAAAATGAGTGCCTACCATTTGCACAATGAACATAAAGTGGTCGAGTCTTTTGCTCAACGTATTGCCGATGGTGAAAAGATTGCCCTGATAAGTGATGCTGGAACTCCGGCCATTTCAGATCCAGGATATTTGCTGGTGCGAGAGGTAATTGCCAAAGGAGGAGAAGTGATATGTTTGCCTGGCGCAACGGCTTTTGTTCCTGCCTTGGTGGCTTCAGGATTTCCGTCTGACCGTTTTGTGTATGAAGGCTTTTTGCCACTAAAGAAGGGCCGACAAACCCGCATCAAGGAATTGGCTGAAGAAACACGAACCATCGTGCTGTATGAATCACCCCACCGCATTGAAAAATGCTTGATTCAATTGCAGGAATTTTTTGGAGCCGATCGTCCGGTTTGTTTGGTGCGTGAAATCAGCAAGAAGTTCGAAGAAAAACGCAGAGGGACTTTAGCAGAAGTCATACAATCAGTCCAAGAGACTGCTCCGAAGGGGGAGTTGGTAATTGTAATTGCAGGAAAAGGCTAGCATTCAGAATATAACTTCGCACTCACACTTCGCACTCACACTTCACACTTCGCACTCACACTCGCACTCACACTTCACACTTCACACTCACACTTCACACTTCACTCTCCGTCTGCCTCCGCCTTAGCGTTTGCGAAGGAGTAAGCTTTTTACATCTTCGCAAAAGCTTCGATGCACGTGGTCAGCGAAGGTGAAACTGTTTCTCATACTGTTTACAGCGTATATCTCCCAGCCAAGGTTTGAATCGTTTTTTCCGCAGGAAATTCTTCCCGCATTTGACGCTGTGCAAATACACCATCAATGCACGACCAGATGATACGAGCTTCGGTTCGTGGTCCTTTTACTTTTAGGGTCTTGAGTTCAGTCCTGAAATGTTCGATGAAGAAAAGATTTATGTCTTCAATTTCTTGAGCAAGATAATCATACAGCGCTTTTTGCATTCTTACGCTATGAAGCAGGCGCCAATAAACACGTCGTTCATGCAGAATTTGATATGCCAGTAACATCTGTTCTTCGATGGACTTTCCCTTGGATTCATGCAGAAATTCCGTTCGTATCATGGATATGCCATCTTGAAAAAGTTCCCGGAGTAATGCTTCCTTTCCTGAATAGTGACTGTACAACAGGCCCAAAGCAATGTTTGCATGACTTGCAATTTGTCGGATAGAAGTATTGTAATATCCTTCGGTACTGAATAGCTGAAGGGCAGTTACTCGGATCTTATTTGCTGTTATTTCTTTGCGTGAATCGGTCATAAGGCATGGAAGCTATGTCAAAAGTAATATTTTTGAAATGCATGTTGCGACGAATCAATCCTTGGTGGTATGTTTTCCTGAGCGGATTTCTACTTTTTATTGCCTGGCCTCCCTTGCCAGTTCCCTTTTTAGTGTTTTTTGCTTTTGTGCCACTTCTTCTTTTGGAAGACCATCATTATCGCGTGGCAGATCGGCCGCTGCAGTACTATTTTCAAATTGCCCTCACGCTTACTTTGTGGAATGCGGCTACCACGTATTGGACCTGGTTCGCCTCACCTTCAGGTGCGCTCGCGGCCATTTTATTGAATGCACAGTTCCAATCTTTGCCCTGGCTATTGTTCCATAGAACTCGGAAAATTTTTGGCGATAAGTTGGCTTATCCGGCTTTGGTAGGCTTTTCATTAACCATTGAATATTTGCATTTTAATTGGGACATTGCTTGGCCTTGGCTCAATATGGGCAACATATTTGCCAATGCAACTTGGGCAGTTCAATGGTATGAACTCACCGGAATTCAGGGGGGTAGTTTATGGGTTTATGGAATCAATATTCTCTTCTTTTTTGCCCTTACTCGGTTTACGGGATGGAAGGCATGGATAAAACCGGTATTTTGGATAATTGGGCCCTTGGCTCTTTCGGCTTGGTATTGGTCGCAATCTCTCCCTAAAACAGAAGAGCCGGGTTCAATTGAAGTTTTGGTGATACAACCGAATATCGATCCCTATACAGATAAGTTTGATGGCATGAGTCCGGAGGAGCAATTCGATCGCCTCATGCGCCTCAGCGACAGTTTAATAGGTGAAGAAACGCGGCTTGTATTATGGCCGGAAACTGCTTTGACAGAATACCTTGATGAGGGGATGATTGAAAAAGAATCGGTGGTTCGTAAGTTACAGCGCTGGGTTGATAATTATCCTAAACTCACATTTGTAACCGGGGCGAGCACCATTCATTATTACCGTGAAGGGGAAAAGAGAACCAGTACTTCCCGCGAAATATCGGGTGCTCCAGGCGTGTTTTATGATTCCTATAATACAGCCTTGGCTTTTCGAGCGGGTGAACCTTTGCGTTTGTACCATAAGTCGAAATTGGTGCCGGGGGTAGAAAAAATGCCCTACCCGAAGATTTTTGGTTTCTTGGAATCAATGGCCATAGATCTCGGCGGAACAAGTGGCTCATTAGGAAGAAGCGATTCTGCCGTAGTTTTTGCCGGAGATGGATTTACCGTTGCTCCTATCATTTGCTATGAATCGGTATTTGGTGAGTATGTGGGTCAATATGTCAAAAATGGAGCGAATATTTTAGGCATCATAACCAATGATGGCTGGTGGAAAGATACACCGGGATATCGTCAACATTTTCTCTATGCCAGACTCCGTGCGATTGAAAACCGGATGTATGTGGCCAGAAGTGCCAATACGGGGGTCTCCGGATTTATTGATCCGCAAGGGAACGTGATGTCTGAGTCGAAATGGTGGACTCAAGACGCCATTATCGGGCATGTCTATCCCAAAAACGAGTTGACTTTCTATGCACAAAGTGGTGATTATTTGGGACGTATGTCGGCTTTCTTGGCTGTGCTGGTTATCCTTGCGGGCTTTGTTAAAAGGAAAACAGCCCGAGGTTATTAATGCAGCGTTAGAAAGCGTAATTTTGCTAGATAATTATGGGAAAAATTATTTTTCATTTTGAAGACACGTCGAAACCCGCTCTTGAATATGAGATGGAAGAAGGCGATTCGGTACTCGATATAGCGGAAGAAAATGACGTACAGCTGAACCATAACTGCGGAGGCGTATGTGCATGTTCTACTTGTCAGGTATATGTAGAAGAAGGCATGGATTTGCTGCAAGAAATTAGCGACAAAGAAGAAGATTTCATCGACCGCGCTCGGAACCCAAAGCTAAATTCACGTCTTGGCTGTCAATGCGTGATGGAAGAGGAAGGAACCGTTCGCGTAACCATTCCAGACCAGTCTGATATCATTGGCCACCATTAATATAGCAAGTATGAACGAGGAATTTGCACTGCCCATTCATTGGAATGATTACGAGGATATCGCCATGGGCTTATATGAAAAGTTTGGAGACGAGTTTGGCGAAAGTCAGATTTACCGCATCCGATTTACTGATTTATTGGAATGGGTACTAGAAATCCCTAACTTTAAGGGCACCCGCGAAGAATGCAACGAAGGTCATCTTGAGATGGTTCAGAGTAGCTGGGTCTACGAATGGCGTGATAATCAATAAATCTATACCCAAATGAGCGGACTGGTTTCTTCAGTAAAGATGGTGAACCAAGTAGTTCGCCCCTGGAATGTTATTGGCGTCTTAGCCGCTCAAGGCATCACCCTCTATAATCTTAGCCTCGAACCCAAAACCGAGGACTTAATCTGGTTTCTTATTGCTTCAGCTATCACCGTGATTGCGGGTCATATTATCCGTGATATCAAAGATTATGAGAGCGATCAAATCAATGAGCCGGAACGACTCTGGATTGGGAAAAGACTGTCGCTCGAAGGTGCACGTTACCTCTACTGGACCCTATTTTTTTTGTCTTCGGTAGCTGCTTTTATGATATCGGTAGAAGCTTATTTTCTTTTTACCGTCGTTCAACTTTTGCAGTTTTTTAATATGGTGGTCTTAAAACGACTTCCAATCATTGGCAATTTTCTGATGAGTGGTGTCGTGGTGTATGCCATATTAATTGTTCCAGAAATATTCGATGCGCCGCTGAATGATTATCCTTGGCCAGTCGTTTATATTGGGTTTTATATTCTCTTTTTGATTGAATTAGTCAGTGATATTCGGTCGGTAAAGGGAGATACCATCAATCGCCGGATATCCATTCCAGTACTGCTCGGCAAGGATACTAGCTTGAGTATATTGTGGGTGTTAATCCTACTTCCCACCCTGCTCTTTGTGGGTGGCTTTGTCTATTTTCTCTCTGTCTATGGAAAGCAAATGATGGTGAATATGGATGAGCAGACACTCATCGCTGTTACGCTAATGTTTTGCTTGGTTGTTTTGCCAATCAGTTACCTTTCTGTGGTGACATATCGTGCAAGAATTGGGAAACATTCTTTATTTCGCCTGCAAAATGAACTGAAGATTCTCTTGGTGCTTGGCATGCTTTATTGGGGAATTGGATTATTTTCGGCAGAGGAAAATGTAACGAATGAATCTTCCACCTCTCATATTGGGCTCCAAATCACCGAGGAGGCAATCCTTACTCCGTGAGGCCGGCTTCGAATTTACTTTACGAACAGCTGATGCCGATGAGTCCTTCTCTCCCGTATTGAAGGGTGGCGAAATTCCCGCCTATTTGGCGAGCTTTAAATCCGATGCTATATCCATACAAAAGGATGAATGCCTCATCACGGCAGATACGGTAGTATGTATGGATGACGAAGTGCTAAACAAGCCAGCCGATTTTCAAGAGGCAAAGTCTATGTTGACCCTATTGTCGGGTAAATCCCACTGGGTACATACCGGTGTTTGTTTGCGACAAGGTGAGCAAAAGCATGTTTTCGTGGAAAGCACCAAGGTGGTTTTTCGGGATTTGACGGAGGAAGAAATCAGGTATTATATTGAAAACTATCAACCCTACGACAAGGCAGGAGGCTATGGCATTCAGGAATGGATTGGTTACCGAGGTGTTGAGCGCATCGAAGGCTGCTACCAAAATGTAGTAGGCTTTCCAGTAGCTCGATTTGTCGGCGAACTGGAACTCTTTCTAGCCAAGTAATACTCCCTCTTTTAGGGAATGAGTAGAGCAATACATTTCCCTGATTCTCCCCATCTGCAATACCGTATCTATGAGGATACTTGCGAGTACCATCATCTCTACGCGGTAATCGGCTAAGCCTTTCATACGCATCCTTTCCGCTTTTGTGGAATGAAGTAAGCGCTGATGAATATGTGCAAAGTCGGCCAGGTCAATCGGAAAACAAGCTGGGCTTATGGGCTTTAAGCTGCCTTTGACCTCTTCTATCAATTCTAAAATACTTTCAAAGGAACCGGCTGATCCCACAAGGATATGCGCTTGATAATGCTGGGATTGATGGATGATTCCTGATAGCATTTCTTCCAAGAAATTTTTAAGCAATCCTTGGTCGCTTTTGCTGATAGGGTCTTGAGGTTTAAACTTGGCAAGGAGCCTGGCAGCACCAATATCTATGCTTTGTTTATGAAGGATGTTATTTCCCTTACACAGGATAAACTCTACGCTTCCTCCCCCAATATCCATAATTATATAGGGCGATGGCATGGTGGGAAGTGAATGCATCACGCCCTTGGCAATCCATTCGGCCTCTTCTAGGCCGCTAATCGTTTCAATTTGGATATGACTCCTTTTCCAGGCCTCTTCGATGAACTCAGTACCGTTTGAGGCATTCCGAATTGCGGAGGTGGCCACTACACGAATTTCTTTGCAATCGTATTTGTCCAGTTCTGTGCGGAATGCTTCAAGAGCAGATTGTCCACGGGCGAACGCATCGGCAGTGATGAAGTGTTGATCGATGCCTCCCTCGCCGAGCTTTACGGCAACCTGACTTTTATATACTTCTTGGATTTGTGTGCCTTCGATATCTGCAATGAGCAGATGGAAGGTATTTGTTCCTAAATCAATAACGGCTTTGCGCATGATTTATTTGGAGTAAATCCACGTTTCTGGATCCTGCTTGGCATTGCCTTTCCATAGCTCAAAATGCACGATGCTTTTCCCGTCATCTGGGTCTTTGTAAACCTTTCCCAGCGACTGTTTGGTACTTACCTTATCGCCCTTTTTAACCGTCACGGTTTCAAGATGGGTATATACCGTAAAGAACTCACCGTGGTTTATCATTACCGCGTTTTGCATGCCAGGAACATTGAAGATGGCGCGCACTTCTCCTTGGAATACCGCGCGGGCATTGGCGCCGTCGGAGGTGACGATATCAATCCCATTATTTACGGTTTTTACATTGGGAAGGGTGGGGTGGCGGTGTTCGCCAAAGCTGCGGATAACAAAGCCCGACTCAACCGGCCATGGGAGTTTGCCTTTATTGGAGGTGAAGTTGGCTGGAAGTGCTGCTGCCTCAGGAGTCATGGCCAGCTCAGTGGTTTTTTTCTTGCCCTTATTCTCTCTTTTCCTACGCTCTTCTTCTTCCTTGCGGGCACGTTCGAGCTCTTCTTTGATGATGCGGTTGATGGCCTCATTCAGTTTTCTTGCCGCTTTCTGCTTGGCCGCGAGGTCTTTGCGTAACTCTTTCTCCTTTTTCTTAAGGTTGCCAACCAGCGCGTTTTCCTCATTTTTATCGGTTTCGAGCTCCGTTTTTTCAACTTCTTTCTTGTTTAATAAATCCGATTTTTCAATGCGGATGGCTTCTAGCTGAGCAAGTTCTGCTTCCAGTTTTTGCTGTGATTGTCGAATTAAGTCCATCTGAACGGTTCGTGAGGCGCTTAGGCTTCGCAAAAACTCAATGCGTCGCGCTGCCTGATGGAATGAAGAAGCAGAAAGCACAAAGGTAAGGGGGTCAAATACGCGTTTGCTTTTGTAAGCGAGGTAGACCATCTCTGCGTATTCTTGTTTCCGAATCTCAAGATTTTGCAGAATTTCTTCCACGTCTTCTCGCTTTGAAAAAATTTGAATATCAACCCCTTCAAGCTCTTGGTTGACGGTCTGAATAAGCGCCTCTCGCATGCCAATTTGCTTATTCAGGATGCGCAGCTGATTCAGCGATTTTTTCTTCTCGTTCTGGGTTTGACTGAGTAATTTTTTAGTGAGGGCAATTTCCTGTTCTTTTTTCTTGCGCTGTTGTTCGAGTTCCTTTTGCTTGCGCTTATTGTCATGCCCCTTGTTCTGGGCAATGCTTGGTCCGGCTAAAAAGAGGGTAACCAAACCACACAGAAGTACAAATTTGCTAATTCGGTTTCCTGAAGGGGAATTGCGAAATAGGTTCAAGCGATATGTTCGAGTAGTTGAGATCAAGTTTTACGGTAAAATCAGGACGCTGCACGAATATATTAACTTTACTAGGCATTTGTTTAGTATTCACCTCTTCAAAAGCTAGGTAATTCACATCTGCTGTTCCTTCCTGTGCTGTGCTTTGTAATAGGTTGCGTGCAATCTTGGGTATTCCATTGGCGAAAAATTCCTTCAGGATAAAGTCGCTACTTCGCTTTTCTACCACCACAGAATCGCCCTGCAGCGCTACTTGTGCTTTGGCATAGGGCAATAGTGGGTTTCCTATAAATAGGTCTTGTAATTGGGTAACAGAGAGCGGCACGGATAATAAGTTCGACAAAGAATCTAGGCTGTATTCGCGGTAATTTCTCTCCGGTAAGTTTTGGATGATAAATACACTGTCTTTGGTAACGAGTGCTCTGGCCACCTCTATTCCGAGTATTGCTTGTACCGAGATCCATACCACCTCATCACGTTTCATGCGAAAGTGAAGTGTAAGATTCTGTTGCATGCCCATTCCATCAAAGCGTCCTGCACCTTTGAAGCTCAGATATTCAAAGTCGAAGGCGTTTTCTTTCACAGCTTTTTCGATGGACTTGATATCCGTGCTCATCACACCAGCAGCAAGCGTGTTTTGCTTTTTACGCAGGGCGCAGGCGGGCAAAAATAGACCAGCAATAAGGAGGAAACTGAGCAGTTTAAGATTAGAATTCATAGCTACCATTTAGCTTCTTTGGAAGTTCCATTGAATCGGGATTTAGTTCCAAAGCTTTTTTCCAATATTTTATGGCTTCTTCTTGGCGGCCCAAACTTTTAAGAACATCACCCATATGTTCCAATACCTCGGGGCTATTCGGGTTTTGCTCCAATGACTTCCCAATGTATTTCAAGGCGCCTTCCTTGTCATTCATTTGAAAAAGAATCCATCCGTAGGTATCCAAGTAGGAAGCGTCATTTGGGGAAAGTTCAAGGGTTTTTGCCGACATCTTTTTTGCTTTTTCGAGCTTGGTTTTTCTGATGCTCAAGTAGTAGGCATAATTATTCAGCACAAAGCGGTTTTCTGGATCGAGTACCAGAGCTTTATCGAATGATTTATCCGACGCTTCATACTCTTTTAGGTTGTTGAGGGCATCTCCCTGAAGAATATAGAGCTGGAGGTTAATCTCTTCATCCGGAGCATAGAGGCCAAGTCCCATTTTGCTTGTTTTGGCTGTTTTTTCATACTCCTTTAATTGGTAAAGAGCAGTAGCTTGGTAATAGTATAGAATGGCCTGTTCAGGAAAATATTCCATGGCTTTCTCCGACTCTTTTTGAAGTGTTTCCACTTTCCCAAGTTCCATAAGGATGCTGCAGTATTGTTTCCAAACCTCTAAATTTCCTGGGTCAATCCCTATCGCCACTTGATAGGCGTCTAAAGCATCTTTTATCCGATTATCAGCCAAGTAGAGGTCGGCAAGAATGGTATGAGCCATTGCATCGTTTGGGTGGGCGAGACTCGCGGTTTTTGCCATTTCAAAAATGGGGTCCTTGAGGCTTCTATCGTTTTCAATCAGCGGGATGAGGGAATACAGCACATTCATTTTCGCCTGCACATTGATGCGGCTATCTTTAAATGCTTCATTCAATTCGCGCAGCATGTCCTCCTTTTGGTTTTCGCTACGGTAATATTCGGCCATTCCAAAATGCGCAAACCCATTGCTCGGCTCGCTTTTTAAAATCCCCTCATAGATTTCTACCGACTCTTTTTTCTTGCCCATCTGCCAATACAGCTCGGCCAACATACCTTGGTAACGATTTTCCCCCGGAGCCGCTTGAATTAGCTTTTTCAGTTCTTCTACCGCTTTTTCAGGCTTGCCCATGGTCAGGTAAATCTGTTCCTTCTGACGCACCAAATCTTCGCCTACCCCGAAGCGTTCTTCCATCTGATCATAGATAGCGAGGGCAGACTTATAATCTTTGGCGTAGATATACTCATTTGCCGCATCGAAATAAGCATCGACACTCCCAGGATTCAGGCGTATTACTTCCTTCAGCGCTGCAGCAGCTTCCGTATTTTTAGAAAGCAGGTGACAAATTTGTGCTTTGAGATCGTAATAGTAACTATTGTTCGTTTCCAAAGCCAATGCCTGATTGATATAGGTATAGGCAAGATCAGGCCGAGATTTGATCAGGAATAGGTCGGCCATCGCATAGTTTGCAGCGCTGCTGGCTGGATAGATGCTTAGTGCCTCTTCGTAATAGTCTAAGGCATTGTCGATATTTCCCAGAGCTTTTTCTCGTTCTCCATTCAAATAGGCCTGATCAAAACGAAGGCGAATGCGCTCATCGGCGATTTCTTTGCCTTTGGGTGGGGCTTGCTGAACTGCTGCCTTCTTTGTTCACAAGAAACAAGGGCAAGTAGGGAGGAGGCGAAAAAAAGTTTCTGGATAAAAATCATGTAGTGATGCTTGAATAATCGCTGATGCTCAACTCATCCGCTTGGCCTTCAACAATACTAAAGTTCCCGATCATGCTATTGCTAACGTGTGCACCGAAGAGTTTCGCGTTTTGTTGAATGATTGTATTACTTAACAAAGAGCGTTCCACCGAAGTGCCATCACCCAAGGATACGTGTGGTCCAACTACCGAATCGGTAATCGTCACGTTTTTTCCGATGAACACTGGGGGAATGATGGTGCAATTGTTAAGCGTGGCAGATGGGTCAACCTGGGCGCTAGATGCTTTGATTTCTAATACACGCTGGTTTGTATGTACCGTAGCATTTTTGTTTCCGCAGTCTAGCCATTCCGTTACCTTGCCTGGCTCAAAGTTCAAGCCTTTGTTTTTCATATTCTCCAAGGCATTGGTCAATTGATATTCACCTTTGTCCTTGATATCATTATCGATCAGGTATTCAATCTCTTTGCAGAGGTTCTCGCCG